>ERZ824978.4036-NODE-4036-length-10223-cov-3.146046_pt1 | contig 10223 bp, 7 predicted proteins | sample MGYA00519860_ERZ824978 | MGnify/ENA primary metagenome ERZ824978 (study PRJEB31778, sample SAMEA3449184) | human gut metagenome | biome: human gut; feature: human-associated habitat; material: faeces | place: United Kingdom | collected 2010/2012 ... | reverse complement strand
ATTCAAAGAGTGAAAATAAGCTCCAGCTTCTGAAATCGGATATTGAAAAGATGTCGGGCAGAATCTACGACGAATATGAGCTTACTCATACCGATGCCGCAAATCTCGGATATCCGGAGGTGACGAAGGAGAACCGAGCCGAGATTCAGAGCCGATTGAACGAGCTGAAATCGTCGATCCGCGCGCTCGGTTCGGTCAACGTCGATGCGATCGAAGAGTACGCCGAACTGAAGTCGAGATACGATTACGTTACGGCGCAGATGAATGATCTGACGGCATCCAAGGAAGAGCTCGATTCCGTAATATCCTCGATCGAAGAGGAGATGGAGCGGATGTTCCGCGATGCCTTCACGAAGATCAACAAAAACTTCGGGGAAGTATTCAGAGAGCTTTTCGGAGGCGGTCACGCGGAACTTACGCTTACCGATCCGGACGATATACTGAACTGCGGAATCGAGATATCGGCGGCGCCTCCCGGAAAGATGATAAAGAATCTGTCGCTGCTTTCGGGCGGTGAACAGGCATTTATCGCAATAGCGCTTATGTTTGCGCTGATAAAGGTCAATCCTTCTCCGTTCTGTATCTTGGACGAGATCGAGGCGGCGCTCGACGAGGTAAACGTAAACCGGGTCGCAAATTATATAAGCCGTTTCTCGAAAGATATACAGATCATCATGATAACCCACCGCCGCGGAACGATGGAAATTGCCGATACACTGTACGGCGTAACGATGCCGCGTCACGGTGTGTCCAAGGTGTTCACGCTCGATGTAGGCGCGGTATCAAAGCAGCAGTTTATCGAAGAGCATCTCGGAAATAACTGATTTTACGCGAAAGGCAGAATTATGGGATTTTTTGATAAGCTGAAAAGCGGACTTGAAAAGACGAAAAACGCTTTTTTCGGACAGCTGAACAGTATGTTCAGAGCGTTTGTCAAAGTGGACGAGGATTTTCTCGAAGAACTTGAGGATATGCTCATATCCGCCGACGTCGGAGTGGAAACGTCTGAGGAGATAATATCCGAGCTCAGAGAGAAAGCTAAGGATGACAGGCTGAAGAGCGGAGAAGATGTAAAAAATGCGCTTCGCGATATACTGAGAGAAAAAATCGGCGACGGTGAGGCGCTCAAACTTACAACGTCTCCTTCGGTGATTCTCGTGATCGGCGTGAACGGAGTCGGCAAAACGACGACTATCGGAAAAATATCCGCAAGGCTTGCCGACGAAGGCAAGAAGGTCGTTATAGCGGCGGCGGATACGTTCCGCGCGGCGGCGATAGACCAGCTTGAGGTGTGGTGCGAGCGCTCCGGCGCGGAGCTTATAAAACAGAGCGAAGGCTCTGATCCCGCAGCAGTCGTATTTGACGCGGCTGCCGCTGCAAGAAAGCGCCGTGCGGACGTGCTGATCGTCGATACCGCGGGGCGTCTGCACAATAAGAAGAATCTAATGGACGAATTGGCAAAAATCAGCCGCATCATTGACAGAGAGCTTCCGGACTGTGACAAAGAAGTATTGCTTGTACTGGATGCCACTACAGGTCAAAATGCGGTCAATCAGGCAAGAGAGTTTAAAAATGCCGCCGGTATTTCAGGTATTGTGCTGACAAAATTGGACGGTACTGCAAAAGGTGGCGTAGTGCTTGCCATTCGAGAAGAATTACAGCTGCCTGTAAAATTCATTGGTGTAGGTGAAAAAATACAAGATCTTCAGCCATTTGATGCTCATGCATTTGCTGCAGCATTATTTGAAAAAAGAAATGATGACGAGCCGGAAGCAGATGAGGATGAAGAAGACGAGGATTTTGACGATTTTTATAAGGATTAACGTTTATGAAGTTTATCATAGCAACCCATAACAAAAAAAAATTAGCGGAAATGGAACGTATTTTGAATCCTATTGGGATTGAGGTTTCCACTGCACAGCTACAGGAAGTAGACGAAACAGGAACCACTTTTGCGGAAAATGCGTATCTAAAGGCAAATGCTGCATGCAAAGAAACAGGATTACCGGCCATTGCAGATGATTCGGGATTGGCAGTAGACTCTTTAAACGGCGCCCCCGGAATCTACTCTGCCAGATATGCAGGTGAACATGCGACAGACCTGCAGAAAATGGAGAAATTGTTGTACGAATTAAAAGACGTACCAAAAGAAAAACGGACTGCTCGTTTCGTGTGTTCCATTTGCTGTGTGTTTCCAAACGGAGATTATATTACCGCAGAAGGAACTTGTGAAGGAACTATCGCATTTGAATTGACTGGTGACGGCGGATTTGGTTATGACCCAATCTTTTTGGTGGGAGAACAATCTTTCGGTCAGTTGTCCGATGAGGAAAAAGACCGTATCAGTCATAGAGGAAAAGCGCTTATGCTGTTTTCTCAAAAATTACAAGAGTATTTGAATAATTGATAAAGGAGCATACCATGCTAACAAGTAAACAACGCGCTTATTTGCGTGCTATGGCAAATTCTATCGAAACCATTTTGATGGTTGGAAAAGGCGGCATTAGCGACGACATTGTAAAGCAAGCAAATGATGCGTTGAAAGCAAGAGAATTGATTAAAGGAAAAGTGCTGGAGACAGCGCCGCATTCTCCGCGCGATACAGCAGAAGAAATTGCAGAAAAAACAAAGTCTGATGTGATTCAGGTGATTGGTACAAAGTTTATTTTGTACCGTAAGAATCAGCAAGACCCTAAAATTGTTTTGCCGAAATCTAAGAAAAAATCATAGATTGGTCGTGATGTGCTGTGATGCAGAAAATTGCAATTTTGGGCGGTACGTTTAATCCGATTCATAATGGTCATTTGCATTTAATCAAACGGTTTTCTGAAAAAATTGGATTTGACCGTGTTATTTTGATTCCCACCAAAGTTCCTACCCATAAGGGAGAAGAACATTTGGCGGATGCAGTACATCGTGTCCGTATGTGCCGGTTGGCGGCAAAGGAATTCGGTTACGAAGTCTCTGATATGGAAGTGCAAAGAGAAACACCCAGCTACACAGTTTTGACGTTAGAAGCGTTAAAACATAAATTTCCCAATGATATGCTTTATTTTATTACAGGGGAAGATATGTTTTTATCTTTGCTGACATGGAACGCCCCTGACCGTATTTTTCAATTGGCAACCATTTGCTCTGCGCCTCGCAGCATAGAGGGAATGGGGAAAATGGAACAATATGCCCAAATTCTGAAAACGCACGGTGCAAATACGATACTGGCTAATATTGATTTTTTACCTATATCATCTACATTGGTCAGAACTGTATGGAAAAATGGAGAGGATATTTCCGACTTGGTTCCTGCAGCTGTTGTGAATTATATGAAACAATATGACTTGTATAAGGAGTAAGTCTATGAATTCAAAACAATATAAAGAGATTATTCGTCCGTTTTTGTCTGATAAACGTTTTCGTCACTCTGTTTATGTTGCGGAGGAATGTATTGCGTTGGCAAGCAGATATGGCGTAGATGAAAAAAAGGCGGAAACAGTCGGAATTTTACATGATATTATGAAAGAGCTTCCAAAAGAAGAACAATTGAAAATGATGGAGGACTCTGGTATAATACTCACTGATGAAGAGCGCGACGTTCCAAAGCTTTGGCATGCAAAATGCGGATATTTGTATATGAAACAAGTACTGCATATTGAAGATGAAGAGATGCTTAACGCAGTACTGTACCATACAACCGCACGTGCTCATATGACCCAGTTGGATAAAGTGTTGTTTGTAGCGGACTTTATTTCAATGGACCGTGACTACGAAGGTGTAGAAAAATTGCGGGATTTAGCAAGAGAAAGCCTTGATAAAGCAGTATTGGAAGGTTTAATATTTTCTATTCAGGATTTAACATCAGCTCATAAAACGGTACATCCTGACAGTGTAGCGGCATATAATTGGGCAATCAAACAGTTTGATTTATAAATTCTAATTTATGAACGCAATTTTCTAACCGGCAAAAGAAAATTGTTGACAAAGCGATATTTGCCGGAGAAATGGTGGGAGTGCATGACATCTTTAGAATTAGCAAAAGAAGCGGCAAAATATTTAAATAACAAAAAAGCAGAAGAAATTAAAATTGTCAAAATAGAGGATATTTCTTCCCTGACAGATTATTTTGTATTTGCAACAGGTACCAGCAATACTCATGTAAATGCATTGGCGGATGAATTGGAAGTCGGTCTGAAATCTGTAGGCATTATGCCTGACCATATGGAAGGTTACAGAGCAAATTCTTGGGTGTTAATGGATTATAACAGCGTAATTGTTCATATCTTTACACCTGAATCCCGTGAATTTTATGACCTTGACCGTTTATGGCAGGACGGAGAATCTATTGATATGAGCTTTTTAAATTAGGGGGAAATTCTGTGAAGTACGAACATCAACCATTAGAAGAAAAATGGCATAAAAAGTGGGAAGAAGCAGGAGTTTTTCATGCTTCCAATCAATCAGACAAAGAGAAATATTACGCACTGATTGAATTCCCTTATCCGTCAGGACAAGGGCTGCATGTAGGACATCCGCGTTCTTACACTGCAATTGACATTATTGCAAGAAAGCGCCGCATGCAGGGGTATAATGTGCTGTATCCGATTGGCTGGGATGCATTCGGTTTGCCTACTGAAAACTTTGCAATTAAAAATCATGTACATCCCAAAATTGTAACAGAACAGAATATTGCGCGTTTTAAACAGCAATTGATTTCTTTGGGTATTTCTTTTGACTGGTCCCGTGAAATTAACACCACGGACCCGGAATACTATAAATGGACACAATGGATTTTCCTTCAGTTATTTCAGCACGGTCTTGCTTATAAAAAAGAAATGGCTGTAAACTGGTGTACTTCTTGCAAGTGTGTGCTTGCAAATGAAGAGGTAGTAAACGGTGGTTGTGAACGCTGCGGAAGTGAGGTTGTGCGTAAGACAAAATCTCAATGGATGCTGAAAATTACAGAATATGCACAACGTTTGATTGATGATTTGGATTTGGTAGACTATCCGGAACGTGTAAAAGCACAGCAAAGAAACTGGATTGGCCGTTCCACAGGTGTACAAGCCAAATTTGCTACCACAGCAGGTGACACAGTAGAGATTTATACCACTCGTCCGGATACGATGTATGGCGTTACATATATGGTTATCTCTCCGGAGCATCCCTTGATTGAAACTTGGAAAGATAAACTTTCCAACATGGATGAAATCCGTGCTTATCAGGAAGCAGCTGCAAAAAAATCTGATTTTGAACGTACAGAGGTTGCCAAAGAAAAAACGGGTGTGGAATTAAAGGGTGTAAAAGGTATCAATCCCTTGACACAAAAAGAAATTCCGATTTTTGTTTCCGATTACGTTTTAGTTTCTTATGGTACAGGCGCCATTATGGCTGTTCCGGGTCATGACGCGCGTGACTGGGAATTTGCAAAAAAATTCAATCTTCCAATTGTTGAAGTTGTAGCAGGCGGCGACGTACAAAAAGAACCATTTACTGAAAATCAAAACGGTACCATGGTGAATTCAGATATTTTAAACGGCTTAACCGTTGAGGAAGCAAAGAAAAAGATTACAGCATACTTAGAAGAAAAAGGCATTGGACGTACAAAGGTAAACTTTAAACTGCGCGACTGGGTATTCTCACGGCAGCGTTATTGGGGTGAACCAATTCCGATTGTACATTGCGATAAATGCGGACAAGTTGCGGTTCCTCAGGAGCAATTACCATTGGAATTGCCTGATGTAGATTCTTACGAACCAACAGACAACGGAGAATCTCCGCTTGCCAAAATGACGGATTGGGTCAATACTACTTGTCCAAAATGCGGTGGTCCTGCAAAGCGTGAAACAGATACCATGCCTCAATGGGCCGGTTCTTCCTGGTATTTCCTTCGTTATATGGACCCGCATAACAATAACGCCTTGGCAAGCGCAGAAGCTTTAAAATATTGGGCTCCGGTTGATTGGTACAACGGTGGCATGGAACATACCACTTTGCACCTGCTATACAGCCGTTTCTGGAATAAATTCCTCTATGATATTGGAATTGCGCCAACCAAAGAGCCGTATGCCAAACGTACCAGTCATGGTATGATTTTAGGTGAAAACGGCGAAAAAATGAGTAAATCTCGTGGCAATGTAGTCAATCCGGATGATATCATACATGAATACGGTGCAGATACCATGCGTTTATATGAAATGTTCATTGGTGACTTTGAAAAAGCAGCTCCTTGGAGCACTGCAAGTATCAAAGGCTGCAGACGTTTTCTGGAACGCTTTTGGAATTTGCAAGAAATCATGACATCAGAGGAAGCGCTCAGTCCTAAATTGGAAGCTTCCTTCCATAGAGCCATCAAAAAGATTGGTGAAGATATTGAAGCTTTAAAATTCAACACAGCAATTGCAACATTAATGGCTTTGTTAAATGATATTTATGATATAGGTTCTGTCACCAAAGGCGAATTCAGATTATTTACCATATTGTTAAATCTATTTGCACCTCATATTTGCGAAGAAGTATGGGAGCATTCAAAGTTGGGCGACGGTATGGTTTGTCAGCAGCATTGGCCTGAATATGATGAAAGCAAATGTGTAGATAAAACCATTGAAATTGCAGTTCAAGTATGTGGAAAAATTCGTTGCAGATTAGAAGTTGCGGCAGATATTGATGCAGAAAGTGCAATTGCAGCTGCAAAGGCAGATTTAAAAGTAGCGGCAGAACTTTCAGGCAAACAAATTGTAAAAGAAATTTATGTACCGGGTAAACTGGTCAATATTGTAGCAAAATAAAAAACAGGCGCTTCAAAACGAAGCGCCTGTTTTTTTTTAGATAGTAAAATTATGCTTGGTAAAAACAAAAAGGCCGAATCTTTCGATTCGGTATTGCCTTTTTGTTAGCATTTATTTCATTGATTAAGTGGGGGAAATCAATGAGCAAGTGACATTGCCTCTTGACTACATCTATAGTATACCTTTTTTATCTTGATAAGGTGTGACCGAATTATGAACAGATTAGTATAAATTTGTAAATTGTTCTATTTTATATGTCAAAGTGATGCATATGCGCTACATTTATTACGTGGTGAAAACAAAAAATGATGCGCAGAAAAAGTCCTTTTATTTGGAAAAAAAGGTAGACATTTTTTCACACTGGATTATTACCAAAAAATAGAAAATAATTAACGCAGTTAAGCCTTTTCGACATTTTATCATATCTATAATAAAAAGTCTACTTAATGTCTGCTTATTATTTCATTTGGAACAATACTGGTATAGAATCCATAGAATACGGTTTAAGAAGATATAAATGAAACCTGCAGCAATATTAATATGATGATATATGTTACATGGTTAAGCCTGAAGTATGAAAAGGAGTGTGTAACAAAGTGAACATGTATAAAAAATCCAGGCATATTCCCCTTGTATGTTTGTGCATGCTGCTGATACTTACCTTATTACCTCTCAATTGGATTGATACAGTAAGCGCAGCATCAAATAAAGCTTTAGGGAATGAAGAAACAGGTTCTGTTTCTGTAGAATATTTAAACGAAGAACGTACAGAAGCAGAAATTACTTATCTCATCCATGCTGAACCAAAAGAGCCGGTAAATGTTATCTTTTTGGTAGACGCGTCCGATACAGGTAAGCAGTCGACACAAGAAGCAGGAGCTGTCATTGCAGGATGGAGCGGAAAATCCAGTGACATGGTGTATGCTTATGGTTCCAATCCGGTAAAAATTATTACATATGGCGGCGAACAAACAAACGAAACGAACTGGTTAGAGACAGCCGCAGAATATGACGCAAATTCTTCTTTAACTCAAATTGGTGGAGAAGCAAACGAGTTAACTGCGGTAGATAAAGCGCTGGAAGCAATACAAGAAGTAAAAGAGATGAATAATCATCCAACCGTTATTTTTTGGGCACTTGGTTCTTCTGTTAATAAAGAAGCCGAGCTTAGCGATAAATTAACAGAACTTGACGCTGCATTGGGAGATAACGATGCTTTGGTTACATATCAATACAGTAAAACCGTAAGCAATGTGTTGAATCAGTTTGCTGATGAAGCAAAAGCATTGGAAGAATTCTATTCCAATGAATTATTGGTATCTTTTAGTAAAGCATTATTTGATCATCATGAAGGAACAATGAATTTAACCCTTTCACAAAATCAAACAATGATAGAAGAAATTACAGAAGTAAGTGCAGAACCAATTAAAGTAACGCTTGTATATGGAAACACGGAAGCTACGATTAACCAGGATAAAAAAGGTGTTACCATTCAAACAGGAGATTTTAATGCAGGTGATACACTGCAGGTAAAACTAAAAGTAAGATTAAATCCGGAGACAATGGGGCCGGAATGTGTATTTGATGAGCAGACGTTTACTACTACCTATTATACAGGTCTGATTGATGAGACAAATCAAAATGGAAGTATCACGTTTCCTGAGGTAGTTTTAAATAAATCTGACCTTACCATTCGTTATGAGTTGGGCGATAATGTAACAGGAACGGTACCTCCAAATCAATCTGCTGCTTCCGGTACTGTTATAACACTTGCTGACGCATCTGATATTTCAAAAGAAGGCTACACTTTTGGCGGCTGGATTGTTACGGAGGGCACATATGCAGGTACACGTTATTCTGCTGGTGAAAGCATTACTATGCCCGATGAAAATATAACTTTAAAACCTGTTTGGGGACAAACAGGAGTATTTTTGGAAGTGGGACAAGTTGAAAAAGCGCCTGCTAAAAGCAATCAAATCATGGAAACGGCTGGTTTAAATCAAGTGCTGGATTTTAGTGATATTCTTATAAATGGAGAGTTTGTAGGCGATAAAGTACATTCTGTTACCTTTCGAGATGAATTATTAGATTATATGGATGACGCATCTGCGGAGGACTCCAGAAAAGTAACTGTAAAAGATAGAGCTGACATTGTCTATGCTCGTAATATTGCAGAGGAAGGAAGCTCTGTTATTGCTTATTTAGTGGAGGATGATAAACAAGGTTTTGACATGTATATCAGTGCAGAAGGCGGAGTAAAAGCACCTTCTGACATTCGAGCTTTATTTGCACAATATAATTCTGATACCAGCACATTAGGAACAGGTTGGAATGCAAACATTATAAAGATAGATTTTGCAGGCAATTTCGATACGTCTGAAACTACCACTATGGATGCACTGTTTTACGGTTGTACCGGTTTAACTACAGTGCTTGGTATGGAACAATTCAATACGCAAAATGTAACAAATATATCCAGATTATTTACAAACTGTTCTGCGATTGACAATATTGATTTAAGCGCATGGGATACCTTCAATGTGACAAATATCAGCAGATTGTTTCAGGGATGTACCAGTTTAAATAATGTACGCTTAAACTGGAGTGAAACCAATACAAAAAATTTTGCAGATATCAGTTATGCATTTTATAATTGTGAAAGTTTAACATCTCTGACCGATACAGGAATTGAATCTTGGGTGCTTCCAAATGTGACAGAAGGTTCTGCTGTATTTTACAATTGCACACAGCTGCAATCTGCAAATTTAGAACGTTGGAATCCTACTAAAATTGTCAATTTACCATGGTTGTTTTATGGCTGTGAAAACTTGCAGGAATTTAGTTTAGACGGCTGGAGGGTTCCTTCTTTATTGAGTTTACAGCAAGCGTTTTCCAGCTGCACAAAATTAGAAGTGATAGATTTAAGCAGTTGGACAGAAATTCATTCATTGAATAGTTTATATGGTACTTTTTCAGGTTGTACCAATGTCAAAGAAATTAGAATACCGAATATTAAATCCGGTTTTAAAACGATGTTCTTTTATTTTACCTTTGATGAATGTACCTCTTTAGAATTATTAGATATTTCCGGCTGGATTTTAGACGGATGCAATGAAAAAGTGGCTAATAGTGGCGGGGCATTTGATCTGACTACTGTCTTTTGGGGGAATACATATCCCGCTGGTCCGTTTACATTGCTGGCAGATAACTGGGAAGTCACAGTCGATGAAGTTCTAACAAATGCAGACCAGAAATTGGAGATTCCATGGTATGATAGCCGAACCGATTTCAAAGCAAATGTTTCCATAAACAATTGGAATTTGAATAATACAGTGCAGGATTTATCCGGTCTTTCAAGAGGTTGGAGCGTATTGGGAAGAAAGGACCAAATTACCGAACTAAAAGGCTGGAGCGGATTAAGCGGAGTAACAAGTATGGAAGGGA
>ERZ824978.4033-NODE-4033-length-10232-cov-3.364744_pt1 | contig 10232 bp, 12 predicted proteins | sample MGYA00519860_ERZ824978 | MGnify/ENA primary metagenome ERZ824978 (study PRJEB31778, sample SAMEA3449184) | human gut metagenome | biome: human gut; feature: human-associated habitat; material: faeces | place: United Kingdom | collected 2010/2012 ... | reverse complement strand
TGATATGTTGTGCCCAACTTTCCGATCGCTGCGCCGTCGTGGTGACGGCTTGCGCCCTATGTTTGGGCGGGCGGTGCCCGCTGACAGTTGCTGTCGCGGCGGGCGATGCCCGCTGACAGTTGCTGCCGCGCTTGGTCGCGACGAAATCGGGTCGGACAACGACCCGATTTCTTTATAGTTACGAACTGATATGTTGTGCCCAACTTTCCGATCGCTGCGCCGTCGTGGTGACGGCTTGCGCTCTATGTTTGGGCGGGCGGTGCCCGTTGACAGTTGCTGCCGCGCTTGGTTACGACGATTTTGAATCGGGAAGCGATTCAAAATCTGGGTTATTCGAGAAAAATAGTTCTTCCCAATTTGACGCGAATCGAGCCCGGATGCGACTCGATTCGCTTTGTTTTGATTCTGGGATTCTTTTGTGCTGACGAGAAATGTGGAAGGCGATCGCTGCTGCTTTGTGGGCAGTGGTTATTTGGGATTATTTCAGCGCGTATCCGGCGTTGGGATACGCGCTTATTTATGCTTCGAAATCATGGATTTCAATCCATTCGGGGGATTTTTTCAGGGCAGGGAGAAAGAGATTCAGAAAATCGACGGTTTTCATTGCGAGCGATTCGCTATTGTCGCAGGGGTGAAACGCGAGCTCGCCGGCGGTGCGCAGTGCGGAATCGACCAGCAATCGCACCCGGTTTTCCGAATCGAAGATCAGCCCCATCGGGCTGACTGCGCCGGGATAGGTGGAGAGCAGGCGCGCCATATCGTTTTCATCGGCAAAGCTCAGGCGCGGCGTGCCTGCCTGTTTGGAGACGTCGGCGGTTTTGAATCGCGCGTTCGGGCGCGTGAGGAGCAGACAGAAAATTTTATGCGATTTGGTGGTAAGAAAGTAATTCTTGCATTCCGTAGCGCCGAGCGCCGCGCTTACAGCTTCGCAGTCCGCCATCGTTGCTGCGGGCGCATGATGCATCGAGCGATAGGAAATGCCGAGCAAATCGAGATAGGCGTAAACCGCATCGCGGGCAGATTCGGTATTCAAGGCAAATTCATGTCCTTTCTGAGGAAAATTCAGCGTACTATTATGGAAGCGGAACCCGCAGTTTTAGCAGTCAGGCAGCGGATTGACACGCGGATAGAGCGTGAAGCGGCCAATGGCACACGACTCTTCCGCGCCGAATTCATGACAATCGCAAATCCTTTCCCTTCAGCAGCAGAGCGATCGTCTGGCTGCGGTCGAGCAGGCGCGAGGTGACGCGTTCGCCATAGCGCTCCTGGAGCTGGGCAGGGGTGAGGTTGGTGGCGATCACGGTGTGGCGCTTGTTCAGCGCGCGCTCGTTCAGGAGCGTGAACAGGTATTCAACCGTGATATTGCGCATCATTGGCTCGGTACCGAGATCATCGATCAGGAGAAGCGGCGCGTCGATCAGCGAGGTGAAGCCGTCGAAGGTTTCGTCGCTGCCGATGTGCTGTTTGCGCATTGCCTCGAAGAGCTTGAACGCGGTGACGCGCACGGCGGACAACCCGCGATCCGCGACGCGCGCGTAAATGCAGTTCAGCAAAAACGTCTTGCCCAGACCGCCGGTGCCGATCAGCAGCAGATTGCGGCGGGAAGTGTTCGGAAATGCGTTTGCATATTCCTCGCAAATTTCGCGCGCACGTGCCATCTGAGCGCGCTGACCGTCGGCTTCCGGAATGCGGTTTAAGTTGAATGTGGCGAAATTCTGCTCGTCCACGCCAGCCATCGAGCCATCCTCGTGCTGAAGCGTGCGCAGGCGCGTTTCGAAACAATCACAGAAGCGCGACGGCGCGTCGCCGACATAGCCGGTATCGCGGCAAATTGGGCAGCGATAGCGCATTTCGAGGTAATCCGCATCCAAACCGAGCGCGACGAGCCGTCGGCGAATCTCGGCGTTGTTTGCAATGCCCTGATTGCGCATTTTTTCCGCGGCGGCGGTGCGCGCCTCCTGCGTCGGGAGCGAAAGAATCGTGCGCATGGTGTTCAGCGCGAGCGAAACATTGTCCGCGCGCAGACGGGCAATCTCGGGATCGCGCGTTTCGGCGTCGCGAGTGCGCGCGTTCAGATCGGCGTCGTTCGCGGCACGCTGCCGGGCGTAGTCCTCGAGCAGATTCCGGACGTATTCAGAACGGGTCATTGCAGTTGCCCTCCATTGGTTTCATTCAAAGATGCGCGTCAGCCCTTCGCGTGTTTGGAAAAGTACTCCCTCAAAATGGAAAGGCTCTCTTCGCGCAGTACGCCCGCAGTGACCTGCGGCTGCCAGAAGGAATGGTCGAATACCATTTGAGAGCAACAACAGCCCTCGTTTCCGAGAATGGCTTCCAGCTCAATGTTGCTTGCGCCGTAAACCAGCCTGCCGAGCTTTACCCAAACCATCGCGCCGCTGCACATGAAGCACGGCTCGCAGCTGGAATACATCGTGTAATCGCGCAAATCGGTGACGCCGGTCTGTGCGCAGAATTCGCGGATGAGCCCCGCTTCGCCGTGAAAGGTGGGGTCATGGCGGGTGTAAATCTGGTTTTCGTTGGTGAATACGATTTCGCCGTCCTTGACGAGCACTGCGCCGAACGGCTCGTTGCCGTGCGCGACCGCCAGTCTGGAAAGCTCAATCGCTTTTTGCATGAATACTTCGTCCTGCATGATGATTCCTCCGCGAAGGTTTATTCGCAATCGATTCATTCAATTTTGAAAACGACGGGGCGCGTGCCGTCGGAACAGCAGGCGATCATTTCGTTTTCGCGCTTCATCCAGCCGTTCATCCGCCCTGAAGCCCCGCGTAAATATAGCGGGAAATGGCGTCCCATGCCTCGGAGCAGAACGGCATTCGCGGTCCACCCGCGACGAAATCCGCGTCTCCGGAGGCGTGTACCAGCGTGTTCAGCCCCATATGCCAGAAATCATCGCGCTTGTCGTCGCGATAGAAGATAAATTCGTCGCCGATGTTGTAGCAGGGGCACGCGCCCGCGGCGGGATCGGCGCAGTATTCGCGCTGCAATTCGGGATATAGCTTTTTATCCAGAACGGTGACTCGAACTTTATGTTTCATTGCGTTTCCCTCAATCGACGGGCTATTTGCCCTCACCGTCGGACAGATCGACGAAGAAGCCTTCGAAATCCTTGTCGGTGTAGGTGCGCTGCGCGTAATTAAGCGCGGGGTTCTTTGCGGGCTCGACCGAACGTGCGCTGCGGCTTTCGTGCGCGGCGCGGGCGGATTCGGGATCGGAGATCCCTGCCTTTTTCCATTCGGAGAGGAGCTTGTCCATGTATTTGATCGGCAGCTGCATTCCACGCGCGCATTCCGCCGCATAGCGAATCAGCGCGTCGGAATATTCCTTCTGCCATTCGCTGTAGCGCGCGAGATCGTCCATCTGCGGGCGGCGCTCGGTGCCGCACAGCTCCAGAATGCTGCGAACGGCTTCCAGTGTGCGATTCATATCGCGCACATACGCTTCTGCCGCCGCGCCGGTGAACAGCTTCATGCCCGCCCATTTATCGAGCATCCATTCCAATTCCTCGAAACGGCGCTTGTTCTTGCGGCTGCACTGTACGGCGGCAAACCGAATCGCCTCCGGCTCGAACCCGCGCGCGAGCATCGCGCCATAGCTGCGCACCTGATCGGGCGTGGGCGCGGGGCAGGAAGGCCCCATCAGCTCGCGGAGCACCTCCTTTGCGCCTTCAAACAGCTCGCCTTCACCGATTCGATGCGTTTCGAGAATGGAATTCAGATAGCTCATCGACGGCGTGCGCGATTTCGTGGTTTCCGCGCAGGCGTTCAGGATTTCGTCCTCCGTGAGCTTCCATTCGCCCACCCATGTGGACACGAGCTTCAATTCGTCCATCGTAGGTGCGCGGCGAATCGCCAGCCGTTTCAGCACTGCGGACGCGATTTTTTCGGTGCTTCCGTCGATTTCGAGCGCGCGCTCCACGTCCTCAAGGCTCGTGATGCCGCGCTCCGCCCATGCTGCCGCCTGCTCGTTGACCTTTTTGAAAATCCGCGCGGGGTCGGGATTTTTCGAGCGTGATTTCTGAATCTGCGCCTCGACCATGCGAACCACCGCGTCCTGCGAGAATTTCAGGATCGTCAGCCAGTCATATGCCATACCGTATTGCTTGGGGCCGATCAGATTGCCCGCACCGAAGAGCCCCTGGAGACGCCCGTTGAAATCGCGATAGGCGTAATAGTCCGCGTCCATCGGGTCGGACGCACGCTCCGAGCGCATCGCGAGCAGCTGATACGTCGGCGGCTGATCGGTCAGCCGGCAAACCAGTCCCTGACGCTCCCAATAGGTCATTGCGTTGAATACCGCGTCGGTCGTCATGTTCAGCGCCGCAGCCATCTCGTCCAGACCGCCGCCGAGCTCCGGATGCAGGCTCAGCATTCGCGCGTAAAGGTACACGCGAAGAAACCCATCCGGCGCGGTCGGCAGGTATTCAAGCAGAAAAAGATTTTCGATCGGCGTCATATCAAACATCGCCGCACTCTGGGCAAAACTGCAAAACGGCATGGCAATCCTTCTTTCGTTCGTTATTCTAATGATACCACAGATCGGTTTTCTTGGCAACCGCGCATTCCGTTTGCGTTTTGAAAACGAAAGGATTATAATGATAAAAACGGAGGTGAATGAAATGTCGATTGCGGGAATTTTCGCCTATCTTGCGCGCGCGTGCGCGTTTGCCGCGGCGGTGAGCGGCTTATGGTGGCTGGTGCGGCGCATCCTGAAAAGGAAAACCCGAGCGCTGGATCTGCTGGCGGTCGCATATGTGGCGGCGGTAACGGAGATCATCGCCCTGCGAATCGCCACGCCGAGCGTCGCGCGGGGCGTTCAGTGGATTCCGCTGAAGACGACGATCGACGAATGGTCGCGCGGCGCATGGGCGTTTGTCTATCATGTCGGCGGAAATCTCGCGTGGTTCGTGCCGCTGGGCGCGCTGATTCAATTGAAAAAGCCGAATTGGAGCGCGCTTCGGGCATTTGCAATCGGCGCGGGCTTTTCGGCTTTGCTGGAAATGATGCAATACCTGCTTTCGACGGGCATGACGGACGTGGACGACGTGATTCTGAACGCAATCGGCGCGCTGCTGGGCGCCGCGGCGGTAAAAATACTCAGGCATAAGTGAAATTCTCCAATCCTGTTCTGAATACGGAGCAAGTTGCATACAATGATTATGCAATGAGCGCGAAACGGATTGCGCGGTCCGGCTCGTTACGCGCGAAAGAATCCTCGGCGGGAACCGATTTGAAGTATATTCCGAGCATATGGCGCGCATACTCTGTATCATCAACAGTTTGGAGGGGATCCTATGGAGCAGGCGATGCCCAAATCCGGCCGGCATTCCGGCTGGAGCGAACAGGAAAATCAGATGCTATGGGAAACGGCGGACGAGGCGCAGCAGCAGGGTCTTCCGCTGAAAGCCGTGTTTGAGCAAATTGCCGAGCAGACCGGCCGCCGTCCCAACAGCATACGGAATTATTATTACGCGCAGGTTCGCCAGAGGGAGGACGCGGAGCGGCATCCGGCGCGATTCGTGCCGTTTACGCAGGAAGAGGTCGATTGGCTGATGGAACAGGTGCTGATCGCGCGCGCCGCGGGGCAAAGTGTGCGCTCGTGCCTGCAAAAGCTGTCCGGCGGCGACCACAGTCTGATGCTGCGGTATCAGAATAAATATCGCGCGGTCATCAAGGGCAGACCGGAATACGTCCATGCGCTGGTGGCAAAACTCAACGATCAGGGCGTTGAATGCGATACGCCGACGGTCAACCATCGCACGCGCGTCGACGTAAACGCCTCGTGCGAGAAACTGTTTCAGGAAGCGCAGCGCTCGGGAGAACCGGAGCTCGTCCGCGCGTGTGAAACGCTCGTCCGCTGCCTGCGCGACCGCAGAGAACCGGAAACGGAACTGAAAAACGCCGCCGAAGCGCTGATCGAACCCATCAAAGCCTTCGTCGCCAGCCCGAGGGACGAGAGAATCGAAACCCTCGACGCATTCTGCGGAGAACTGATCGAAAAGGTGGGCATATTGGAAAGCAGACTGCCGATCAGCAGCGGGAGAAGCGAATAAAAGAACCGCGCATCGAGAACCAACCCTCGATGCGCGATTTCTATAGAAGAAAGCAAATCCGTTCAACAAAACTTAATTGACAAAAAACGATCGTCCTCAACTACCCATTCCACAAATAAGCGAGCGCATAAAGCCCCCCGAACCCAACAAAGCGAATCGAGTCGCTTCCCGACTCGATTCGCGTCAAATTGGGAGCAAAGTAAGCTTCCCGAACCAACAAAGAAATCGGGTCGTTGTCCGACCCGATTTCGCCGCGACCAAGCGCGGCAGCAACCGTCTCAGGGCACCGCCCTGAAGCAGAGGACTTTGCGGGAGTTGGGGAGCTGAGTCTCGGTGGGACGGGATTGGCGACAGCGATCGGTTGCGTAGGGACAGCGGGCGGCGAATTTGCAGCAGGTCAGAGAGTATTCCTTTTCTTCCAGATCGGGCATGACCATGCTCTCGTCCCATTTGTCGCCAACGCGCGGAATCGCGTTCATCAGAAGCTCCGTGTACGGGTGCGCGGGATCATCCATAATCTCCTTCGCAGGGCCGTATTCGATCAAACAGCCGCGATAAAGCGTCGCAATGTAATCCGAAACGTAATACGCCGTCGACAGATCGTGCGTGATGTAAATGAACGATACATTGTATTTGTCCTTCAGCTCCTTGAAGAGATTGACAATGTTCATCTTCATCGACGCGTCGATCGCCGCAACCGGCTCATCCGCCACAATCAGCTTCGGTCGCGTGATCAGTGCGCGCGCAATCGATACGCGCTGCAGCTCGCCGCCGGAAAACTGCGTGGGGTATTTGCCCTTTACCACCGCGAGCGATAAGCCGACGCTCTTTAATACATCGTCGATTCGCTCTTCCGCTTCCTTGCGCGTCCCGCAAATGCCGAGACGCAAAGCCGTGTTGAATAAGTACGTGTCCACCGTTTTGCGCGCGGAGAACGATTCATACGGGTTTTGGAAGATCGGCTGAACGTCCAGACGGAATTGCAGCGGATCATACGCGCGCTTGTCCGAATAGCGCTTGCCGTTTAAGAAAATTTCGCCCATGTCCGGCTTGTGTACGCGCAGAATCATCTTGCAGAGCGTGGATTTGCCGCAGCCGGATTCGCCGACAATCGAGAGAATTACCGGCCGCTCGTTCGTGATCGTGAGCGAAACATCGTCGATCGCGGTCAGCTTTTTGCGCGACAGCATCCCGCCGATGCGGAAAATTTTGCTAACATTGCGAATTTCGAGCAGGTTTTCCGCCATTCAGATCCCCTCCTTGCCCAGCATATGGCACGCCGCGAATCGCCCCGGACGCACTTCGACGAATGCGGGGCATTCCTTGCGGCAAATCTCCTTCGCCTTCGGACAGCGCGGCGCAAACCGGCATCCCGGCGGCGGATTCGTCAGCGCCGGCGGACGACCCGGAATGCCCGCCTTCTGGCTCTTGTCGCCGATGCGCGGCAGCGCGCCGATCAGCATCTCCGTGTACGGGTGAATCGGGTCGCTGAAAATCTCCTCGGTTTTGCCAAGCTCAACAAAGCTGCCCGAATACATGATGCCCATCCGGTTCGTGATCTGATAATGAACGCCCATATCGTGGCTGACCAGCACCAGCGTGTTCTTCAGCTGCCGCTGAAGCCGCATCAGCATCATCAGAATGCCGCGCTGAACGACCACGTCCAAAGCCGTCGTCGGTTCGTCCGCCAGCACTACGTTCGGGGACATGAACGTCGCCAGTGCAATGATCACGCGCTGCCGCATTCCGCCGGAGAGCTGGAACGGATACGCGCCCAGCAGATCGGGTGAGAGATCCAGCTCCTTTAAGTAAGCCGCGCAGCGATCGAGCGTCTGCTTCTTCGTTTCGTTTTTGCGCTGCGATTCCGGAATGGAATCCAGAAACTGATTCCGCAAATGCGTGATCGGATTCAAAACGCTCTGCGCTGCCTGCGGCACATAGGAAATGTTGTTCCACCAGGTTTTGCGAATCTCGCCGGTTTCAAAATGGAAGGGCTTTCCTTCCTTTTCGCCGCTTAGAATCACGCGCCCGGAATCGACCTGCATCGGGAAATCAATGATGTCGTAAAGCGCCTTCAGGAGCGTGGACTTGCCGCAGCCCGATTCGCCGGCGATGCCGAAAATCTCGTTGTCGTTGATGACAAAATCGAGATTATTGACCACGTGCACATCGCCGTGAATCGTCTTATAGGAGGTCGAAAGACGATCGATTTTCAGCACGCTTAACGCCCCCTCTTCTTCGAAAGATAATCGTTGTAGCCGGTGATCAGCATGAACAGCCCGATGAACAGGATAACCGTGGCGACGATCGGCGAGCCAATCCAGAACCACTGGCGGGCGAAGATCGCGTTGTAGCCGCGCGCCCACTGAATCATATTGCCGAGCGAAATCAGATTTGCGGGCGAAAGACCGAGTACCGCAAGGCTGGATTCGGACGCGATCGCCGCAAGCGTGGCGTTCATGAAATTCGAAAGCGACCACGTGAGCGCATACGGCAGAATTTCCGTCACGACTACCTGCAGCGTGCCCTCGCCGGAGAACCATGCGGTCTGAATGAATTCGCGCTCCTTCATCGAAAGCGCCATCGAACGGATCTGGCGGCTGGGCCACGCCCATGCGAACATCGCCAGCACCAGCGCTATGAGCACCACCGTCGACGAGCCTTTCATCAGCGCCGTCATCAGAACCAGAATCGGAAGCGACGGAATAACCACGAATGTGTCGGTAATCACCGTCAGCACGCGATCGACAATGCCGCCGGAGAAGCCGGCGATCAGCCCGACCAGCACGCCCACGACCGTGCCGATCGTCGCCACGATCAGACCGATCGACAGCGAATTGTGAATCGCTTCCACCAATAGCCACGCAATGTCCTGACCGCGGCTGGTGGTGCCCAGCCAGTGTTCCCACGACGGCTGAAGCTTTTTCGGATACGAATTATAGGTAAACGGATTGACGTGCGGGAAATAATAGACCGCAAATCCGATCACCAGAAAAATCAGCGTAATAACCAGCCCGATCTTGAAGCGGGCGTTTACATTCTTCCAGAATTTTCTCATATGCGTTTCCCCCTTAGCTGTAGCGGATGCGCGGATCGATCAGCGGATAGATCAGATCGGCGATCAGCGTCGCGGTGGAGATTGCCACGATCGAAATCGTGATGCAGCCGAGAATCATATTGTAGTCCGATTGCAGAATCGCCTTTTGAATCAGCGTGCCCACGCCGGGATAGCTGAAGATGATCTCCGTCATGATCGAGCCGTTGAACACGCCGCCCAGACTCATTGCCAGCGCCGTGACCTGTGTGAGAATCGAATTGCGGAATACGTAGCTTCTGCCGATTTTGCCTTCGGACAGACCGCGATAGCGCGCATAGAGCACGAAATCCTCCGCTGCCGTCGTGCTGGACATGGATTTCATCGAGATGATCCACCAGCCCGTGCCGACCAGAAGCAGCGAAACCGCCGGCAACACGCTCGCCTTTAACAGGGACGCGATGTAATCGCCCGTCGTGCCCATCGTCGTGATCGTCGTTTGCAGCGGGAACCACCCGAGCAGGAATGCGAATACGATCTGGAGCACCAGTGCGATGATGAAATACGGGATCGGGTAAATGCAAATGGCGATGCCTTCCATGATCTTGGAGGAGCGCTTATCCTTGCGGAAGCCCGCGAGGAGGCCGATGAAATTGCCCACGCACCACGCGAGAATCGTTGAAAACAGCGAAAGCATCAGCGTATAGGGCAGATAGGTGGATATGATTTGACCCGCCGGCGTCGGATAGCTCATCAGCGACGGCCCAAAATCGAAATGGAGAAGCCCCTTCCACAGGAAGGAAACATACTGCTCGCCGAGCGAGCCTTCCAGACCAAACTGAACGCGCAGCGAACGCCGGAGCGATTCCATCTGCTGCGGATCCATCTGACCGGAGCGCGACTGAATCTGCCCGATCATGGTTTCTACCGGATCGGACGGGAACATTCGCGGAATGAAAAAGATGAATGTAACGCCGATAAATATGGTCAGCGCCCATGTCAGCAGACGCAGCCCAAAGTACTTCCAGAACTTCAAATGCAACCACTCCTTCTTCTGCGGAGCTTTTTGAGCGCGCTTGCTCCGTAAATCGGAAAACAAAGGGCGCGTACCGCTTTTTTATGGCGGCA
>ERZ824978.4029-NODE-4029-length-10246-cov-3.369640_pt1 | contig 10246 bp, 10 predicted proteins | sample MGYA00519860_ERZ824978 | MGnify/ENA primary metagenome ERZ824978 (study PRJEB31778, sample SAMEA3449184) | human gut metagenome | biome: human gut; feature: human-associated habitat; material: faeces | place: United Kingdom | collected 2010/2012 ... | reverse complement strand
CGAAGCAAATTTTAAACAAATTTCTTTACCAATTCCGCGGCTTCCGCCGGTAACAATTGCAATTTTATCTTTTAAATGCATGTCTTTTACTCCTTTATACTTTCTAATGTTTTTGTTAAGGATGCAACATCCTCTACCTGATATATGGAAACGTCTTTTGAAATCTTTTTGATAAATCCGCTCAATACCTTACCGGGGCCTATTTCTAAAAATGTATCAATGCCCCGGTCAATCATATAGCGAATGCTATCTTCTAAATAGACTGAAGACATAATTTGCTTTGTTAATAAACCTGAAATGGTTTCATCCGGCTGAAGCTCTTTTGCAGTTGTATTGAAAACAACAGGTATGTTCATATTTCCAAAGGAAACTTGATTTAATTTTTCTGCCAACTTTTTGGAAGCAGGTTCAAGCAGAGACGTATGGAATGGACCGCTTACATTTAGTGGAACCACACGTTTTGCTTTCAACTCTAAAGCAACTTCGGCAGCTTTATCTACTGCGGCAACTTCGCCGCCAATGACGATTTGTCCCGGACAATTATAATTTGCAGCTTGTACCAAGCCTACTTTGGAACCTTCCGATACTGCCTGCTCCACCAATGCTCTGTCAAGCCCCAGTACAGCAACCATTTTACTGTCAATTCCCTGTACTGCTTCTTCCATAACCTGTCCGCGGTAACGCACCAAATCCAGTGCGGTTGCTTGGTCAAATACTCCTGCCGCATAAAGAGCCGAATACTCACCTAAACTTAAACCTGCTGCCATTTTGGGGACAATTCCTTGCTCTTTCAGCACCTCAGTAATTGCAATCGCAGTTGCTACCATGCAAGGCTGTGTATACTGTGTTTGAGATAATGTTTCCATTGGACCTTCAAAACAAAGTTTTTTTACATCAAAATCCAAATGGATACTGTCAAATACTTGTTTGGCAACAGGATATGTTTCATACAGTTCCTGTCCCATACCTACCGCTTGACTGCCTTGACCGGCATATACAAATGCAAGTTTCATGTTATTCACCATACCTTTTCTAAGAAAAAATCAATCATTCACCGCTTTGATATTCCGTCATAATTTCATCTATAATGTCCTTTACGTGAACAATCTCTTTCATGCGGTAACCGTTGCTGCCGCAGAAAAACAATCCATCTTCCCAATTGCCTTTTGCCGCTTCTGTCAGCGCTGTGGTAATACAGAAGGCTGCCACTTTCGGGTCACAAGGCCGCAGACATACCAAACAACGGGTAATTTTTTCTTTCTCTCCTCGCAGTAAGCGTTCCACAAACGGAGAACGCAGTGCTCTGCCCGGCATTCCTACCGTACTTTTGATTAAAACAATATCTTCCGGCTTTACATTGAGATAACGCTCTTTATATGCAAGGCTTGCGTCACATTCGTGTGTTGCAATAAAGCGTGTTGCAATCTGTGCGCCTGCTGCGCCCATATCAGTAAATTTCTTTACGTCATATCCTGTGTACACACCGCCTGCTACAAACACAGGAATCTTCACGTTATATTTTTCCTCAAATGTTTTGACCACGGTCTGTACATCTTGAAAAATTTCTTCTAATGTTTGTTCTCGATTTTCGGATAGTTCCTCCATAGGAAATCCAAGATGTCCGCCTGCTTGACTGCCCTCTACTACGATAAAATCAGGCAGACGATCATGCTTTTTTTTCCACGACTGACAAATAACCCTTGCGGATTTACCAGAAGAAACAATCGGCGCAATGGCAATATCCGCATCGCCTACAATGGCAGGCAATTCCAGCGGAATACCCGCTCCGGAAATAATAGCGTCAGCACCACCTTCAATGGCTGCTTTTACCATTTGGTCATAATAACGCAATGCTACCATTACATTAATTCCGACCATACCATTACCGCCTGCAATTTCTTTGGCTTTATGGATTTCATTTTTGATTTCTGTCAAATTATCTTCCAAAAAGTTCTGCCAGAAATCATCACAGCGATATCCTGTATGAGCAGTTGAAATAACACCCATACCGCCGCATTTTGCAACATGCCCCGCTAAATTTCCTAAGGAAACGCCAACACCCATTCCACCTTGAATAATCGGCACTTGTAATGTTTTATTCCTAAGTTTTATTGTCTGCATATTTTAAACTTCCTTTTCTAATGCTAAATATGCCTCTTTGTAGTCTTCAAACAAACCATCAATAATCTCTTTTAGAGGTTTGATTTCATTACATAAGCCGGCAACTTGACCGGCCATTAAAGAACCGTTTTGTACATCACCGTCAATGACGGCTTTTCTCAAAGAGCCAAGGGTATATAGTTCCAGTTCCTGAGCACTGGCACCTTCTTTTTCCCGTTTGATATATTCACGGGCCATTTTATTTCTTAAAATACGAACAGGAGTACCGCCAATTCTCCCTGTAACAATGGTATCGGTGTCACCTGCTTTACAAATTGCTTCTTTATAATTTTGATGGATTGGGCATTCTTCAGAAACCAGCAAACATGTACCTACCTGTACACCGCTTGCTCCCAAAGCAAATGCTGCCAATACCTGACGTCCTGCTGCAACTACAGGCACGCTCACAGCATCTACTACTTGAGGAACTAAGGAAAATGTAGTTAATTCGCCAATATGACCACCTGCTTCGGTACCTTCTACGATAATAGCGTCTGCACCGCTGCGTTCCAAACGTTTTGCCAAAGCAACGGTTGCGGCAACAGGAAGCACTTTTAAACCCGCTTCTTTCCACGCTACCATATATTTACCCGGATTACCCGCACCTGTTGTAACTACCTTGATATTTTCATCAATTACCATTTGTGCAATGGCATCTACATCCGGATTCATCAACATGATATTGACACCGAATGGCTTATCTGTCAGCTCTCTGCATTTGTGAATGTGCTCACGCAGTGTTTCCGCATTCATGCTTCCGGCAGCAATCAAACCCAAGCCGCCTGCATTGGATACCGCTGCTGCGAATTCGCCTGTTGCTATATTGGCCATACCACCCTGTATTAAGGGATATTTTGTACCTAAAAGGTCTGCTAATTTCATTGATACCTCCACTAATCTGCTCCTACATAAAACTTCTATTGATATTTTACATTACCATTCTAAATAAATGGTACCCCAAGTGAGACCTGCTCCAAAGCCCACCAGTAATAATTTCATACCTTTTTTTAAGAGTCCTTTTCGATTCATTTCATCCAGCATAATCGGAATGCTTGCAGCCGAAGTATTTCCGTATTCTTCGATATTGGAATAAAGTTGTTCCTCTTTGATTTTTAAACGTTTGCTGATAGATGAAATAATACGGGCATTGGCCTGATGAAACAAAATGTAGTCCATTTGGTCTATTGTATCATCCAAGTCAGATAACACTTGTTTGATAGACTGCACCGGAGATTCCACTGCAAATTTGAACACTTCCTGTCCATTCATTTTACAATAGGAAGGTTCTTGATGGTCGGCAAACGGTACTCCGGGAATATGAATATGTACAGCTTCCACATCGCCTCTTGAAGAAATTACTTCATAAAATCGGGCATTGGGATTATGCCTTGCCACAACTGCACCCGCACCGTCTCCAAACAAAATACATGTGGAACGGTCTGTGTAATCCAGCATTTTAGAGAAAACTTCCGCACCGATTACCAACGCAAGTTTGTCAGGACGGGTTGCCAGCATTGCATTTGCAATGGAAAGTGCATATACAAATCCTGTACAGGCAGCATTCATATCAAATGCCATCACTTGTTCGCTTAAACCTAACTGTTTTTGCAGCATACATGCAACAGACGGCATAATATGGTCCGCACTGCAAGTTGCTACAATAATAAAGCCAATATCCTCTTTGGACACACCACTGTTTTCAAGTGCCTTTTTTGCTGCTTGATATGCCAATTCAGATGTATTTTCTGTCTGGCTGATATGGCGTTTTTTAATGCCGGTTCTGGGATAAATCCATTCATCACTTGTATCTACCATAGTAGATAAATCGTCATTACTTAATGTGTGGCTTGGTGCATAACACCCTGTTCCTAAAATATCAATTCCGCTCATACAATCTCCTTGCTTATTTTATGATCAAATACCGCTGCAATCACCAATACTGCGGAATTTTTTATAGCGTTGATCCAGCAATGCACGTTCGCTTAATTTGCAAAGTGCTGTTAATTCGTTGCTTAACAAATCTCTTAATTGTGCGTAAATAACTTCGGCATGTTCATTTAAATTGCCCATAGGTTCTTTTACAATCACATCGACAATATTAAACGCATATAAATCCTGTGCGGTCAACTTCATAATCTCGCTGGCTTCCTGTGCTCTTGTACCATCTTTCCATAAAATAGTAGCAAAGCCCTCCGGAGATAAAATGGAGTACACGGCATTTTCCAACATCCAAATACGGTTTGCTACGGACAATGCCAAAGCTCCTCCACTGCCGCCTTCACCAATTACAATACTGATAACCGGCACAGTTAAGTTGCACATTTCCATTAAATTGCGTGCGATTGCCTCTCCTTGACCATGTTCTTCCGCCTCAATTCCCGGATATGCACCTGCCGTATCAATAAACGTAATAATAGGTCGTTTAAATTTTTCAGCCTGTTTCATCAAGCGCAATGCTTTGCGATATCCTTCCGGATTTGGCATCCCAAAGTTACAAAGCAGATTTTCTTCTAAGTTCTTGCCCTTTTGGTGACCAATTACAGTAACAGGCATATCGTGGAACATGGCAATACCGCCAATAATAGAATGGTCATCACGATAAAGACGGTCACCACGCTGTTCAAAAAAATTATCAAACAGATTTTCAATATAATCACGCACATTGGGACGTGTTGGTTTGCGCGCCAAATATACTTTATCGTAACTGGATAAATTGGCATAAGCCTTTGTCATAATTTTATGTCTTGCCTTTTCCAGTTCATCCTTAATGGTTTCAAAATCTACGTCAGGCGTATCTTTCTGTTCCAACTGACGAATCTCTTCATCAATTTTTCTGATTTGTGCCTCTGCTTCTTGAATAGACATTATAGCGTTGCCTCCCTTGCATGAAGTTTTAATAACAACGCAATGGTAGCACGCATTTTTTTACGTTCCACCACTTGGTCAAGAAATCCTTGCTGTTGTAAAAATTCAGAACGCTGAAAGCCTTCCGGCAATTTTTGTTTAATGGTTTGCTCAATTACCCTAGGTCCGGCAAAACCAATCAATGCTTTTGGTTCGGCCAACATGATATCTCCTAAAGAAGCAAAGCTTGCAGTTACACCACCTGTGGTAGGATGTGTGAAATAAGATATATATAATAACCCTGCTGCATTGTGCTTTGCCAGTGCATTACTTGTTTTCGCCATCTGCATCAAAGAAACAATACCTTCCTGCATTCTGGCACCACCGGAAGCGCTGAAGATAAGTAACGGCAAGCGACGTTTGGTTGCATACTCAATTGCACGGGTAATTTTTTCACCCACAACGCTGCCCATACTTCCCATTAAAAAACGACTGTCCATAACACCAATTACCACACGGTAGCCGCCTACTTTTGCAACTCCCGTCACAACCGCATCATTCAAGCCTGTCGTTTTTTCCAAATGACTCAACTTTTGAGTATAATTAGGAAACCCTAATACATTTTGCGTTTTCAGTCTGGGGGTGATTTCTCGAAAACTGTCTTTATCCACCAACATTTGAATGCGGTCTGTTGCAGTGATTTTAAAATGGTGTCCACAGCCTGGACAAACATAAAAGTTTTTCTGCACATCTTCACTCAAAAATCCTTGCTCACATTCCGGACATTTGGTATATAACCCTTCCGGAATATTGGAAGTATTATTAGTAGCCTTTTTTTCTTCTTTGGGCTTGCGGAGCAAATTTTTAATGATATTTAATTTCTCTTTGCGCTCTTTAAACAGTTCTTCCATTTATTTCACCAATTTCTCTAGGTTTTTCTCAATAAAGCTGGTATCAAAATCACCTTTGGCAAACGCCTCGCTCTGCAAAATCATATAATGCAAGTCTATATTGGTATCCACTCCCTGCACAATCATTTCTTCCAAAGCACGGCACATACGGTGAATGGCTTCATCTCTTGTATTTCCATGTACAATCAGTTTTGCAATCATGGAATCATATGTAGGTGGAATTTTATATCCTTGATATAAAGCGGAATCTACACGTACGCCAAAACCGCCGGGCAAATTAATGCCATATACTTCACCCGGACATGGACGGAATCCTTCTTTGGGATTTTCCGCATTAATTCGGCATTCAATGGAGTGTCCGTTTAGTTTCACATCTTCCTGTCGGAAAGAAAGCGGATAGTTTGCTGCAATCAAAATTTGCTCGCGAACCAAATCAATTCCGGTAATCATTTCTGTAATGGGATGCTCTACCTGAATTCGAGTATTCATCTCAATAAAGTAATAATTTCCTTCTTTATCCAATACATACTCAATGGTACCTGCATTACGGTAACCTGCAGCTTTTGCCGCTTGTACCGCATGCTGTCCCATACGCTCACGCAGCTCCGGAGTTAACGCTGTGGAAGGCGCCTCTTCAATCAACTTCTGATTACGACGCTGGATAGAACAGTCACGTTCTCCCAAATGTACCACATTCCCAAAGTTATCAGCCATAATTTGAAATTCAATATGTTTTGGATTGAGAACCAATTTTTCTAAATATACGTCATCATCATTAAAGCAAGCTTTTGCTTCTGACTTTGCCGCTGTAAATGCCTCATCAAATTCTTCAGGTGTGAAGGCTTTTCGCATACCTCGGCCTCCGCCACCTGCAGAAGCCTTTATCAATACCGGAAATCCAATTTCCTGTGCAGCCTTTCTGGCTTCTTCCAATGTGGTCACACTGCCGTTGGAACCGGGAACTACAGGTACGCCCGCTTCCATCATTAAAGCACGGGCAGCTGACTTATTGCCCATTTTGTCAATGACATCTCCGTCCGGACCAATAAACGTAATTCCACAGGTTTTTACCAAACGAGCAAATGTTGCATTTTCCGACAGAAAACCAAAGCCGGGATGAATTGCGTCTACGCCCAGAGCAGTTGCTGCGGAAAGTATATTTTTTATGTTTAAATAACTTTCGGCAGATTTGGCAGGCCCGATACAAACAGCCTCATCGGCCAATTGTACATGCAGCGCATTGCGGTCTGCTTCGGAGTATACCGCAACCGTTTCAATTCCCAATTCTTTACAAGCACGAATAATACGTACTGCAATTTCTCCGCGGTTTGCAATTAATATTTTTTGAAACATGAATTGTCCACCTTAATCCTTTGTTAGCATTCTTTAATCAGCATAATTGTTTGGTCATATTCTACCAAACCTTCATTTTTTGCAAGAATTTCAATAATTTGGCCGGAAACAGGCGCTTTAATTTCATTCATCATTTTCATTGCTTCAATAATACACAATGTTTGACCTTTTTGAACCCTATCTCCTACTTGTACATAAGCCGGCGCATCGGGTGCACTGGCGCTGTAAAAAACACCAACAACAGGAGATTTCACAGGTGTACCCTCCTGTTGTTCGCAAGCAGAAGCCTCAGGTACCGCTGCAGGGGCAGCTGTCAGCGCTGCGGCAACGGGAGTTGGCATAACAGCAGAAGGTGCTGCTACAATTTGCTGAATCGGCTCTTCTTTTTCCAATTTCAGTTTTACGTCATCCATTTCTAAAGAAAGTTTATAAATATCTGAATCATTGAATTCCTTCATTAGGTCTTTGATATCTTGCAAATTCATAAATTACATACTCCTTCAATCTCAAAACAATTTAATTCCGCTATACAAAAATAAAATTATCAACATAGTTATACAACATATATTATAAAGGATTTGCCATATAAAGTAAACACTTATCCTCTGCAAAATGCAAGTCAAATTGTAAACATTCTATAAAATAATATGCCTTAATTTGATAATATACGTAATTGATACCCCTTTTTTCTTAAGAAGCGACACTATTGGATATGGTTAGACTTTATGATTTTGAAATAAAAACCAATTTTGTGCTATTTGATACGTAATATGAATAACAAGTACATGTGGTTCTAATATATATTACGAATAGAACCATTTTACCGTATTTTCACTTTATAAGTGTGTACAAACTTTTAAGTCGTAACAGTCATATATCATTATGCTCTCTGGTTACAATAAAAAATATGAATCCATCCTGAGTTATCTCCCTTTCGTAACCTTTTTGGTACCATGTGCATATCTTATAGGTAGAATCATATTCAGTGATTCTGTACAAGCTGCCATAACAGTCCAACTTGTACCACAGGTTTCCTCCTTTTATCATATAACCAATGTAAATCGCATAGTTTGAAGTTAACAGATTATTTGGAAATGATGATTTACAAAACAGAAAATCGTCTGCAAAAAAGACGATTTTTCTGCTTTTTCTCTTTAAATTCTGATACTTTTCTCTTGAACTTCATGAAACATTCACATAACAGGCCTATACTAAAAATGTACTCAACAGCAGTACTTTTTCATACTTCTTTTCATTCCTTTAAATGCCAATATCAATCATTACATATTTGATAATATGGTATTGGCACTCTTTGTATATGACACCTCAATATTTCGAGGGTTCATATAAATTATTTCTTTTTCATATTTTTCTCCTTTGCCGCGCCACTCCCTATTGGCGCGGCGCTCCTTTTTTACCGCAAATTTCTGTGCACCAAAACAATACGAATGCATAATATAGAAAAGAGGACAAGAACGGGATTGTCCTCTGAATGTGAAAGTTGCCTGCCGGCAGAGCAATTGGCAAGTAAACTTTTATGTACGGATTGCATTTTTGCAGGTATGTCTTTGCCAATATCGCTCCTTAAAACCAACTCAACCTCACAAAATCAAAAAGCCGTCCAAACGGACGGCTTTTTGATTGAAATCATTATTTTATTTCTTCATTTTCTTTTGTTTTGCTATCTTCCGATGATTCTGTAGGATTCGTTGTTTGCTGCGGACTGTTTGTATTATTATTCTTGAACTGTTTAAAAATTTGATTTGCATATACACTTGCACCGCCTACCAACACACCTTGTGTCAGTGCTGTAAAGATAGCCATTGCAATGGCTTGGGGGCTACCCAAAGCAGTAGTAGCCAATACATAAATCACTGACAGCAAAATACCAATTGCCCCCACTACCAACGGAATCAGTTTATCTGCAATCAAGGCTGTTTTCTTTACTGCCATACCAATCACATACAAAACCGGGATTAAAATGAGCAGTTCCGGTTTGATATATTCTGTAAAATCCATATCAAATCTCTCCTTTACTTCAATATTTGAGTTAAAACAGCAGCTACAATGCCGGATGCCAAAGCGCCCAATGCTGCCGCAATTAATTTATCCCACCACTGTGCCGGTCGAGCTGTTACCTTCTCTACTTCCTGCTTGATTTCTTCTACGTCTTCTTTGATATTATCTACTTTACTGTCTACCTTAGCAATGGCAAGGGTCAAGGTTCGCAGGTCTTTTACTTCACGCTCCAATGCATCAATTCGTTTATGTGCTGATGCTGCAGCGTCCAATGCCTTACCAAGTGTTACATCGTTGTCTCCCATCATGCATTGCTCCGTTATGGCAACTGTAATACTTGACCCGGATATATGGTATCATCGGATAAACGATTGAGCGCTTTAATCTCTTGATATCTTGTGCCATCACCTAATTGTGACTGTGCAATTCCCCAGAGACTATCGCCTGCTTGTACATAATATGTATGAGACGAAGTATTTTGTGACACAATCAAAACTTGCCCTACATGGATAATGTTAGGGTCAGAAATACCATTTAAAGCAGCCAGTTCCTGATAGGTAGTACCGTACTTTGAAGCGATTCCGCTTAACGTATCCCCTGCTTGTACTGTGTAGATGTTTTCACCTTGTGGTGTACTAGCCGCATCGCCTTTAAGCTTAATAATTTGGCCTACATGAATGACGTTGGGGTCTGCAATACCGTTAATTGCTGCCAACTCTTGATACGTAGTGCCAAACTTTGCAGCAATACCGCTTAATGTATCCCCTGCCATAACTGTGTAGGTGTCATAGCTTGGTTCCGGCTGTGGTGCAGGCGTGGTGGTCGCACCATTTGTGTAGTCTTTATAACACCAGTTCATGTCTGCGGTGTTGGCTGTAATACCGTCAATGACCTCTTTAGAAGAATACTGCCACATAGTATATGCGCCTTTGTAGTCGCATTGTGTGTTATATTGTGCC
>ERZ824978.4026-NODE-4026-length-10267-cov-8.712397_pt1 | contig 10267 bp, 10 predicted proteins | sample MGYA00519860_ERZ824978 | MGnify/ENA primary metagenome ERZ824978 (study PRJEB31778, sample SAMEA3449184) | human gut metagenome | biome: human gut; feature: human-associated habitat; material: faeces | place: United Kingdom | collected 2010/2012 ... | reverse complement strand
AGTAGGCAAAAACACCGGAAGGAACCTCCGGTTCCTTCACTTCCGGGCGCGCTATAATATGTACAAAATTGTCAGTGTCTGCCGCACGATCACAGGGGATTGCCTTTTTCGATTCGTAAAAGGATCGTCTCTGCACCAGCGCCGGCTGCCGCTGATGCGGTGCGGAAAAGTCATTTTTGTATTCACCGTGCGGTGGGGTGAGGGCACCCCACCCTACGCAATTCTACCGTAACCGTTTCGTAGGGCGGCCTGCCCTCAGGCCGCCGCGTACAGCGCATCAATTTCTACCATTGATAACGTCAGCGGCAGCGGCGCAAAACGGAAGTCAATGCGTCATACGAAACGACAACAGCGGTGTCCTGTGAACGCGTGGTATAAGGCATCATATCTGTAAAAGGCATAGCGTGCGCGGATTCTTAAACCGCAGGTTTAAGTGGCGGTTTTGGGTACTTTTGTCGCCACGGACAAAAGTACCTCGTCCCCGAGGGGACGAAACTCCCCCAAAAATTAAAGTAAATACCCACTTTGGTTCATACTGACAAAATCATTGTCCGCCACGATGATGTGGTCAAGCAATCGGATATCCATGGTTTTCAGCGCGTCGCGCACCCACAGCGTCACCGCCCGATCGCTTTCCGATGGCAGCGCCACGCCGCTGGGGTGGTTGTGTGCCAGCACCACGGCGCTGGCACCGGACAGCAGGGCGTTTTCCACCACCTGCCGCACGGAAAGTGCCGTACAGTCGGCGCTGCCCTGAGACAGCTTCTTGCAGCTCAGCAGCTTGCCCTTTCCATCCAGACATGCCTGATACAGCAGCTCCTGCCGCTCATGCCCCAGCAGCTCCAGAAAGTAGCGGCCGCATTTGTCCACACTGTTCAGCACCCGCTCCTTCCCGCCACTGCGCATGGCCCGCTTCTGCACCTGCGGCAGCAGCGTCAGGAACAGCGCCGCGCTTTCGCCCACGCCGTCCACCTTGGCCAGCTCCTCCAGCGGGGCGCTGAACACATTTTGCAGCGAGCCGAATTTTTGCAGCAGCCGGTGCGCGATCTCGTTGGTGTCCTTCCGGGGGATGGCGTAGTACAGCAGCAGCTCCAGCACCTCGTGGTCGGCAAAGCCGTCCAGTCCCTGCCGGCGGAACTGCTCCTTTTTCCTGGCGCGGTGTCCGTCGTGCAGTCCCATGGTGCGACCCCCTTCCTTGTTGAGTGCGGTTTTTATCAACTATACAGTATACCACACTGCGTTTTCCGACACAAGGCGTATTTATAAAACATTTTTTCGACTGCGATAAAAAAGATACCCATCGCTCTTGACAAGCCCTTTATTTTGACATACTATAGCATAAGATGAATGTTCACCGGTAGGTAAGGCTACCGCAGGGATATGGACTGCTGCCGCGAAATGGTGGAGACACCACGAGAGGGTTTGAACAGGCGATATCGAAACCAAGGTATCATCTAACGCAGTTTCACCGCCCCGCGATGCTAAAGCTTGTTACGGTGGCCAGGTCACGCGGCGTGCGTGGCCCCTCTGCACATCCACAATGGGCTTTTCTGCCGTTGTGGATTTTTTTCATTCATTCAGGGAAGGAGGAACCGGTCATGTTCGATCATCAGGAAGAATTGGACGAATATCTGGAGAAAATCGAGGAGCTTATCAAAAATAAGCAATACGCCCGATTGCGGGACCTGTTCCTGCCTATGGAGCCTGCGGATATTGCCCTGCTGCTGGAGGAGGCCGGCGGGGAACAGATGCCTCTGCTGTACCGGCTGCTGCCCAAGGAGCTGGCGGCGGAGGTATTCGTGGAGCTGGAGTCCGACAGCCAGGAGATGCTCATCAACGGCTTTTCCAACACCGAGCTGAAGGAGGTGCTGGACGAGCTGTATCTGGATGATGCCGTGGACATCGTGGAGGAAATGCCCGCCAGCGTGGTGATCCGCATCCTGGACAAGGCCACGCCGGAAATGCGCAAGTCCATCAACGAGATCCTCCAGTACCCTGAGGACTCCGCCGGGTCCATTATGAACATGGAGTTTCTGTCCCTGAAAAAGGACATGACGGTGGAGGACGCCTTCAAGCGCATCCGCCGCATCGGCGGTGAGCTGGAGACCATCAACATCCTGTATGTCACCGATCCTACCCGGCATCTGCTGGGTGTGCTGTCCGTCCGGGATCTGCTGCTGGCGGAGGAGGACGACCTGATCGAGGAGATCATGGACCCCAATGTGGTGTCCGTGAACACCATGGATGATAAAGAGGACGTGGCCCAGGCCCTGAGCAAGTACGACTTCCTGGCCATGCCTGTGGTGGACAAGGAGGAGCGCCTGGTGGGCATCGTCACCGTGGACGACGCCATGGACGTTATCGAGGAGGAGACCACGGAGGACTTTGAGAAGATGGCCGCTATGCTGCCGTCGGACAAGCCCTATCTGAAATCCGGCATTTTTGCCACCTGGAAGGCCCGGCTGCCGTGGCTGATGATCCTGATGCTGTCGGCCACGTTCACGGGCATGATCCTGAACCACTATGAAAGCGCCCTGGCCGCGTGCCTGGTGCTCAACTCGTATATCCCCATGCTGTCCGGCACCGGCGGCAACTCCGGCACCCAGGCCTCCGTGGCGGTGATCCGCGCCCTGAGCCTGGACGAGGTGGACTTTTCCGATATCCTCCGGGTGCTGTGGAAGGAGCTGCGGGTGTCGCTGCTGTGCGGCGTATGCCTGGCCGGAGCCAACTTCGTAAAAATGCAGCTGGTGGACCGGCTGCTGCTGGGCAATGCCGCCGTCACGCCCACGGTGTGCCTGGTGGTATGCCTGACCATCCTGTTCGTGGTGGTGTTTGCCAAGTGCGTGGGCTGCTCCCTGCCCATCCTGGCCGAGAAGATCGGCCTGGACCCGGCGGTGATGGCCAGCCCCTTCATCTCCACCATCGTGGACGCCACCAGCCTGCTGATCTATTTCCGCTTTGCCTCGTGGCTGCTGCTATAGAACAAAAACAGGGGCAGGACCCGTGCGGGTCCTGCCCCTGACAGCTTGCCCAAAAGGCTGTATCCTTCGGGGAGGAAACCGGCAGATCGGACGCCGCTTCGGGCTTGCATCCGATTTGCCGGTTTTTCTTATAAACTAAAATACGCTCAGATTCAGGCGGGCGGACAGCAGCTCCAGCGCGCGGATTCCGGCCAGGCTGTTGCCCTTTTCGTCCAGAGCCGGTCCAAACAGGCCAACGCCCATGCGGCCGGGCACCACGGCCATAATGCCGCCGCCTACGCCGCTTTTGGCCGGTACGCCCACCCGGATGGCAAAGTCGCCGGACCCGTCGTACATGCCGCAGGTCATGAGGTTGGCGTTGACAAACCGGCCATAGGCCGCCGGGAACAGGCGCTCTCCCCCGGGCAGCTGCCCGTGACAGGCCAGCACGCAGCCGATGCGGGCCAGATCCGCCGCGCTGACCCGAATGGAACAGGCCCGGAAATAGCAGTCCAGCAGCTCCTCCACATCGCCGCGGATCAGACCGTGGGCCTTCAGCAGATAGGCCAGAGCCCGGTTTTTGGAGCCGGTGGCCTTTTCGGAGTGATAGACCTCCTGGTCCAGGGCGATCTCATCATTGTCCGCCAGGCGGCGGATGAAGTCCAGCAGACGCTGGAACCGATGGTCATACGTCTCGCCCCCGATCAGCTGGCACATCAGAATGGCCCCGGCGTTGACCATGGGGTTCAGGTGCTTGGCCAGCAGGGCGTTGTCCGCCACATTGATGGCGTCGAAGGGCTTGCCGGTGGCCTCCACCCCCACATGGGCCCGCACCGTCTCCCGGCCGTTGTCCTGCAGGGCCAGCAGCAGCGAAAGTGGCTTCATGACGCTCTGGATGGTGAAGCTCCGGCGGCTGTCACCGGCCTCCACCAGGGTTCCGTCCTTGTGGAACACGGCAATGCCCAGGCGGTCCGGGTCCTGCCGGGCCAGCTCAGGGATATAGGAGGCCAGGGCCCCCTGCCCGGTGTACGGGCGGCACTCCTGCAGGATCTGTTGCAGCAATTCTTCCATAACGGCTCCTTTTCTACACGAATGTCGTCGGCTTCTGATACAGATTGTATATTCGTGTTGTCATTATACAGTCTGTATCTGTCAATAGTCCACCTTCATCAGGCACAGGCCCTCCGGCGGGGCGGTGGGACCGGCCAGGCGGCGGTCCCGGGCCTCCAGCAGGGCAGGCATATCCTCCGGCTGCCGGGCCCCGCGGCCCACCTCCAACAGAGTGCCCACCAGGATGCGCACCATATTCTGCAAAAAGCCGGTTCCGTGGAACGTGAACACGATGCGGTCCCGCTGGCGCACCACGGTGATGCTGTCCACCAGCCGCACCGTGGATTTCTTCATCCGGGGATTGCCGCAGAAGCTGGCGAAGTCGTGCTCTCCCTGCAAATATGCCGCCGCCTGCTGCATCCGCTCCACGTCCGGGCGATAGTCCAGCAGGGTGACGTATTTCCGGTCGAACACCGGCTTCACCGGTCCGTCGAAGCATACATAGCGGTACGTTTTGCCCAGGGCCTTATACCGGGCGTGGAACCGGGGAGCGGCCTCCTTCACCTCCCGGACGGCAATGGCGTCGGGAAGGTAGCGGTTCATGTAGTCCCGGATCTCCTCCGGGGACTCTGCCACGTCCAGCTGGGCGTTGGCCACCATGGCCCGGGCGTGGACTCCGGCGTCGGTGCGTCCCGCGCCGGTGAGCTCCACCGGACTTCCCTGAAGCCGGGACAGCACGCTCTCCAGCTTTCCCTGGATGGTGTCCCTCCCCGGCTGGCGCTCCCAGCCGAAAAAACGGGTGCCGTCGTAAGCAATGGTGAATTTATAGTTCCGCTGCATGCTCGTTCTCCTCTTTTCCCGGCCGGGTCACTCCGTCATGATCTTCAGGATCACCCGGTCCGTCTCCTTCATGCCCTGAGAGGCCAGAATGCCCACATTACGGATGGTCTGCTCCACGTCCCGGCCCACGATGCCGTCGCCGGGTTGGAAGCTGTTGCCCCGCAGGTACATGTTATAGCCCAGAATGCCGGTTTCCACACCCATGGCGATCTTGCTGGCGCAGCTGGCCTTGGCCCCGTCGCAGATGCAGCCGGAGATCATGGCCGCGGCGTTGGTGATGGTGTGGCAGATGCCCTCATACCCCGCGCCCCGAAGCCACGCAATGCCGCAGCCTGCGCCCACGCCGGCAGACACCGCCCCGCAGTAGGCGGACAGGCGGCCGATGCCGGTTTTCTGGTGGATGGTGATCAGGTCTGACAGGCACACGGCCCGCAGGATGGTCTCCCGGTCCCGGCCCGTCTGCACGCCGTAGCGCCACACGGGAACGGAGGCGGTGATGCCCTGGTTGCCGGAGCCGGAGCAGATGACCACCGGCATCTCGCAGCCGTTCATCCGGGCGTCGGACCCGGCGGCGGCCCAGGCCCGGGCCTCCGTCTCCACGTCGCCGCCGGACAGCAGCAGCGTGGAGCCGATGTTGGCCCCCCAGTCCCCCCGCAGGCCCTCCCGGGCGATGGCGGTGTTGCATTCGAGCTGCCGGCCCACGGATTCCTCAATGCGGGACACGTCCACTGTCTCGGCAAACGTCAGGATATCCCGGACGTTCAGCACGCTCTTGTCCTGCAAATTGTCCTCGGCAGAGTCGGAGTGGGGCTTTTCCAGCAGGACCTCCCCGTCCCGCTCCACGTAGATGATGTTGGTATGGTTGTTGGCCACATGGACCACAGCCTTGTGGTCCCCCGCCCAGCCTGTCAGCCGGATGTCCAGCATCCGGGACGTAGGCGGGCAGTCGATGCGGATGTCCGTGCTGTCCAGGTATGCCTGAATGGCTGCGGTGTCCTCCTCCGTCACATGGGCAATGACCTGAAGCCGGGCCTCCGGATCCCCGGCCACCACGCCCACGGCGATAGCCGCCGGCAGGCCCCTGCGGCCCCCGGTATTGGGCACCACCACGGACTTGACGTTTTTCAGGATGTTTCCGCTGACCTCCGCCAGAATGCGCCGGGGCCTCTCCCCCAGCACCTGGCGCAGCCGTGCCGCGCAGTAGGCCACGGCGATGGGCTCGGTGCATCCGGTGGCCAGCTGCAATTCCTCACGCAGAATGGTACAGAAGGCCTCCTCTTTTCTCGCGTCCAACATGATTCTTTTCCCTTTCGTCCCATATTTTTTCCGGCAGAACGCCGGTGTATGGCCCCGCTTACGCCTGGGGCACGTCGTCCTCGCTGTCGATCCAGTCCTGCACGTCCACCACCTGGAACTCCGTGGGCGTATGGCGGATCACCACCCGCTCCAGGCCCGCGTTGATGATGTGGCGGCGGCACATGGGGCAGGACGTGGCGTCCGGCAGCAGCTCCCCGGTCTGGGCGTTGCGGCCCACCAGATACAGCGTGCCGCCCACCATATCCCGGCGGCTGGCGGAAATGATGGCATTGGCCTCGGCGTGGACGCTGCGGCACAGCTCGTACCGCTCCCCCCGGGGCACCCGCAGCTGCTCCCGGGTGCAATAGCCCATATCCACGCAGTTGCGCCGCCCCCGGGGCGCGCCGTTGTATCCGGTGGAGATGATCTCGTCATTCTTCACGATGATGGCCCCGTACACCCGGCGCAGACATGTGGCCCGCTCCAGAACCGTCTGGGCAATGTCCAGGTAATAGTTTTCCTTGCTGATGCGCTGCATGACAGCACCTCCCGGTATGAAAGCTCGTTGTTCCCTATTATAAACGATTTTCCTGCTCAGGGCAACAAATTCTTCCGAAAAAAGCATTGACTTCCCGGCAGGGGCTGTGGTATCATGAACGAACTGAAAACTCTATGAGGGAGTAGCAAGCGGGCGATTGTCCGCAGCACGTCAACATACTGGCCGCTGCGCGGCCTGGCTTGCTTTAATTTGCGAGACTCATGTGCTACCGCCGCGGAATGCATGGGGACTCGTCTATTGATCTGCTTTCGAGCCCAGACATGGCCCAGGCCGTGCCTGGGGTTTTTCATGGATTTTTCACGATAAGAGGAGAAGCAATCATGCAGTGGGATATCCTGTTCTTTTTCAACAGTGTGCTGCTGGGCGTGGGCCTTGCCATGGATGCGTTTTCCGTATCCCTGGCCAACGGGCTCAACGAGCCCCGCATGTCCCGGCGGCGGATGCTGGGCATTGCCGGGGTATTTGCGGGGTTCCAGGCCCTGATGCCTATGACAGGCTGGATCTGTGTCCACACCATTGTTCAGTATTTCCGCGCCTTTGAGCGGCTCATTCCCTGGATCGCCCTAGCTCTGCTGGGCTTCATCGGCGGCAAAATGCTGGTGGAGGGCGGCCGCGGCGGCGAGGATGACCGCGCCGCACCCAGGCTGGGCCTGGGCGCTCTGTTGGTGCAGGGGGTAGCCACATCCATCGACGCTCTGTCCGTGGGCTTCACCATCGCCGAATATGACTGGCTCATGGCCCTGGTCTGTTCCCTGATCATCGCGGCGGTAACGCTGTGGATCTGTCTGGGCGGCCTGGTGCTGGGCCGGAGATTCGGCACCCGTCTTGCCGGCCGGGCCCAGATTCTGGGCGGGGCCATCCTCATCTTTATCGGTCTGGAAATATTCATCAGCAGCTTTCTAAGCTAAGGAGGAACTTATCATGCTCGTACCCATTCTTCTGTTCATCGTGGGCCTGGTGCTGCTCATCAAGGGCGGCGACTGGTTCGTGGACGGCGCCACGGGCCTGGCCCACCGTTTCCATGTGCCGGAGATCCTCATCGGCGCCACGGTGGTGTCCATCGGCACCACCCTGCCGGAGGTGATGGTATCCGCCACCTCCGCCGTCAGCGGTCACGGTGAGATCGCCTACGGCAACGCCATCGGCTCCGTCATCTGCAACACCGCCCTGATCGCGGCTCTGACCATCGCCATCCGCCCCTCGGAGGCGGACCGCAAAAGTCTGCGGACCCCGGTGATCTTCTTTTTCGTCGCCGCCGTGTTCTACGCCGCCATCGCCTACACCAACGGCGCCTTCACCCGCCTGGCGGGCATCGTCCTGCTGGCCATGTTCGTTCTGTACATGGTCCTTACCGTGCGCCAGAGCTTCCGGGATACCGTCCGGGCCGGCGGTGCGGACGAGGCCATTGACGGCACTCCCTCCATGGGCAAGGATATCCTCCTGCTGGTGGTAGGTGCGGCCTTCATCGCCGTGGGCGCCAACCTGCTGGTGAACAACGGCACCCTCATCGCCCAGGGGTTGGGCGTGCCGGAGTCCGTCATCGCCCTGACCTTCGTGGCCCTGGGGACGTCCCTGCCGGAGCTGGTCACCGCCATCACCTCCCTGGTCAAGGGCCACAGCGCCCTGTCCCTGGGCAACATCGTGGGGGCGAACCTGTTCAACCTGGTGCTGGTCAGCGGCCTGTCCACCACCCTGTCCCCCTTCCAGGTGCCCCAGGAAAAAACCATCGCCGGATACAATGCTTCCCTGGTGGTGGATATCCCCCTGATGCTGCTGGTGATGCTGCTGCTGACGGTACCCGCGCTGGCCCAGGGCAAGCTCTCCCGCTGGCAGGGCATCGTGCTGCTGGTCCTGTACGCAGGCTTCTGCGCATTCCAGTTCTGCATGTAAGCGCATCCGGCCATGGGTGGCAGATAATATAAAAATCACCGAGATCGGTCTGTTACAGGCTTTTCTCGGTGATTTTCTTATATTTGCACAGTCGATTTCAGTTCTCTCCTGCTGCAGTGCCCTGTGGCACCGGTCCTGGGTCATTGCGCCGGCAGCGGTGGCGGCAGTCCAGAGTCTGATCGTTAGGAAACAGCGTTTACACGGAAACAATCGGAGATATGCCGCATTATGCCGCCCCGGTAGGGCTTTGGGGCATGCCGGCAATATAGGCATCCGCCACCGCCGGAACGTAATAGGGGCGATAGCACACGCCCTGCTCCCCGTCGTCACATTCCACCCAGAACACATAGTAGGGCATGAAGTACCGGTCCGTCTGCCGGGCCAGGTATTGCAGGTCCACCCGCTTGACCCGGTCCTCCCCCGGGAAGGGCTCCCAGGCAGACAGGTGCTGTCCCGCCGCCAGCCGCAGCCGGGCCTGGTCCACAGTCACCAGCGGATAAGCTCCCACCGTGTTGGCGTCGGACAGCTCCGGCCGGTACAGCCGGACCTCACAGCTGCCGCCGGACAGCCGGACCCACGTTTTCAGGATGCTGCGCTGAAGGATGCCCTGGGTCAGGTCCTCCTCCGGCCGGTAGAAATACAGGGAACAGCCGCCGCTGTCCCGGGCGGCCATAAAATACCGGGTCTGCTCCCCGAAAACGGCCCCGTACTGCTCCAGCAGCCACGCCGCCGCGGCGTCAGGGGTCAGAGCCGCCAGCTCCGGCCTGGAAAGCTTCACCCACAGCTCTCCACTCTCCCCCACGGTCACGGTGACATCCTTCCACGTCAGCGCCAGCTCTGTGGGACCCCCTCTGACGGCAAACGTCACGCCGCACTGCCAGGTCTCCCCGGCCCAGGCGTCCTCCATGGCGGCCTGCACCGTCTCGTCCGGCACCCGGACCTCCACGGCAGACTGGGCCACGTCCGCCCCCGCCGCCGCCGCCAGCTGCTCCATGGTCCGCCGCAGCTGCGCATAGTCTCCGCCGCCGGTGCGGAAGCCGTTGGCCACGTCCATGCGGGTGGTGTTGCGGAACACCGGCAGGGCGGCAAGCTCCATGCCCTCCCGCCACGGTCCGCCGTCATAGGAGGCAAATTCCTCCGCCGACAGCGGGTAATCTCCCATGCCGCTGTAGTCCCTGTCGATGGTCAGCACCGGCAGGTCCCCGGGCTCCGGGTCCGGGGCGGGTTCCGCCGGGCGGCCTGCCAGCGCCCAGGCTCCCGCCGCCAGCAGCAGACACGCTGCCGCCGCGGCCAGCGGCTTCCATCGCGGCCTCCGCCGGGACCGGGCGGCCTGGGTCTCCTCCAAAAGCTCCTGGGGCAATTCATTCATGGCGTCGCTGAGCTGTTCCGGGTTCATACGTCAAAGCCCTCCTTTTCCAGATATGTCCGCAGCCCCTGGCGGGTGCGGTACAGCTGACTCTTGACCGCCGGTACGCTGATGCCGCAGACCCGGGCCGTCTCCGCCAGGGAGTCGGCATAGTAATAGCGGCAGAGAAACGCCCGGCGGGCGGGAAGCGGCAGCGTCCGGAGATAGTCGCCCACGGCCCGGCCCAGCTCCCGCAGGTCCAGGGCCTCCTCCGGAGTTTCCCATAGTTAAAGATACCACACCAAATATGATGAACCCACGCTTATA
>ERZ824978.4019-NODE-4019-length-10287-cov-2.852815_pt1 | contig 10287 bp, 9 predicted proteins | sample MGYA00519860_ERZ824978 | MGnify/ENA primary metagenome ERZ824978 (study PRJEB31778, sample SAMEA3449184) | human gut metagenome | biome: human gut; feature: human-associated habitat; material: faeces | place: United Kingdom | collected 2010/2012 ... | reverse complement strand
TGTTCGGAAAAGACCCGGTATGTATATCGGAAGCACTGGTCCCAGGGGACTTCATCATCTCGTTTACGAGGTAGTGGACAACAGTATCGACGAAGCACTGGCCGGATTTTGCAAAACTATAAACGTCACTATACACGGAGACAATTCGATAACGGTAGAGGACGACGGACGAGGAATGCCGGTGGACAAACACCCGAAGCTGGGCATACCTGCCGTTGAGGTCATCCATACCGTTCTCCATGCAGGGGGTAAATTCGGAGGCGGAGGATACAAGGTTTCCGGAGGACTTCACGGTGTAGGAGCATCAGTTGTTAATGCCCTTTCCACCCGCATGGAGGTCGAAGTCAAAAGAGACGGCAAAATATACAGACAGGCCTATGAACAGGGCAAGACTGTAAGTAAGCTTGAGGTTGTGGGCGATACTAAAAAAACAGGATCAAAGACCACTTTCTGGCCTGACGCCGAGATTTTTTCGGAAACAACTGAATACGATTATGATACTCTGCAGCACAGACTGAGAGAAACAGCTTTTTTAAACAAGGGCATCAAAATAACTCTTGAGGACAAAAGAGAAAGCAATAAGAAAAAAGAAGTATTTCATTATGAAGGCGGTATCAAAGAGTTCGTAAAGCATATGAACCAGAACAAAGAAGCGCTTCATAAGGATATAATATATTTTGAAGTAAAAAAAGCAGACGTATGCGAAGCAGAAGTTGCCATGCAGTACACTGACAGATACAATGAGATGATTTTATCCTATGCCAACAACATCAACACTGTTGAGGGCGGTACTCATCTGGTTGGCTTCAAGTCAGCGCTCACAAGAGTATTCAATGACTACGCAAGGAAGAATAAATTCCTGAAGGACAGCGATCAGGCTCTGTCGGGCGAGGACGTAAGAGAGGGCCTTACAGCTATCGTTTCGGTAAAGCTTGCCGAACCTGAATTTGAGGGTCAGACAAAGGCAAAGCTTGGAAACACAGAGATGAGAGGTTTTGTTGAAACCTCAACAAACGAGAACCTTATGGCTTTCCTTGAAGAAAACCCTGCGCAGGCAAAAATCATAATGGAAAAATGTCTGAGAGCAGCCAGAGCAAGAGAGGCAGCCAGAAAAGCCAGAGAGCTTACAAGACGTAAATCGGTTCTCGATTCCAACTCACTTCCGGGCAAGCTGGCAGACTGCTCCTCCAAGGACCCTGCTGTTTCAGAGATATTTCTTGTCGAGGGAGATTCTGCGGGAGGCAGCGCTATTGACGGAAGAGACAGAACACGTCAGGCAATACTGCCGCTTCGAGGCAAGATTTTAAATGTAGAAAAAGCAAGACTTGACAAGATTTTAAATTCAGATGAAATCAAGAATATGATTACGGCTTTCGGCTGCAATATAGGCAATGACTTTGATATCGAAAAGCTCAGATATCATAAAATCATAATAATGACCGATGCCGACGTAGACGGAGCGCATATCAGAACTCTGCTTCTGACCTTCTTCTACAGATATATGCCTGAACTTATCAGACAGGGCTATGTCTATGCGGCTCAGCCGCCGCTGTTTCAGGTTAAGCAGGGCAAGGATATTTATTATACCTACTCTGACAGAGAACAGGATGCGCTGCTTGCAAAGCTTAACGGCAAGGGCAAAATCAATATTCAGAGATACAAGGGTCTTGGTGAAATGGACGCCGAGCAGCTTTATGACACTACAATGTCATTTGAGCATCGTACATTAATTCAGATTACAATAGATGATGCGACCAGAGCCGATGAGATTTTCTCAACTCTTATGGGCGACAAGGTTGCACCGAGAAAAAAATTCATCGAAGAAAACGCCAAATACGTTAAGAACATAGACATTTAGGAAAGGAGGAGCAGATGACAACTTTATTAGAAGACCAGAAAATGCTGCAGCATGAGATATATGATGAAATGAAAAATTCATATATTGATTATGCCATGAGTGTAATTGTCGGAAGAGCTCTTCCCGATGTAAGGGACGGACTCAAGCCTGTTCACAGAAGAATACTCTTTGGTATGGACGAGCTTGGGGTAACTCCGGACAAGCCTCACAAGAAATCAGCCCGTATAGTCGGCGAAGTAATGGGAAAATATCATCCTCACGGCGACAGGTCAATATATGATGCAATGGTAAGACTTGCTCAGCCGTTTAACATACGCTACAGACTGGTAGACGGTCACGGTAACTTCGGTTCTGTTGACGGATATCAGGCGGCGGCAATGCGTTATACGGAAGCAAGAATGACGCCGTTTGCGCTTGAAATGCTTAGAGAAATCGACAAGGATACAGTTGACTTTATTCCTAACTTTGACGGTGAGGAAAAAGAGCCGACAGTTCTTCCATGCAGATTTCCAAACCTGCTGGTAAACGGCTCAAACGGTATAGCCGTAGGTATGGCCACATCAATTCCGCCTCACAATCTGGGAGAGGTTATCGATGCTGCTGTCAAGATGATTGAGGATAAGGAATGTACCAACGAGGACCTTATCAAAATCGTAAAGGGACCGGATTTTCCTACCGGCGGCATTATCATGGGAAAGAACAATGCCAAGCAGGCCTACAGAACAGGTCAGGGCAAGGTTATAATCAGGTCCAAGGCCGAGATTGAAGAGTCCAACAGAGGCAAGCATCAGATTATAGTTACTGAAATTCCTTATCAGGTAAACAAGGCGAGAATGATTGAAAAAATCGCAGACCTTGTCAAAGAGAAAAAGCTGGAGGGTATTTCAGATATCAGCGACCAGTCAAACAGAGAGGGTATACGCATAGTAATCGAGCTTAAACGAGATGTAAATCCTCAGATTATGCTCAATAAGCTTTACAAGCACACACAGCTTCAGGAAAGCTTCAGTATGATAATGCTTGCCATAGTCAATGGAGAGCCTAAGCTTCTCACGCTCTATCAGATGCTTGACGAATATCTGAAGCATCAGAAAGACGTGGTTACAAGAAGAACTCAGTTTGATTTAAACAAGGCTGAGGCAAGAGCTCACATACTCGAAGGTCTGCGCATTGCGCTTGACAATATTGATGAGATAATAGCTACAATACGTTCAAGCTACAATGACGCCAAAGAAAAGTTAATGGAAAAATTCGCTCTTACGGACATACAGGCTCAGGCTATTCTCGATATGAGACTGGCAAGGCTGCAGGGTTTGGAAAGAGAGAAGATAGAAGCTGAATATGCAGAGCTGATGAAAAAAATAGCATACTACAAGCAGCTGCTTTCAGATGAGGATATGCTTATGGGAGTAATCAGAGACGAGCTTCTTGAAATCAAAGAAAAATACAACGACAAGAGAAGAACTAAAATCGTTGCCGATGCGGCTGAAATGGACGAGGAGGATCTTATTGAAGAAGAACAGGTTGCAGTAACTCTTACTCACCTTGGATATATCAAGAGAATTCCTGCCGACACATACAAGACTCAAAAGCGCGGAGGCAAGGGCATCACAGGACTTACTACAAGAGAAAACGACTTTGTAAAAGACCTGATTATGACCTCAACTCTTGATTATCTGATGTTCTTTACCAACACAGGTAAGGCGCACAAGATTAAGGCATACGAAATTCCGGAGGCAACAAGAACTGCCAAGGGAACTCCTGCGGTAAACTTCCTCAATCTGATGCAGAGAGAGAGAATAACTGCTGTAATTCCTATTCAGGAGTTTGCTGAGGACAAGTATCTCATAGCCGTAACCAAGCACGGTACAATCAAAAAGACCGCTTTATCAAACTTTGATACCAACAGAAAAACAGGTCTTATCGCAATGAACTTAAAGGACGGCGATGAGCTTATCGGTATCAAGGAAACCACAGGCACAAACAATGTAATTATTGTTACCAAGATGGGTAAGTGCATCTGCTTCTCAGAGGAAGATGTAAGACCTATGGGCAGAATTGCAGGCGGTGTCAGAGCCATCAAGCTTGAGGGCGATGACGAGGTTGTTGCTATGGAGCTTGTTGAAAAGGATCAGGAAGTGCTTGTTGTTACAGAAAACGGATACGGCAAGAGAACAAAGGCCAAGGATTACAAGATACAGGTAAGAGGCGGCAAGGGTCTTCTGACTTACGACAAGGGCAAGTTCAAAAAGACAGGTCCGCTTATCGGAGCTATGGTTGTAGATGAGGATGACGAGGTTCTCCTTATCAATTCCGACGGAATAATCATAAGAGTTAAAGCCTGCGATATTTCAATGCTGGGCAGAGCAACTCAGGGTGTTAAGATTATGAAAGTTGAAGAAAACACCAAGCTTATAACTATGGCTAAAGTAATCAGAGAAGATGAAGAAGAAAAGCCTGATACCAAAAAAGAAGCAGGCAAAAATGAAGAACAGCTTACGTTAGTTTAAAAGAAAGGCAATAGAAATGAAAAGAGTATTTTCAGGCGTACAGCCTACAGGAAACATTCATCTCGGAAATTATCTCGGAGCTTTGAAGCAGTTTGTGGATCTCCAGGAGGATCATGAATGTATTTACTGTATCGTTGATGAACATGCGATTACAGTACCAAAAGAGCTTAAAGAACACATACTTGATGTGGCGGCGCTTTATCTTGCGATAGGCGTTGACCCTAAGAAATCAATAGTATTTGTACAGTCAGACGTATCGGGTCATGCTGAGCTTGGCTGGGTTTTAAACTGCTGTGCAAACACAGGCGAGCTGTTCAGAATGACTCAGTTCAAGGCAAAGAGCAACGGTAAGGAGTCGGTTGGCGCAGGGCTTCTCACATATCCTGTTTTAATGGCTGCTGATATTCTGCTTTATGATACAGATGTGGTTCCTGTGGGTCAGGACCAGAAGCAGCACATAGAGCTTACAAGAGATCTGGCTATAAGGGTTAATCATCATTACGGCAAGACATTTGTTGTTCCTGACGGAAGATTTATGAAAGCAGGTGCAAGAGTAATGGCGCTTGATGACCCTACATCAAAGATGAGCAAGAGCGCAGAAAACATACACAGCAGAATTTCACTGCTTGATGATGATGCAAAGATTAAGAAATCAATAATGAAAGCAACTACAGACTCTGACGGCGTTATTAAATATGATATCGAAAACAAGCCGGGAGTAAGCAATCTTCTGAGCATCTACAGCGCGCTTACCGGAACTCCTGTTCCTGAACTTGAGGCAAAATATGAGGGCAAGGGCTACGGTGATTTCAAAAAGGATTTGGTGCAGGTTACAATAGATGCGCTTAAGCCTATCAAGGAAAGATACGAAGAAATAAGGCATTCGGATTATCTGATAGAAGTCCTGAAAGACGGAGCAGAAAGAGCCGATGCTATTGCAAAGAAAACAATGGCGAGAGTTAAAGAAAACTTCGGACTGGGACTGTAAATTAAAGAGTGATACTATAGAGGTTTGTTAAGGCAGACCTCTATTTATAGTATAGGAAATATCGATGCACTCTAGAGGTTGTTTTAATGATAAAAAAGCTGGTAAAACATACCAGCAAGAGTTATGGACATAACAAGCAGCACATCTTGTGAAAATGTGTATAAACAAATTATTCATTTAGAAAATAATCCATGTCTAAAAGTGTGTCGATGTCCATATTTCTGATCTCTTCAGCAGAATATCCTGCAGGGGGATCAGCAGCATATTCTTCCCTGATCATTGCTGCATATTCCTCGTCTGACATGCGTTTTCCATTGACCTCATGCCAGACAACAGATTTTCCTGTTCCGTAAATCAGTTCGTCAATGCAGTCTTCAACAGATATTAATTCGTGATCTTTTTTCTTCATCAGTGATACCTCCGGTAGTTTCTCAGAAAGATTGTAACACAGATGGCGGAGGTTTTGTCGGATTACATGGATTATATGTGTCAATAAATTTCATTGTATGGCCGTATTCACATATCAGAGGATCATATCCAAAGGCAAGCTCGATACGCCACTGCCATTTTCGGTTGATTCTGTATATTTTGCGGGCCTGAGGTTTAAGAAGTCTGTTGATGCCTTTATATGTATTGTTAGGCTTGGCATAGACACCATAGTAGCGAAGCATGTTGAAGCCTTTTTCCGGTATGTGAATGAACAGCTTCTTCATAAAGTCGTGAGCATGTTCGGTAACGTGATGTATTTTTCCATCCTCGTGATCCTGATACCAGTAGGTGACATTCTCTCCGTCATAGTCTGTGATACGGGACTGTGCCATGGCAGGTCTTCCGATATATCTTGTGATATATTTAGAAACAGCCATAGGGTCAGCGAAAGCACGACCGGGAGCATTGACATAAAAGCTGTTATCACCGTTTTTATTGTAGAGAGTGCTGACAATACGATTGAATTCATCAAGTTGAGATTCGGGGAGGGCTTTTCTCATATTGCGAAGAAGTACGGTCATCCAGGATTTGCGAAGATACTCGTAATGGAAATACTCGCATTTTTTCCATTTGCCGTCTTTGTCGAGACCGCCTTCAGTAATCAGCATATGTATATGCGGATTCCATTTGAGGTCACGACCTAAGGTATGCAGACCACAGACAATACCGGGAGTAAAATGACGTTTTTTATTCATTTTTTCGAAGTAATGAAGCATTACCTGTGCAGCAGAGCGAAAAAGTATATGAAGGAGATTGCGATTATGAAGAAAAAAATTGCGAAGTTCCTCAGCAATAGTGAAAACGACATGACGATGCCTGCAGGATATGAATTTCTGCGCCATGCTCTGTGCTCTGTCCTGCTGGTAGGCAACACCGCAGGTGTTGCAGAATCTTGAGTGACAGCGGAAAGGGACAAATTTGTATCTGCCGCAGTGAGGGCACTGATAGAAGGCATATCCGTTTTCAGGTTCACCACAGGCAAGAACACGAGTTACTTCATGAACAGTAACGGAACGGGTTTTATATGAAGAATAGAATTCAGACCAGTGGTCTGCAAGAATCTGTTTGATGGTAAATTTGCTTTTCATACATATATTTTATATTTAGAAAGACCTAAGCGCAAGAAAAAAGCGAGGCAGAAGATTAAACCTTACCTCGCTACAGGGTGGCGCAGCCATTTTTTTTAGTAGACAGAATCATATTAAAATAATGTATGAAACAGCAGTATGCATTTATTGCTCAGAAAGCATAAAAGCGTGCGGCTATAAATATTCAAGGTAATAATAAGAATAGTGCACAGTAAAAAATGAAGAGGGCGAGAAGCCCTTATTCTTAGCATTATTTGATATAGATAACTGCATAAGTAAAATAAAAGCCGAGATGTTATAAAAGTGGCATGGCATTTGCACTAATATAATCAAAGCATAAAAAACAGGCATGAAGAACGATGATTCACGCTTGAACAGGGATGCTCAGAAGTGAGCAGAATGTAATCCGCAGGAAAACAAAGATGTTGAATTTGCAATATTTTTAACTGGCATTATATTTGCATTGGTTTAATGTTGAGAAACTTAAATATGGGAGAGTGTATGAATATGAATTATGTTATATTGACAAATAATCCTATGACAAGTGAATTGGTTTCAGACAGGACAGATTGTGAGCTGCATTTTATAGAAGGTAGCGTTCAGGAAGTGCTGTCAAAGTGTGAGGGGATGTTTTCAGAAGGAAACTGTTATTTAGCAGTGGATCCCATGTATGGCAGGAGAGCAAGGCCTTACCCGTATTTAACTATAATACTTGAAAAAGGCAGAAATGCAGAACTTGAAGACTGGGAAAGGATTGCAGATTATTCTGCTCTTAACTGTAGGCGAATTGAGCAGTATATAAATAACAGCGAACGTTTAAACGAAGATTACAAAGTGTTAGACTGTTCCTTAACTAAAACCGCTTTAAAAATTTGATTTAACAGGTAAATGGAAAGGATGGCAAAAATGAGTAAGTTGTATGATGTGGTAATACTTGGAGGAGGACCGGCAGGATTAGCAGCTGGATTGTATGCCGGAAGAGCAAAGCTTTCTACATTGATAATTGAAAAAGGACAAGATGGCGGGCAGATAGCCATAACTGATGAGATCGAGAACTATCCGGGTCAAAAAGTGGAAGGTGAATCAGGACCTGAACTTGTAGCGAGAATGACGGCACAAGCTTCTAAATTTGGAGCCGAAAGAGCGCAGGATGTTATAAAGGAAGTTCACTTGGAAGGCAAAGTGAAGAAACTTGTAGGAAGCAGAGGAGAGTACAAAGCTAAGACAGTGATAATAGCTACAGGAGCATTTCCAAGACCTATAGGATGTGAAAATGAAGGTAAATTTGTAGGGAAGGGAATATCTTTTTGTGCCACTTGCGATGCTTCATTCTTTGAAGATTTTGAAGTATATGTTGTCGGAGGAGGAGATTCTGCAGTAGAAGAAGCTCTTTATCTCACTAAATTTGCAAGAAAAGTAACGATAATACATAGAAGAGACGAATTGAGAGCTGCAAAATCAATTCAAGAAAAGGCTTTTGCCAATGAGAAGATAGATTTTCTCTGGGATACAGTTGTAGAAAAAGTTGATGGCGACGGACTTCTTTCCAGCATGGTCGTAAAGAACAAGAAGACAAATGAACTTACTACAATTACAGCAGATGAAGAGGATGGAATGTTTGGACTCTTTGGATTCATTGGCTTTCTTCCTAAATCTGAACTCTTTGAGGGGCAGCTTGAACTAGAAAACGGGTATATTGTAACAGATGCCGATATGAAGACTGATATTGATGGGGTATTTGCAGCAGGAGATATAAGAGTAAAGAGCCTGAGACAGGTTGTAACTGCTGTGGCAGATGGCGCAATTGCTGCTGTACAGGCAAGTAAGTATATCGAGGATAATGAATAATAATATATATTTAATCTTAACATAAATAAATTACATTAAAGAAAAGGAGAAGAGTGATGATTATTTGTGACAAAAAAACATTTGAACCTGAAGTATTACAAGCAGAAGGTATAGTATTGGTGGATTTTTTCGGTGACGGATGTGTTCCATGTCAGGCTTTAATGCCTCATGTAGAAGGTTTTGCCGAAAAATATGGAGATAAAATAAAGTTCTGCAAGCTTAATACTACATCTGCAAGAAGACTTGCTATAGGTCAGAAAATAATGGGACTTCCTGTAATTGCTATTTACAAAGATGGAGAAAAGGTGGAAGAATTGGTAAAAGATAATGCCACACCTGAAGCTGTGGAGGAAATGATTAAGAAATATTTATAACAAAGGTATATATAAATTTTATATATATAGTGACTATTAAAACTGAAGAAAGGAGGAACTTAAAATGGCATTGTTAAATGGAAAGAAAGTAGTCATTATCGGAGACCGTGATGGTATACCGGGTCCTGCGATAGAGGAATGTGCTAAGAGCGCCGGAGCAGAAGTGGTATTCTCATCAACTGAATGCTTCGTTTGAACTGCTGCAGGTGCTATGGACCTGGAAAATCAGAAGAGAGTTAAAGAATTCTATGATCAGTATGGTAAAGATAATTTGGTGGTTCTATTGGGAGCTGCTGAAGGTGAAGCTGCTGGATTAGCCGCAGAAACCGTAACTCTTGGAGATCCTACATATGCGGGTCCGTTAGCAGGAGTCTCGTTGGGACTCGAGGTATATCATGTATGTGAGCCTGAAGTCAAAGAGGAATTTGATGAAAGTGTATATGATGAACAAATAAGCATGATGGAAATGGTACTTGATGTAGAAGACATCGTAAGTGAAATGACTGCAATTAGAGAACAATTATAAAAAAGAAGCAGAGAGGAGAAACCGTTTTAATGAATTAAAGCGGTTTCTCCGAAAAATAACGGAGGAAAAATAAATGGGCGGATATGCAGTACTGAAAGGTACAAGTTATACATTGGCAGTAACACCTGATATGGTTTTATATAGTGGAACTACACAGACTACAGAAAAGGCAGTGAATCCGGAATCGGATTATCTTAAGAAATTGCCCAACAATTTGAGAAGTTATGAAGAGGCTGTAGCATACCTGCCGAACCAGGTATACATAGGAAATAAAACACCAGATGATTTGGCAGCTGAAGAATTTCCATGGTATGACAAAAAATGTGACGGTAAAAGAAAAGGGAAATACGGCGAAATAATGCCGCAGGATGAATTTATAGGACTGATCCAGATATGTGATGCATTTGATTTGGTGAAGCTAGAGAAAACTTTTGCAGAAGAAACAGGGAAAAAACTTGCAGCCCACGAGCTGATAGGAGCAGAAAAGGCGGCAATTTTATATAAAAACGATAGCACAGAAGAAGAACTTAAAGTGCTGGTGGAGGATGAGCACGCAGAGCCTTTATACAATGGAGGAAAACTTATCGGAGCAGTAAAAGGAGCGCA
>ERZ824978.4017-NODE-4017-length-10302-cov-3.607592_pt1 | contig 10302 bp, 13 predicted proteins | sample MGYA00519860_ERZ824978 | MGnify/ENA primary metagenome ERZ824978 (study PRJEB31778, sample SAMEA3449184) | human gut metagenome | biome: human gut; feature: human-associated habitat; material: faeces | place: United Kingdom | collected 2010/2012 ... | reverse complement strand
TCAAGAATATTAAATGAAACAGAAATGGAACCAATAGCAATACCATTTGATGCAAATCAATTAGGAAAATTAGTTGTTTTAATTGACAAAGGAACAATTAGTTCAAGTATTGGTAAAAAAGTATTAGTAGAATTATTTGAAAATCCAAGAGATCCAGAAGAAATTATAAAAGAAAAAGGATGGATTCAAATTTCAGACGAAGGTGCAATAAAAGAGGTTGTAATGAAAATATTAGAAGCAAATCCTCAATCAGTTGCAGACTTTAAAGCCGGAAAAGATAGAGCTTTAGGATTTTTAGTTGGTCAAGCAATGAAAGAAACTAAAGGTAAAGCTAATCCAAAAATGTTAAATGAAATGTTCTTAGCTGAATTAAATAAATAGAAAGAAGAGGAACTTAAGGTTCCTCTTTTCTGGGTTTTATATAATTTGTTTCTTAATTCCATCAACAACAATGCCACAAATAACGAACTCAATTCCAAAAATTAAACTCAATCTAAATAAAATAAAGCCAACATAAAACAAAATAGGAATAGTTAAAGAAAAATTATATGTAACAAGAACAGCAATAGAAATTAACCCTAAAAATAAGCAAAATTTCAAACCATTATTCATAATTAATTTAGTCAATTTATCTAAGTTTTTAAAATAATTAACAATTTTATTAAACATAATCATCACCTATACAAATAATAGCATTAATAGGAACAAAGAGCAATGGAAATAAATAACAAAAAAACCCCAAGAAATATTGGGATTTTCTAAAATAAAAACTATGCATAATCTTTATTTTGCTTAAGCCATAGCTGCATTTAATTTTTTAGATAAACTAGATTTTTTTCTAGCAGCTGTATTTTTAACAATAACACCTTTTGTACAAGCTTGGTCAATTTTCTTTGTAGCTTCTGATAATAATACCTTAGCTTCATCTATATTTCCAGCTTCTACAGCTTGTTCAAATTTTTTAACAGCTGATTTATATCCAGATTTTATCATATTATTTCTTAAAGTTTTCTTTTCAATTACTTTAACTCTCTTTTTTGCTGATTTAATATTTGGCATGTTTGCACCTCCTCTTAGTCAATATTTTATTATAACATTGACTATTTTATCATAAATTTCCACTTTTGGCAAGAGATTTACAGAAAATTTTTAAACTGCAAATTGAGGCCAGTTACAATTTACAGTTTCTACAATTTTATTTTTAAAAAAATTTATTTTTTATCAACATTTTTATGCTCTTCAGGAATAATAACATTTCTAGGTTTATCTTCGCTAGGTCTAGGTTTACCAGGATTCAAATGGTCATATACATTAGAAATATCTAAATTAGAACCATCACCATCAACAATTTCAATTTTCTTTTTTTCTTCACTCATAAGAAATACCTCCATAACTTATTAAATAGATAATAACACAAAAAAAACAAATAATCAACAAAAATTTTAGTTTGAATAATAATGCTACAAGCATTGATTTTTAAGAAAAAATATAATATAATTAATAAGTAAAATTATAAAACCAGAGGTTTACATATGAATATAATAGAAAAAATAATAAATTTATGGAGACACAGAGGACAAAAAGCATTACCAAAAGCACAAATGTCAAATAGTCAAAATAAAAATATTAATAAAATTAGAAAGTACATACTACAAATAAACAATAATAGTCAACCAACAAAATTAGATATGGAAATAGATAATTTTTTAAAATCATATTCTAATATAATAGAAAATGTAGATGAAACACAACCAATTAACACTACTAAAATGGCTTATGATGCATTAGTTACAATGCAAGGAAAAGAACCTACACAAGAAGAATACGAAAACAATGACTATAAGGAACAAGAATTATTAAAAAGATTATATAGTGAAAAAAAATATAATATACAATATCAAGGTACAAAAGAGAGGACAGTATTTTATCATATAAAATCCAAAGGATATAAAATGCCACAATTTGAAAACATAGTAAGGCTATATATAAATTGCAATAATGGTAATATATCAGAACTATCAAATTTGATATTATCTTACAACCAAAATCCTAATTTTTATATGAAATTTATTTCAAATGAAGCTAATGACATAAAACCAAGAGGAGAAAAAATAGTAATATACTGTGATAAAAATGAAGTAGACAATACTATGCAACTAATTAGATATACAAAAAGCATAAGACCAGATTTATATACAGAATCTGAAAATATTTTACCATTTCTACTAAATATAGATAATATGGTAAGTGCATCAAGGCAACCTTTAACAAACCAATTTGAGGACTTATATGGAAATTACAAAACAATTCCACAATCAACAAACTCTTTCTTATCAATGACATTAAAAGAAAGTTATATGGAAGCTGCAAAAGAAATTGCCAGAGCAGACACTGATTTATCTTTTTTATTACAAAATGAATGTATAAATGACGAATATTTATATATGAAAAATTATCCATATATTAATTCAAAATATCATGATTATCTTATACAAAGTATGGAAGCAAAAATGGCAATATTAGCGAAAAATAATGATTTATACATAGATGGAATTCCTAAACAATATCAGCAAAACATAGTAAAAGAAGAAAAAAATAATCAATATAATACAAGATAAAACTTAAGAAAGGAAAAAATCAAATATGGAAATAGAAAAAATCAAATCTATAATTGAAGCAATACTTTTTGCAGCAGGAAGACAAGTAACAATAAAAGAACTAATGATTTCTTTAGAAATGCCAAAAGAAGATTTAGAAAACATAATAGTTTCAATGCAAGAAGATTACAAAAATCAAAGTAGAGGAATAGAGATAATAAAAGTAGAAGATAGCTATCAATTATGTACAAAAAAAGAATTATACGAATATTTATATCCAATTTTAGATAAAAGGTCAAAACCAAATTTATCAAACGCAGCATTAGAAACACTTGCAATAATTGCATATAATCCTAAAATAACAAGAGCCGAAATAGAATCTATAAGAGGAGTTAGTGCAGATGCATGTATTTACAAATTACTAGAATATGGATTAATTCAAGAAGCTGGAAAGTCAGATTTACCAGGTAAACCAATGACATATACAACTTCAAATGAATTCTTAAAAATGTTTGGATACACATCTTTAAATGATTTGCCAGAACTTCCAAGATATAAATTAGATGAAAATCAACAAATTGTAATTGATGATTTAGTAGAAAATAATTCTGAAAATGAAGAAAAACAAGAGGCTCAAGAGCCCAAAAGGGAAGAACAAAAAGAAGACAGTAGTAATGATAAAGAATAGGAAAGAAGGAATAAAAAATGAAATTAAGCAAATTAAACCCAAAGAAAATAAATTTTAATGATGTAGACAAAAACTATTCAGGACAAGACATATTAATGAAACTAGGAGAATTATATCAATTTGAAAGTGGAATATTTGGATATGGAAACATATGGACCAAAATAGAAAGAATAGTAGAAAATATAATTATTGATGAATTAGACAAAGCTGATTGTATTCAAGCAGAATTTCCAAAACTACAACCAAGAAAAATATGGGAGCAATCAGGAAGATGGGATGTATACACAAAAGAAGCAGATATAATGTTCAATATGAGTAATAACTTAGGAGATTATGGTTTAGCACCAACAGCAGAAGAATGTGCTACAATATTTGGAGCAAACAGACTATTATCATACAAAAACTTACCTGCAACATATTATCAAATAGGAGAAAAATTCAGAAAAGAAATTAGAGCAAGAGGATACTTATTTAGACCACGTACATTTGTAATGATGGATGCATATTCATTTGACAAAACACAAGAAGATATGCACAAAACATTTGAAAAGATGCATGATGTATATATGAACATATTCAAAAGAATAGGAATTAATATCATACCAGTTGTAAGCGATGGTGGAACAATGGGAGGAAGAGTATCAGAAGAATTCCAAGCCATTACAAAATTAGGAGAAGATATTATTTTATATAATGAAGAAAAAAATGTAGGTATTAATAAAGAAGTTCTAGATTTTGAAGATAAAGAAACATTTATAGACAGACTACAAGGACTAAAACTAGAAGACATGAAAGAATACAATTCTGTAGAGTTAGGAAATAATTTTGAATTAGGAACAAAATATTCAGAAGCAATGGGATTAACATATCAAGACGAAAATGGACAAAGCAAACCATATTATATGGGATGCTATGGAATCGGATTGGGAAGAATAATTGCAACAACAATAGAAAATAATATCATCATTAAAAACGACAGAATTAAAGGTTTTGCATTACCTGAAACAATTGCACCATATAAAGTTCAAATTATATATAGTGAAGAAAACAAAGAAAAAGCATTTGAATTATATAACAAACTTCAAGAAAATGGAATTCAAACTATTATTGATGATAGAGAAAATCTAAATATGGGTAATAGAATTAATGATGTGTATGCCTTAGGAACACCAAATATGATTGTAATGGGAAAAAAATTTGAAGATGAAAAATATGAATTAGAAAATTCAAAAACAGGTGAAAAAGTAATATACACATTAGATGAATTAACAAAAAGATTTCAATAAAAAATAATAATACCCCCAGTTAGCAATGCTTACTGGGGGTAGGTCTTTGATCCTAAAATTTAATAAGAAGTGCTCTTCTTATTAGAATAAAAAGCATTTGGATGGTTATCTCTCCACTTCCTTAAAGCTCTAGGAATGGATGCTTTGTTTGAACGAATTTCAGAAATTTCTTGGTTAAAAGAAACTTCTCTAGGAAATGTCTTTTTAATTGCTGGCATAAATTACCTCCTTAAAATCTAAAACAACTGTAAATTGATCCATCCCTAAAAGGGTTTGGATGTGCTTTTCTCCATCTTCTAAGATTGCGTGGAGCAAATGATGCAAAGTTATAATTGCTTTCATTTGAAGTGTTGACTGTTTTTTTCTCAACCTGAGATTTCTGTTCATTTGAAGTACTTGCTTTTTCTTCATTTTGAAGTTTCTGCAATTTTAAAAGAGTTTTCTCATCCATATAGACCTCCTTAAGAACAACTTATGTATTATATATAATTATACCACAGAATATAAAAAAAAGCAAAAAAACTGCAAATTCTAAAATTCACAGTTTTTTGGTGTTCTAGGGAAAGGAATAACATCACGAATATTTTGCATACCAGTTAAATACATAATAGCCCTTTCAAAACCTAGACCAAATCCAGAATGAACACAACTACCATATTTTCTTAAATCTAAATACCATTCATAATTTTCAATAGGCATATTCAATTCTTTCATTCTATTTAACAATTTATCATAATTTTCTTCTCTTTGGCTACCACCAATAATTTCACCAATACCTGGAACTAAAAGGTCAGCAGCTGCAACAGTTTTTCCATCTGGATTTTGTTTCATATAGAAAGCTTTTATATCCATTGGATAATCTGTAACAAAAACAGGTTTTTTAAATATTTGCTCACATAAATATCTTTCATGTTCAGTTTGCAAATCAATACCCCAACTAACTTTATACTCAAATTCATCATTATGTTTTTCTAATTCTTTAACTGCATCAGTATAAGAAATTCTAACAAAATCAGAATTGATAACATGATTTAATCTTTCTAATAAACCTTTATCAATAAAATTGTTGAAAAATTCCATTTCTTCTGGGCAATTATCTAAAACATATTTAAAAATATATTTAATCATATCTTCTGCTAAATCCATATCATCAGCTAAATCTGCAAAGCATATTTCAGGTTCAACCATCCAAAATTCAGCAGCATGCTTAACTGTATTTGAATTTTCAGCTCTAAAAGTAGGACCAAATGTATAAATATTTCTAAAAGCTTCAGCAAAAGTTTCACCATTTAATTGACCACTAACTGTTAAATGAGCAGGTTTTCCAAAAAAGTCTTTTGAAAAATCAATATTTCCATCATATGCTTTAGGTATGTTTGTTAAATCAAAAGAATTAACATTAAACATTTCTCCAGCACCTTCAGCATCACTTCCAGTAATTAAAGGTGTATTTACATATACAAAACCTCTTTCTTGGAAAAATTGATGTATTGCATAAGCCAAACTACTTCTAACTCTAAATACAGCATTAAAAGTATTAGTTCTTGGACGAAGATGTGCAATAGTACGTAAATACTCAAAAGAATGTTTTTTCTTTTGAAGTGGATATGTGCTATCAGATAAACTTTCTATTTCTACACTTGTTGCTTGAATTTCAAAAGGTTGTTTTGCATTTTCAGTTTTTACAAGAGTTCCTGTGACTTTAATTGAAGAACTAATTGTAAGTTTGCAGATTTCATTAAAATTTGATAATTTATCAGTAAAAACGATTTGGACATTTTTAAAAAAAGTTCCATCATTTATTTCGATAAAACCAAATGTTTTTGAATCTCTAACTGTTCTAACCCATCCTTCTAAAGTTACTTCTTTGTTAATATAATTTTCAGTATTTTTGTATAATTCTTTTATAACTAGTTTTTCCATATTGTACCTCCATTTTTATTATGTTTGAATTATACATCATTATACACTAAAATTCAAGATATTATCTAATAATTGTACATTCCAGGTCTATAAGGATATTCTGCAATAGACACAAACTTGATAGAATAAATATCACAATAAAGCAAATTACCACTTTCAATAGATCTAAGTAAAATATAACTTACACCAACATCTTCAAGAATACCAGTTCTATCGGTTAAATTATTAGTACCAATCAAAAATTCAACTCTCACTAATTTTCCAATATGTTCTCGTAAAAAAGCAGGAGTATAGATATTATTTGTTAAAACCTCAGGAGATTGATTATTAGGAACAACATTTCTTTTTTCATTCAAATTTTCACTCATACAATTCATCCTTTCAAAATAGATTTTTTAATACAAAATATATGTATATAAATTGATAAAAAATCTTTAAATTTTAGATTTTATAAATTAATTAAGTATTAGAATAAGAAGCGGTAGGCCTATAAAAACAATGATTATTAATTCTTGTGTGGAAAGTTCCAGAACCATTTCTAGGAAAAGTTGTATCACAGGTAGGTTTAAAAGGATTTAAATACCATAAACATTCACCAGCTTCTATAAGTCTATTACCAGAAAGTGCCCAATCAGCAATATAAAAATTTTCTTCAGTTGGATTCATATTATAGATATTTTGCGGATTATATTGATTTCCTAAAGTTTCCCTTGCACAATCAAATTGACCGTCTTGAAATAAAATATTTCGTATATTACCATTTTGAGAAATTCTTGAATATTCACCAACAGGGACATTTACTCTGTTCATTATTACAGATGCAACGGCTTTCATTCCAATATCACCTTCACCACCAGCCTCACATTGTATCATTCTTGCCAAAAGTTCTCTTTCTGAATAAGCCACATTAATCACCTCTTACTATTGTATTATTTTTTAGTAATTATGTTACAATTTAAAAACTAAAAATAATTGAAAAACAAAAATAGATTTGATATAATAAATAAAAAAAAGAGAAAGGAAGTAAAAAGATGATAGTAGCAGTTGATGGACCAGCCGGAAGTGGTAAAGGAACAGTAACAAAAAAAATTGAAGAAAAAATGGGATTTTTAAACTTAGACACAGGGGCAACATATAGATGTGTAGCATTACAAGTATTAAAAGAAAATGTAAAATTAGAAGACGAAGAAAAAATAATAAAAATAGCAAATGAAATAGATATACAAATAGATAACACAGGAAGCAAAGATATTATTTTATTAAATGGAGAAGACGTCAGCAAAGAAATTAGAACAAAAGAAGTAACATCAATAGTTGCTCCAATTTCTTCTATAATACCAGTAAGAGAAAAAATGGTAGAAGTACAAAGAAAACTTGCAACAGGAAAAAATGTAATAGTAGAAGGAAGAGATATAGGAACAGTAGTATTCCCAAATGCAGACATAAAAATTTATTTAGATGCAAGTCAAGAAATAAGAGCAAAAAGAAGATATGAAGAAAATATACAAGATGGAATGGAGACAACATACGAAGAAATTTTGGAAAGTATAAAAATGAGAGATTACAATGATATGCATAGAAAAGTAGGAGCATTAAAAAAAGCAGAAGATGCAATTGTTATCGACTCAAGTAATCTATCAATAGATGAAGTTGTAAAAAAAATAGAAGATATTATAAAAGAACATAAATAGAAAAAAAGGAGAAGCATAATCTAGTTTATGCAATAAAATTATGAAAAAACAAATTATAATGGCTTCTGGAAATACAGGTAAAATTAAAGAAGCACAAGAAATATTAGAAGAATACGAAATAATTCCAATGAATGAAATTGGAATAGATGTAGATGTTGAAGAAGATCAGAATACATTTGAAGGAAACGCAAGAAAAAAGGCAGAAACAATAGCAAAAAAATTAGAAGGAAAAATGTGCCTGGCAGATGATTCAGGAATTGAAATTGAATATTTAGATGGATTCCCTGGAGTTTATACAAAAAGATGGAACAAAGGAACTGACAGAGAAAGAAACGAAGCAATAATAGAAAAATTAAAAGGAGTACCACATGAAAAGAGAAAAATAAAATTTACAACAGCAATGGCACTTTCAGATGGCAAAAAAACAATTACAGCAGTAGCATATATTTGTGGATTTGTTGCAGAATACCCTCGAGGAAAAAATGGATTTGGATTTGATGAAATATTTGAATTAGAAGATGGAAGAACTTTAGCTGAACTTTCTTCAGAAGAAAAAAATGAAATTAGTGCAAGAAAAATGGCATTAGAAATGATAAAAGAAAATAAAAAAACGTAAAATTACCTAAAATTTCAAAAATCACTTTTTACGTAAACAAATCATAAAATATAGCAAAAACGTAAAAAGGAGGAAGAAAAATGTCAAGTTACATAATAGAAGGGGGCCAAAAATTAGAAGGTTTAGTAAAAATATCAGGGTCAAAAAATTCATCACTTCCAATAATTGCAGCAACAATATTAAATGCAGGAAAAACAACACTGTATAATGTTCCACACATACAAGACACCCAAATGATGTATAAAATACTAGAAACATTAGGAGCAAAAATAGAAAAGAAAAATGGGAAAATAAAAATAGACACATCAAAAATAGAAAAATTTGAAATACCACCAGACTTAATGAACAAAATGCGTTCATCAGTAATACTTGCAGGAGCATTACTTGGAAGATACAAAAAAGCAATATTTTCATATCCAGGAGGATGTGACATAGGTTCAAGACCAATAGATTTACACCTAAAAAGTTTTGAAAAACTAGGAATACAAGTAAATCAAAATCATGGAAACATAGAATGCAATGCAGAAAAAATACAAGGAGAAAAAATAGACTTAGATTTTCCGAGTGTAGGAGCCACAGAAAATGCAATACTTGCTAGTGTTCTTGCAGAAGGAACAACAATTATAACAAATGCAGCAAGAGAACCAGAAATAATTGACCTTCAAAATTTTTTAAATAAAATGGGAGCGAAAATAACAGGAGCGGGAACAGATGAAATACAAATAATTGGGGTAAAAAGATTAAAAGACATTAGTTACAATATAATGCCAGACAGAATAGAAGCAGGATCATTTTTATGTTTTGCAGCAGCAACAAAAGGAAATATAATATTAGAAGATGTAAATGCAACACATATAACTCCAATAATAAACAAATTAGAAGAAGCGGAATGTAAAATTGAAATAAATAAAAATAAGATAAAAATAATAGCACCAAAAAAATTAAAAGCAATAGATATAAAAACAATGCCATATCCAGGATTTCCAACAGACATGCAATCAGTATTTGCATCAATGCTAACTACAGCAAAAGGAACATCAATAATAGTTGAAAACATATTTGAAAATAGATATAAATATGCACAAGAATTAAATAAAATGGGAGCAAAAATAACAGTAGAAGGAAAAAGTGCAGTAATAAGAGGAACAAGAAAATTATATGGAGCAGATGGGTATGGTCGGTGAAGAAGGCTATACAGTCGGTGAATATGATGAGGAAGAAGAGAATACAGAAGCTGCTGTGGATGAGACAGACAGCGATGAAATTGAGTTTGTGGAGACAGACGGAGAATAAGACTCGGAGGAGTGAAGCATTTGGCAGTGAATAAAAAGATTCCCATGCGTAAATGCGTGGGCTGCGGGGAAATGAAACCAAAAAAAGAATTGATCAGGATTCTCAGAACGGAAGAAGAATTTCTGGTTGATGTGACCGGGAAGAAGAACGGAAGAGGTGCTTACCTTTGTCCGTGTAAAGCATGCTTTGACCTGTCAGTGAAGAGTCA
>ERZ824978.4007-NODE-4007-length-10327-cov-4.808509_pt1 | contig 10327 bp, 13 predicted proteins | sample MGYA00519860_ERZ824978 | MGnify/ENA primary metagenome ERZ824978 (study PRJEB31778, sample SAMEA3449184) | human gut metagenome | biome: human gut; feature: human-associated habitat; material: faeces | place: United Kingdom | collected 2010/2012 ... | reverse complement strand
GATATCGGTCGGGTCTTCGCAGAGAGCGTCGATACAGCCGAAGACTTTGGTGTCCTCTTCGCGACCGATATCGGCGGTACCCTTCGCAACCGAACGTTCGATAACATCGAAACGGCGGTTGGTGATCTCGGTCAGCGGAATTTCCGGCTGAGCAGTGATTTCCACCAGCGGAGCCATCACACGCTTGCCCTTGCAAACGGTGACGATGTTATCGCCTTCCTCACCGACAAGGTACGCACGAACGTCGATATCCTTGTCGTAGTACGGAAGAGCGCCATTCGGCAGCGCTTCCGCAAAGAAGGCCTTACGACCCACAGCCGTGTAATCACGCTGTGTGCGGAGCGGAACCTGCAGCGAAGCAGCCAGTATCTGGCGACCACGAGGAGTACGAATAAACTGCTCGATGGCCGCGTATTTCTGAGTGATGGAATTCATATTCTCAATTCCTCCTTCTTAAAGCCACATGTCCAGGCCAAGAAACGGATCAGCGGCAGTCGGAACCTTCGTAACGACACCGATGACCTGCTTGTTGGCGGATTCGACATTGGTGAGATAACCGTTACCCGAAGCATACAGTCTGTCGCCGACGGCGAATTCGACCTGCTCGTAAATGTCGACCTCGACCGAGGCCTGTTTCTGGCAAATGGCAACCTTGTTGCTGCCGATTGCCGGACTGTTTTCGAACGGCGAACCTTCGGCATTGTTCAGGAACAGCCCCACCGCGAGCTTCGTTCCATCACCGGGCACCACCGTGTAGGAATCCTCACCCAGTGCCGCGACCGAACCGCCCAGCACACCATACGGAGCGCGAGCGCCAGCGATTTCCGGAGGGTTGACCTTGTCGAAGCAACCTTCTCCGAGGCTAAACAGCGAACTGTTTGTGCCGCGATTTTTCACCACGAGAGACATAGTTTTCTTCTCCTTGTTGGGTTTTATTAAAACAGACCCGGAAGCTTGATATTGGACCAGATGCCCTCAAGGTCTTTCACACCGAAAGACTCCTGAGCGGAAGCAAGCTTGGGCTGACCAGCCAGATGCTTGATTCCCTGCTTCTTGGCCTGTTTGGAAGCAACGCGAGCAACCGGCTCGTCGTTTGCCGGGTCATCGGAAAACAGTGCGACCAGTTCGGGATCGGGTTCGGCCTGATTCAGCTCTCCTTCCGTCGCGAACATATTCGACGCATTGTCGTCACAAGCCGGGGGAACGTCAATCTGAAGAGCCGGAGCAGCTTCATCTTCGTTCTCATTGTTGGCGACTTCATTGAAATCCGGAATGCCATTGTCGCAAGCAACCGGATCATCCGTCGTTTCCGGGACGGCTTGTTGTTCATCTTCATCTCCCGCTTTGCAAGCTTCCGGAGCGACGGTTTCCTCGTCTTCACCGGCTTTGCAAGCTTCCGGCTGTTCCTGCGGAACAGGGAGCTGGCATTCCTCACATTCTTCGGTTTCCTGACCGTCGACTTCCGGAGTCGGTTCGGTCGCCTTCCAGCGGCGAAGCGAAGCCACGATGTTTCGATAACCAAGCTTCATGAAAACACGGGCCTGTTTCTCGATTTCATCGATCGGAGCGTCTTCACCCAGGAAGCACTGCGCCATCGCGGCAGCCTGTCTTGCGGTGTGGAAGGAGCTGGCAGTCTTGGGAATGCCAAAGCCGACTTCGTCGCGCTTGTCGTCAGCCCAGTTGTTTTCACTCACGGGAGTGTCCCAGCCTTCCTGAAATTCGTAATTGGAATATTCACTCGGATCGTGATAGTTCTTATCACGTTCCTCGTTACCGATATCTCCAGGGAAGATACCGTCTGCCCGAGATTCGGCTCGGACGTTTCGAGCGGTAAGCCTCTTGCGCATATTGGATCCTCCTATTTTTAAAGCGACTCGAGTTTGTCGGAAATGATGTCCAGATTGTAAGCAAGGCGTTTGTACCCGGCACGCTGGCAGTAATTCGCAATGTGATCGATGCGAGCGACGATTCCCTTGATGGCTTCTTTCTGATCGTTTTCGTTCAGCTTTACGTCATCACCGCCGGGCACCACTCCGCTCACCGAAGGCGTACCGCCGCTGGCTTCGTTACCGATGGTGTCCTCAATGCCGGGACGGTTGATGTCAGCCTTGCGACGCAGACTCGCGGTGATCTGATCCTCGAGTTCATCGATGCTGCTGTAAATTTCATCCTCGTCCTTGTCGTCCGGCAGAGTACATTCCGCAAGAGCGCGAATGCTCGACATGCGAACCATGCCATTTTCGTCGGCGCAATTTACAATGTCATCGACATTGAGTTCCGCGTCGTCATCGGCTTCGACGTCCTCGGGAACTTCATCCAGGAAGCTGAGGTCTTCCGCGCTCAGTTCTTCCGGCATTTGCTCGTCGAGTTCATCGAGCTCAATGGGAGCGTCTTCATTGAAAGCGTTTTCGCCTTCCATTCCGAGAATCGTACTCATAAGAGCCGATTTTCTGCGAGTTCTGGTCATAAAGATTTCCTCCATTGATGTTTTTAAATGGTGAAGAATTCACCGTCTTTATTAATACTCAGGAATATAAGTGATATTTTGAATAAATTTCGTTTTGTTTTCCTGCAAGTTATTGAAGATCAACGTTGTTGTTTAAATATACGTAAAAATCCCCCTATATTTTTCGTAGGGGGTATTAAAGGTCAGTTCTGGGAGTGAAAAATTCTATTAGCGATTCGATTCAGCTTTTCTTCCATTGCAAACTCTTGTGCAAGGCGAAGTATCAAACCGCCTTTTTTGTCGGCAACGCGAAGGCTTGACAGTAACGAAGCTGAAAAGGCTTCTTCCAATGCTTTGCGTTCTTCACGTTCGGCTTTGATTTCGGGAGTTTCGATCAAGTAGTTCGTTACCGCGCCTTCGAATGCCGGTTGTTCAACCCAGGACGCTTCAATAAAAGTACACGAATCCGGAATATATTCTTTGGTTCGGGGATCGATTGCGCCACAGAGTTCGGCGCAGTATTTCTTTTTACCGTGGTAAATGACGTGTTTACCGAGATTGTGTTCAAGGTGGGAACAAATCGGTTCTTTCTTTAAGGTGTCAATGATTTTTCCGCAAACGGAGCATTGCACAAACTTTGCCGTTGCACCCATTGACATGGTATTGAGTTCGCCGTTCTCGATTCTGCGTACAAGGTTTTGATGGATTCGGTTTGTGGCAACAAGAATGTCCACCACGTAAATCTTTTCGCCGTTGTGTGTAACTTCCCGGATTACTGCATCAAGGATTTTACCTTTGGAAAGCGAAGGCACTTGTACGTGTTCGTAGTAGTTTTCACCACCAATAAAGGTTTTGTAACAATTCAAGAGTACTTCGTTTGTCCAGGCGTTCCCATTGGCGTTTACGAGTTCCTCGGTTGCGGGCTTAATAGTGTAGCCGTCGGGATCGGTTGCAACGGAAGCCACAATGGAATCGTGCGTGAAAAGATAATCTTTGGAATTGTAGACGTTCCAGTTTACTTGAATATCCCGATAAGCGGTGCGGAGTCCTCCACGACTCGACACCACAAAGTCTTTCCATTGCCGCTGTGGGTTGGAAAGAATCTTATGAATTTGTGCAGTGATGTTCATTTATGGATTTCTCCTGAAATTCGGGGGGAGTTGATTGCTCCCCCCTTTGTAACGTTATCTTTTACGCGATTGCAACAAGCGTAATCGTCTTTGCGAGTTCCGAACTGACTTCGATGGACTCTTCAGTATAAGCCTGATAAGCGGCAGTCGCTTCCGTTGTAACCGAGTAAGTACCCGGTTTCACGTTAAAGACTGCAAGCCCGTCGGCACCGGTTGTAACCGGGGATTCCGTGCCGAACGTAACCTTGATTCCCTCTGCCGGAGTGGATTCCGGAGTATTGACGGTAAAGGTTACTTGGTACTTCTTGAGTGTCACGGTATAAGGGCCGACCGCACCACCGCCGGGAGCAAAGCTGACTTCCTGCGTAAAGGCTTCGTAGTTCACCGTAGCATCGGAAGTGATCGTATGCGTACCCGGCTTGGTGGTAAAGACGATTTGTCCGAGTTCGTTCGTGGTTCCGGCATCAGTACCGTCAAGTTTCACGGCGAGTCCGCTGATTGCGGTACCTTCGGAATCGTGGAACGTTGCAGTATATTCCGCATTGGCATACACAAGGGAGAACGTTCCCGCAGTGCTCTGTCCGAACTGGAAGTCAACTTCCTGCGAAAAGGCTTCGTAAGTGGCAGTCGCGTCCACGGCAACCGTGTGCTGTCCCGGAACGACGTTCGCCGCAACCTTTCCAGTCGAATCGGTCGTACCGATCGAAGCTCCATCGACTTTCACGTCGATTCCGCTTACCGGGGAACCTTCGGGATCATTGAAAACCAGTTCGAAGTTGGCCGCAGCGTACTCCAGAACCACGTCAAAGGCATTCACGCCGGTAACGCTGACGCTTTCGTCGTAGGAAACGTAGCCTTCTTTCGAAACGGTAAGCTGGTAATCTCCAACTTCCGCAGAAAACGTGGCGATTCCTTCGCCACTGGTCTGCGCGGCAGGCAGACTTCCAAGCGTAACACTGGCTCCCTCAATCGGCGTGGTCAGAGAATCCTTAACCGTTACCGTAACGGAGTAGTCGGTAGGATCGAGCGACTCGATCGTAAACGTGGCATCGGAGTCAATCGTTACGTTTTCAGAAACCAGCTGGTCGTAACCTTCCGCGTCAACCTTGACGGTATAAACACCACCCTTGACATTGAATTTGGCATTGCCATTTTCATCAGAAACCGCTTCGGCAACGCAGGAATCTTCCTGATAAAGTCCAACGGTTGCTTCGGGGACACCGACTGCGACTTCGAAGTCATACCAGAAAGCCGTAGCCATGTACCGGCGCGGATCGGTAACTTTGAAAAGCTCATCACAGAAAGTCTTTTCTTCCTCGGTCGGAGGGAGTACCTTGAGCTGACGTCCGATAAGCTGCACCATCTTTCCGAGGGCATAGTTGTTCTGGACTTCGATTTCCTTTACGTCGCCCTTTTTGAGATTGATTCGGGGCAGCAGCGCCGGACGAGTCCCGATAATTCCTTCAATGAAGTTTATAACGGCACTACGCTCGGAATCCGAAAAGTCCTGCGCCTTAACGGTACGACCGATAAGGTAAGTCCAGCGAGAGTACTGCCACCAGTTGCAATTAGCTTTTGCCATAATAGATTCTCCCAATTTGTTGTTTTTGCTCTTCGAGGAACAACTTCCTCAGCGAAAATGATTTTCGCTAACCGTTTTGAGCTTTCGGTCTTGATTATGGGGAGTTTATAAAGCAAAGTTTCAATTTTTCTCGCAATTTTCTTTGCTTGTTCATAAATTCGCAACCCCATTAAAAGAAAGGAAAAGGTAAATGAGTACAGCAAAAGATTACGGATTTTCAGGTAAATACGGTTTTCACCGTCCCGACGATGAAACCATTCCGGGACTTCATCGGTGTAAGAACTGCGGGGAATTCCCTATTCTTCAAGTCGAAGACCATTCCGAAAAAAGTGCTTATTCCCTTTTCTGCCATTGTAAAGGCCGGGAAAATCACGTCCCCTTTACGGACAATATGAAAATGGCGCTTTATCTCTGGAATGATTTGAACAAAATCGATATTCCAACCTGGAAAGAACTGGATGCTTTGCGGTATACGGGGATTTTGCTGAATCCGAAAACTTTTCTGCGGTTTACGCGCTGGCGTAACTCCTGCGTTGCCGGGAACTGGGTAATCAAGCGCATTGGGAAGCTTTCTTCTGGCCTTGAAATTTACCTTTACCGGGATTGTCCGGAAGATTGCATTCGCTTCGTCAACCGTAACGAGCTTAAGGGACTTCTTGCCTCCGACGATTTGAAAGCCGACGCAGAATAAACAAATTTAACATTATTTGTTGATTGTTTTGTAACGTTTGCAACTTAAATTAAGAGCAGAGAAAGGAGGCTCAATGGAAAGACTTTACTTGGAGCGGTGTTGCATAAATTGTAAAAACAAGATTCGCAAGCACATTGGCCATACTGTACGCTTGCAATGCAAAAAGCTGATTAAAGAAGTACGCCCCCATGAAAGTTGCGAAAAGCATTCCTGGGAACATAAATGACCCCCCTTGAAAGAAACGGTTTTCTTGGGAGGAGAGTTTTTTGCGCTTAAAGCGTGGTTTCATCGGCTGGTTTTGTAATATCAAACCAGCCGGTAAAGTTATCCTAATAAACATCAAAAGACTTCTTAAGGTAAATTCTTTTTCCTCCCCAAACCGTATTGAATACAAAATACCTCAAATGCCGAAGTAGGTCTTCGTCTTTGTAAAATAAATCATCTTTATCGGTGATCTTTTTCCTCTGTGTTTGAAACACTTCTTCTTCCGAAAGGTACTCGTGTTTGTCCGGAGGGTAATTTTTCAAAAGGAGTTCGGCGGCTTTTTCCAATGTTCTTCTTCCAACTTTAATCCTAAAGCATAACTAATGATTCCTTGTTTACATACAGGACAGTATGGATACCTGCCTTTAGCTTCGTAATAACCAATGTTCGGACTATTTTTCCAAATGAAAATTTAATTTTCATAGGGGGCGTTTGCATTCGTAACACCAGTCCCCGATTTTCTTTATCAAACGCTTTTTCATTTTTGATTACCTGTCCGATTCATGAAAACTGACAACGTATACAAGGTTTGATCTTGTGATGCGTAACTTTATTTAACATCCATAAATTTCCAGTCCGTGTCTTTGGTGTACTCGAAAATCTTCTTGGTAAGTTCAACTCCTTCCGCTTTCGGGAATTTGATAGGGCCTCCTGCGGACTTGATTTTGAACATGTTGGCTTTGGTATAGTGAAAGCCTTTACCGGTATTTCCGGGCGTTCCCTTTACGTCAACATCCACTTGATTAAACGAAACCCAGATATCCCCGTCAAGGTACTTGGTCAGTTTTGCACCCATAGTGCAAATTTTACGCATCGTTACCGAAACGCCTTGATGAATAAGTTCAACCAGATCTTCCGGCAGCACTCTTTCCCTTTGGGCGTTTTGTTGTAACGAAACTTCAAGCGTATTCAAAACCCATACGAGATGAATTTTCTTTAAGTCGTAGTGAAGGTCTTTTACGGTTTCGCAAATTTTTCGAAATTGTATGATCGAACTCAACGTCACATCGAAAATCAAGTTGGGCTTACGTTCCTCGATGTCGGCAATGTATTTCAATTCTTCGTAACGCCGATAATCGAATCCCATCTTGGTTACGGCGGAATGAAGTTCACTTACGAATTGAGGGTCTTTAAGACTCCCCTTTTTTACATCGATACCGAATTCATCTAAAAGGCGTTCTTGAAAATGACGACTCTTTATCATAAGGGTTTGAAGCTCGTCGATGTCCAGCACTTTTCCTTCGAGGCCAATAAGAGTCTTGAGCTGGCGTCCCTTACCGCTCCCAGGACCTCCGGAAAGAATAAGTACGTTTCCGGATTTGGGATAACGGATTCCACCAACTTCAAGTAAAGCGGCGGTGAAAAGTTTCCCTTTTTCCAATTCATCGATCATCATCAAATTATCCCAAATTTTAGACATAAGGCATAAACTTTCAATTATTGGTTTGTTACCGTACAAACGAGCTTCTTTCTTTATATATATGAAACGCTCCGGATTTTCAAGGAAAAATTTCCCTAAAACGCATTTCGATCAACTTAACATATGGAGTAACTGTCCTATTACATTCTTTATTTTTTGATAATTCGGAGAAGCCTTTTTCCAACCAGACGCATATAGTTTGCGATTTATTTCGATCATGATTGAGTTTACACGAGGATCACCATAATACTTGAGTGGAACCATTGTTCCGGAATAAGGTACGTTAAGGGATACCGAAAAACCGCTGGATTCGAGAAAATTAACCGCCTTGACGATTAACGCTTTTGGGGTGTTTGATTCAAGAGTTCCAATACAAAAATCCGGGCGGTCTGGAGATTGTTGAAATTCATAAGGCAGTGGAGTTCCTGAAAAACTGTGAGCGTCAATCAATAAGCATTTTCCAAAGTGCCGAATTTCCCTTTCGACTGCCGAAGTCAGGCGCTTATGATGAGGGTCGTAATACATACGCAACATCAATTCACGCTTTACCTTATCAACTTTCCGTAATGGACGCAGGAAAGCGTCCTGCGTATAAACCGCTCCAATTCCTCGTGCTGCCATTGGTTCATCTTCATCGGAGCGGAAGCGTTCCGGGTCGCAAACCATTCGACTTACCGGGTAAACTACACGATTAGGAAATGAACCATGCGAAAAGAGGTCGTCGGTCTTCCAGTCGGTAAACGCAAAAAGATTTTCCTCAAGCTCGGATTCGGACAACAGAATATCCGAGCGAAGAAATTCAGGAATATAATAAGAACTGTGCGGTATATGTATTATCATTTCTTTTACTCCGGTTTGGTAATATCGAAAAAGCCGACTTAAGGATCGTCCTTTCCGAGTGTATCGGCAAGTTCCATCAAGCATTTACAATCGGGACAATATCTTTTCTTGAATACGTTTCTTTTCATTTTTAAGGTTCCTTCTCCCTACTGTGCGAAGGCAAACCGCGTAATCTTTCAAGTATATATGAACTTTTTGGGATTTTTCGTAAAGAAAATGAAAAAATCCTGTTGGCTTGTAATACCAACAGGATTTTGGGTCAAAGTGACTTTTTCGGTTTTTCAGCGCTTTTTCTTTGCCATATGCTTTTCGATTTTGATGTCGTCGTGAATTCCGGCAACAAGTTTCTTTGCAATCCGAGTAAGTTTTTCTTCGTTTGCAATTCGTTTTGCAATTATATCGACCTTATCCATGAAGCAAAACTCCTTTCAATATCAATTCTTCTCAAGCCACTTGTAAAGACTTTGAAGGCCTTTGGAAAACTTCTCAATTTCCGGAATGGCAGCTTTGATTTCCTTCATGATGTCTTCTTTTCTGCGGGTGTCGCTTCCCTTGTAACCATTCGAAGAAACCGTTGGCGGATAACTGATATCAATACTACGCCAGACGATTTCATTGGTTTGGTCGTCGTAGTTGGTTTCGACTTCGATACGCTGCCGACTGCGGTTGAAAGTACCGTTATAAAAGACTTTTTTCTCGCTCCGGGAACTCGTCGCAACAAGCTCCTTTGCAAGTTTCAGAATTTCTTTTGCAATGAGTTGTTTGTTCATAGTTCAAAACTCCTATTAAAAATTAATGTTCCTTTTTCAAAAAACCATGACGTTCCAACAGACCGCAAAGTGGATCAACAATCTTTACATACCATTCATCGCCAAAACCTCCGTGAATTACTTTTGAAGAAGGCGATCCATTTTTCTTTGCCCAGTTAACAATCACATTTGCATCACTTTTATATCTGCCGGTAATGTCCGTTGATACGTAGTAGATGTAGGGCTTTTCTTCAATAAGCCCATTGAGAATTGGTCTAATTTCAGCAGGAATCCATCCACGATCTTTTGTACGATCTTGAAGAGTGTTTCGATCGAGAGCCGAAAGATCTTTTGCGATCTTCAAAAGTTCTTTTGCAACAAGTTTCTTATCCATAAAGTTGGTTCCTCCTATTGATTCTTAACTTGTCCACGTTTCAAAATAATCGTAATGTCGTAAGCGCCCCACGGATTATCAACCGTTCCGCAAGCGGAAGCCATGATTTGAATATCCAAAACGATTTTCTTTCCAACAATGTTTACGAAAGAAATCGTTGCGTCCCAGCTTTTGTAACCGCCGTCGATTTCATAACGGGAAGAATCAACCTTGCCGTGTTGATAATCAACTCCAAGGTCTTGAATTGCCTTTTCGACGCGACGAATTTCCTGCCATGCGGTATCGCGTTTGATTCCCTTTGAAACCGGTTCAATCTTCTTCAGAATCCATGAAAACGCTGTTTCCGCTGACTTTATGGTATAAAGTTTCGGGTCGAGCTGTTTTGGGGCTGAAGCATAACGCACGTTCCGGAGCGGTACAGACTTTCCACAATTCTTGCAGACGTAATAATGGGTACGGTCTTCTTTGTTGTAGCGAACTCGCATGATTTCCCGACAGTTCGGACAGCGAATGGTGCCTTCTTCCTGTTCGTCTTTCGAAACGCGAAAGACCGAAGGCTTTTCTTTCCAGTACATCGCTTTCTTTAAAGAAGCCCTTACGTCGTCTTTAATGATTCGTTCGGCAACTTCGATGGCCTGTTTGTTGGGGAACTGAGTTTTTTCTTCCGGGTTGGTAAGTACCAGTTCTTCGGGATCGTACTGGCGTTCGATGCCGTTAAGGTTTACGGTGATTTTGTACGCCACCGGGTCGATATTGACGATGGTACCCCATATTACAGGACTCCAGCTCTGATAAAGAGGATAAGCCACCG
>ERZ824978.4002-NODE-4002-length-10343-cov-2.807737_pt1 | contig 10343 bp, 8 predicted proteins | sample MGYA00519860_ERZ824978 | MGnify/ENA primary metagenome ERZ824978 (study PRJEB31778, sample SAMEA3449184) | human gut metagenome | biome: human gut; feature: human-associated habitat; material: faeces | place: United Kingdom | collected 2010/2012 ... | reverse complement strand
GGGGATGTGCGGACTTTCCACAGCCGCCGGCTTTCGTTCCGGCTTGTGCATGGGATCCATCCATCCATCCATCTTAAATTTTTTCAGCAGTAGTAGTAGAGGGGTTGAAACTGTTCAAACAGCCCTTCCCCGGCAGTTTTCCGGGATTTTCTCCTCCACAGCCCCTTCGTGGAATGATTCTTGAAAAGTGGAAAGCCGGATCGCTCTGTGGAAACCGGCAGAACTTGTGGAGTGGAAAGGGAAAAATCCTCGAAACTTTCGTGGAAAATCCGGAGTCCTGTCGGATCCGGGCGGAAAACTGTAAAAAAGCCGAATGGGTAAACTGTGGACAAGGGGATGCGGATCGGCGCTGCGCCTTGCTTTCTTTTTCACACAGGTTTCAACAATCTGTTGAAAGACTGGTGGAAACTCAGTTCTTTCCCCGTTCCCGGATGTTCTTGATGAGGGTCTCCACCAGTTCCTTCAAGGAACTGTTGAAATCAGCCAAGGCAGAGGTATATTCCCGGAAGGCCTCTTCACCCGTTTTCGTCCCACTCAAGAAAGTGAATAGATAAGGAGAATCCCTAAGCGTGTCGGTCATTAACGCAGCCAACAACTCCTTGGCCACAGGCTGTATCTCGACCAACATCGGTGTACCCGTCTTCTGGCGGTTATACCTCAAGACACCATTCCGGATATCACTCTTTTTCAAATGAGCGAAATCGACAAACGCCATACCGCAAAACAAGAACATCAAACACAATGCCCGCTGTGTTTTCCGCAGCCCCGAATCATCCAACGGAGCGGTCATCAACAAACGCAAGGATTCCGTAGGCAACGCCTTCTTCTGTTTGCTTTTCACTCCCATGAAAATTCCCTTGAACAAATAACGGGAAAAAGGAGCCTCCCCATTCTCCATCGCCAACCCATACACACGGCGAATCCTACGCATATAGGTAGACACCGTATTCCACGAGCATTCCCGGTCCCGCAAATAGTCTTGATACCTCAAAAGCATTTCCCGGTCGATACGGGTATAAGGAATCACCTCCTGCCCACAAAAACGCAGGAATGAATTCAAGGCATCTTGATAACTCTTGGCGGACGAATAACGTCCTTGCTCTCTCAATCGGGCTATATACATCCGCATACCCTCCGCTAAATCATACTGTTTCATATTTTCACGTATAAAAAAAGTAAATTACAATAAAAAACACGGTTAATTCGTGATTGTCTACTTACATTTGCAGAAAAACAAATACCATGGACAAGATCGTAGAAATAGCCCGGTTCACCTATCCGGCGGATGCCCAACCGCTGATGGCCCTGTTGAGGTCGGAAGGGATAGAATGTTATCTCCGCAATGAGTTAAGCAGCCAGATCATGGCCGGTTACGTAGACGTAGGCGGCGCACGGGTGGAGATTCTGGAAAGCGACGTTCCCCGAGCCATGAAGATCATGGAGGAAGGCGGTTACGACCTGCCCCGGGAAGACGAGCAAGCGGAACCGGTAGAACAAGTCGCCGGATTCGCACGTCATATCCCTTTTCTACGAAAATATCCCTTAGAGAAACAAATCATGATCCTATTCGTCATCATAGCTGTCTTTTTGGCTTTGGTGATTTACTTCGGATCGCTTATTTCATCAAACTAAACAAATGTAATCAATGGCACGCAGAAAGATAACAAATAGTCAAGCCGTATGTATCACCTTACTATGGGGTGTCTTATGCTACATGCTGCTTGTATACAGCGAAACGATCAATTTCGACGTCATATTTGCCCTTGTAGCCTCCGCTATCATTGTGTTCGTTCCGATCTATAAGAATTTCAAGCATAGAGATGAATAACATTTCGTCGTTTTTTCAAACTTAATATATCTAAATGATATTTTTTACGCATTTTCTCTTTCAATTATTTGCTAGTGTCAAAAATTAGCTTACCTTTGCCACGTCGTTAAACAAACGGCGTACGGATAACAAAATGGTATAACATTCTAATTATAAAATTCAGTCATGAAGGCAAGTGAAGTTTTAGACAACTTGAAAAGAAGATTTCCGAACGAACCGGAATATCATCAAGCAGTATCAGAGGTTTTAGGGACTATCGAGGAAGCTTACAACGAGCATCCGGAATTTGAGAAAAGCAACTTGATCGAGCGCCTTTGTATCCCCGATCGCATTTTCTCTTTCCGTGTAACTTGGATGGACGATAAGGGACAAATCCAGACGAACATGGGTTACCGTATCCAGCACAACAACGCTATCGGCCCGTACAAAGGCGGTATCCGTTTCCACGCTTCCGTAAACCAATCGATCCTTAAGTTCTTGGCTTTTGAGCAAACGTTTAAAAATTCACTGACTACATTGCCGATGGGTGGTGGTAAAGGAGGTTCCGACTTTAGCCCGAGAGGAAAGTCAAACGCTGAGATCATGCGTTTCTGCCAAGCCTTCATCCTTGAGTTATGGCGCCATATCGGTCCGGACACGGATGTTCCCGCCGGCGATATCGGTGTAGGCGGACGTGAGGTGGCTTATATGTATGGAATGTACAAGAAATTGGCTCGTGAGAATACGGGCACATTCACGGGTAAGGGTATCGAGTTCGGAGGTTCCTTGATCCGTCCGGAAGCTACAGGTTACGGAAACGTATATTTCTTGTTGCAGATGCTGAAAACCCGCAACATTGATATCAAAGACAAGGTAGTTTGTGTATCAGGTTCCGGAAACGTGGCTCAATATACGGTAGAGAAATTAATCAGTCTTGGAGCGAAAGTTGTCACGATGTCTGATTCCGACGGTTATATCTATGATCCGGATGGTATCGACCGTGAGAAACTGGATTATATCATGGAGTTGAAGAACTTGTATCGTGGCCGTATCCGTGAATACGCGGAGCAATACGGATGCAAATATGTACAAGGCGCTCGTCCTTGGGGAGAGAAATGTGACATCGCTATGCCGAGCGCAACCCAGAATGAGTTGAACGGCGACGATGCCAAGACTTTATTGGCCAACGGTTGCTTCGCCGTATCCGAGGGTGCTAACATGCCTTCTACACCAGAAGCTATCGACGCATTCCTTGAGGCCAAGATCCTTTACGCTCCGGGTAAGGCCGCTAACGCAGGTGGTGTATCCGTTTCCGGTCTTGAGATGACTCAGAACGCACAGAAGTTAAGCTGGAGCAGCGAGGAAGTAGACCAGAAACTTCAGAGCATCATGGAAAACATCCACGAGCAATGCGTAAAATACGGAAAGCAAGAGGATGGTTACGTAAACTACGTGAAAGGCGCCAACGTAGCCGGCTTCATGAAGGTAGCTAAGGCTATGATGGCACAAGGAATACTCTAGGTAATTGAGAATTGAGAATTGAAAATTAGTTAGAGAGAAGCGATTGATGATCATATAAGCGAGGGGAATAGGCTTTGAGAGGCTATTCCCCTTTCTTATTTCCGACGAAGTCCCAATTTTCAATTTTCAATTCTTAATTTTCAATTAAAAAGCGGTATCTTAGTGCCGTAAATCGATAAGTATGATAACAGAAGAACTTAGGAAGCTATACCAATCATATACCGGATCACCGGCAGAGGAAATAACGGAGTTACCGTCATCCGGCTCTAACCGCCGGTATTTCAGGATAAAAGGTCCTGAGACGTTGATTGGAGTTAGTGGCACTTCTATTGAGGAGAACGAGGCTTTTATCTATATGGCAAAACATTTCCGGGGGAAGGGCTTACCCGTACCGCAAGTATATGCCAGCTCGGACGACCATTCATTTTATATCCAAGAAGATTTAGGAGATACGCTTCTTTTCAACGCCATTGAGAAAGGCCGTAAAAGCAGTGTATTCGACGAGGAGGAACGCCGTTTATTACACAAGACGATCACCAAACTCCCCGACATCCAGTTCTTGGGGTCCGACGGTTTCGATTTCTCGTATTGCCATCCGCAAGCCGAGTTCAACCAACGGTCTATCCTTTGGGACTTGAATTATTTCAAGTACTGTTTCCTAAAGGCTACCGGGATGGAGTTTCAGGAAAACCGTCTGGAGGATGATTTCTTGAAGATGAGTGACGTATTGTTACGCAGTTCATCCGCCACGTTCCTATACCGCGATTTCCAGTCACGCAATGTTATGGTAAAGGACGGAGAGCCTTGGTTTATTGATTTTCAAGGTGGACGAAAAGGCCCGGTTTATTACGACGTGGCTTCCTTCCTTTGGCAGGCGAAAGCGAAATATCCGGAGGATCTGAGGAATGAATTACTATCGGATTATATCACGGCCCTACGTAAATATATCCCGGTAGACGAGGCTTACTTCCATAGCCAGCTGCGCCATTTCGTCCTGTTTAGGACCTTGCAGGTATTGGGGGCTTATGGTTTCCGGGGATATTTCGAGAAAAAGCCTCATTTCATCCAAAGCGTCCCGTTCGCAATCGAGAACCTGCGGCAGTTATTGAAGAATGACTATCCGGAATATCCCTATTTATGCTCCGTCCTTCGTGAGCTTACCGGGTTGAAACAATTCACGGATGATATCCAGAAACATATGCTGGAAGTAAAGGTCATGAGCTTCGCCTATAAAAAAGGAATCCCGAACGACCCTAGCGGGAACGGAGGTGGATTCGTATTCGATTGCCGTGCGATAAATAACCCCGGTAAATACGAGCGTTACAACCATTTCACCGGTTTGGATGAGCCAGTGATCCAGTTCTTGGAGGATGACGGGGAGATCACGAATTTCCTCGAGCATGTCTACCATATCGTAGACGCCTCGGTAAAACGATATATGGATCGTGGATTCACCAATTTGATGATTTGTTTCGGATGTACGGGAGGACAGCACCGTTCGGTCTATTCCGCACAACATCTGGCGGAACATCTTAACACCAAGTTCGGAGTAAAAGTACATTTAGTACATAGAGAACAAAATATAGAACAACTCTTTAACCCTACATTATGAAAGCTATGATTTTCGCGGCCGGTACTGGTTCCAGACTGAAGCCGTTAACCGATCACACGCCAAAAGCGCTTATACCTATCGGGGGCAAACCGATGCTAGAACACGTCATACTGAAACTGAAATCCTCCGGTTTCGACCAGATCGTGATCAATATCCACCATTTAGGCAACCAGATCGTGGATTTTCTGGAGGCGAACAACAACTTCGGTGTCCGGATCGAAATCTCGGACGAGAGCGATTATCTGCTGGACACGGGAGGAGGAATCAAGAAGGCCACTTCTCTTTTATGCGGGAACGAGCCTTTCTTGATACATAATGTCGATATCTTATCGAACGTGGATCTCAAGAAACTATACGATACCCATGTACAAACGAACCCGTTGGCTACCTTACTCGTCAGCCAGCGCAATACCTCACGTTATCTATTATTTAATAAGGAGAATAGACTGTGTGGTTGGCGTAATCATGAGACCGGCGAGGTAAAATCTTACTTGACCCGGATCAACACAACGAGTACGCCTTTAGCGGAGTCCACGTACTCTCGCCCAAGATATTGGAGCTGATGGAAGAATGGACCGGAAAGTTCTCTATCATTAACTTCTATCTGGCTATTTGCGCCAAAACCGATATCAGGGCTTATATGGCGGATAACCTAAAACTATTGGATATCGGCAAGCCGGAAACCTTGGCCGCCGCCGAGGAATGGCTACGACAAAACATCTAACAAAATATTTCACACATGAAAAAAACTAGTTTTATCTACTTACTCTTGTTGATCGCGCTGGGCCTCAGCTCTTGCCAGCAAGAGAAGACTTTCAAGGTTCTTCAATTTAACATCTGGCAGGAAGGCGCTGTCGTAAAAGGAGGCTTTGACGCTATCGCTGACGAGATCGTAAGAAGTAACGCCGATTTCGTTACGTTAAGCGAGGTACGTAATTATCATCAGACCCGTTTTTGCGACCGGATCGTGGAAGCGTTGCGGCAAAGAGGACAAACGTACTATTCTTTCTACACCGAGGATTCCGGTCTGTTAAGCCGCTACCCGATCACGGATAGCACGACCGTCTATCCCTTGAACGATGACAGGGGTAGTATGTACAAGGCCATTACCCACATCGGCGATACCGAGGTAGCTCTTTACACCGCCCATCTGGATTATCGCAATTGCGCTTATTACGATGCCCGTGGATACGACGGAAATACATGGGACGAGGAACCTCCTGTCACCAATCTGGACACACTCCTATGGTTGAACGAGCAATCTGTCCGTGACGACGCTATCGCTTGCTTCCTGAAAGAGGCGAAAAAGGATCGGGAAGCCGGACGGATCGTTATCCTCGGAGGGGACTTTAACGAGCCTTCCCATCTGGACTGGACCGAGGCGACCAAAGATATGAGAGACCACCAAGGATTGGTTGTTCCTTGGCACGTATCCGTCATGCTGGAGAAAGACGGCTTCAAAGATACGTACCGTGAGATCTTCCCGAACCCTGTAACTCATCCGGGACTTACCTGCCCGGCAGACTGTAAGGATATCGCTTTAGAGAAATTGGTTTGGTCGCCGAAAGCGGACGATAGAGATCGCATCGATTTCATCCATTATGCTCCATTCGAGGGATTAACGCTTACAGATGTATGTATCATCGGTCCGAAAGGTGACATCCTCCGTGGGCAAAGAGAGACGGAAGAGACCTCCGACCCGATCATGACTCCCCTTGGAATCTGGCCTACCGACCACAAAGCGGTTCTTGCCACTTTCCACTTGAAATAAAAAATGGATTCGCGAGACCCGTCTTACCGGCTCGTCTCGCAAATCCACAAACAACTATCTTCTCTTGAAACGCTATCTTTTTATGGTTTCAATACCACGCCAAGACTTTTCTTCCCATCCATCTTAATCGTAATCGGAGCATCAAAACGTACATGACGAAGATATTCCGTCTCCTCTACGGCAGGTTGCGCATTCAAGAACGCCTCATCGAACCAACCATCTCCCTTAAATGGATTAACCGTAAAATAGCCCACTCCGAACGAAGTCAGGTTCTGGAAGAAATGGGTACCTTGACTCGGGTCTACCCGATAATTCTCCAATCCGCACTCCACGATCACCCGTGCGTTACTGATATGCGGCCATTTCACCGGGATACCCAACCAAGAGTCGCTGCTCCCCCATCGACCGGGGCCGACTAATACGTATCCTTTCTCCTGATCGGTAAACGAACGGTTCATCTTCTCGATCTCATAAGCGATCAACTGATTATTGGATGAATTAAAAGCGCCCGTCTTTACATAGATAATATCCTGTACATCGCCAACGATGCCATGCCCCAAAACACTGGTAGAAGAAAGGATGGTTTCCTCGTTCTTCACCAAGCTCAGATCCTCGTCCATAATCTCTTTATTATCTACGATCGGACGGATTTGCAACAGATAGAAAGTCGCCCTCGTATGATCCGACGGGTCCATGTTGACAGCGAACTCAATCTCTACCGGACGGCCCATTTCCTGCTGCCCGATCCGTAAGATCTGATCCAACGTATCCGCCAGCGGGAACACGTCATGCTGTAGGATATTCACGAAAGAAAGGATCTTACGACCGCCCGGATAATAACCGTCACGGATAATCTGATCGTACGGATCGTATGTAGAGACAATATATTTCAAGGAACCCTCAGCGTCCGCCTCCTTCAAGCCCAGCTTCACCAAGTTAAAGGCATCATCTACCGAGAAAGCCTCCGCCATATTCTTCAAATCCAAGGCATAGAAACGAGTCTGCGTTTCCCTAAGAGCGAAATCCATCGTACTCATCTGCAAGATACTATGGGGATGTCGGGGAGAGAAACGCAAGGTTTGCCCGCCATCGACGATATATTTACCCAATCCCAAGGCGATATTCGCAATCCCATCCTCCGCCTTCTCGTTACCGATCGGATAGAAATTCAAGGAACGGGCCACGCCCGACATCGTCGGATAGAAATGATCATTATAACGGGAGCCCACCACTTCTTGCAAGACGATAGCCATCTTCTCCTGATCGATCAAGTTCGAGGTAGCCGTCATATACGCCTTACTATCCTTATAAAAGACAGAGGCATACACCGCCTTGATAGCGTCGCTCACCGTACGGAGCATATCGTATTTCTCCTCGATCTTAGGTACCATATACGTAGAATAGATCCCGGCGAAAGGTTGATAATGCGAATCTTCCAGCAGGCTGGAGGAACGCACGGCGATCGGGCTTTTCACCACATCGAAGAAAGCCATCAAGTCCTCGATTAAACGGGAGGGCAAGCTGGCCCGCAAGAAATACCGGAGGATCGTCTCGTCGTCCGCATCGCCCAGCGCTACCGGATACAACTCGTTCGTCTCCATGAACTCGTCGAAGATATCGGTACAGATCACGACCGTCTTCGGGATATTCACGGCAAAATTATCACTCTCCAGCTTAGGGTATCGCTTCACCATCGCACCGATAAAGGCAAGACCTCTACCCTTACCTCCCAGCGAACCGTCGCCGATACGGGCAAAATTACTATACTCATCAAAACGATCCTTCTGATAAACCGCCACGACACCCGTGTTCTTCATCCGGCGATATTGCACGATCAAGTCGAAAATCAATTTCCGGGCCTCATCCATATCCTTATAGTCACTCACGTCCACATGCTTCAAAACCTCGGCGGGTGGAAACATGGCACGAGAATAAAAGAAACGGGAGAAATGATTCCGGGAGAGATGGTAAACCAGCGAGTCGTCGGGAATCTGGAAGACTTTCTTTTGAAGGTCTTTCAAATCCTTGATGCGCATGATCTCCTCTTTCGTATGCGGATTCAGGATCACGAAATCGCCGAAGCCGAAACGCTGCATGATCTTCTTTTTCAAATCCTGCGGATAACTCTTGGAATTCTTATCGATAAACGAGGCGTTCAGTTCCTTCGCATATATATGGTTGCTGGCCTCCGAAGACTCCAACACGAAAGGAATGATCAAACCCGTTTTCCGTACATACTGTCCGAACTTATAACCGGCATACGGATCTTTCACGCCATTGTGCATAAAACTCATATCCGAGATAATACCCAACATATTATCCCGATACTGATCAAAAATACGTACTGCCTCCTCGTAATTCCGGGCCAATTTGATCTTCGGACGGCCACGCATACGCAACGTACGCTGGTGATCGTTCAACGCCTCCTTCGCGAACATCTGGCTTTGCTCCAGCACGAACTTATATAAATGAGGCAAAGCGGACGAATAGAAACGAATGGAATCCTCCACCAACAAGATGATCTGTACGCCCACGCTGGCCGTATCGTCCGGAGCGTTCATCTTATCCTCGATCAACTTGATAATCGCCAGTAACAACTCCGAGTTACCCAACCAGCTGAACACATAATCGATAGCACTCAGATCCTCGTTGGCGATCCGCTTAGACACCTCTTTCGAGAAAGGAGTCAATACAACGATCGGGATATTCGGATAATGCACCTTTATCTCGCTCGCCGCAGCGAATATATCCCGGTTATCCATATTCGGCATGCAAATGATCAATTCGAAGTTCCGGTTCTTCAACTCATTCAAAGCCTCCTCCTCGGTAGTCACCTGCGTAAACCGGGGTGGGTAACGGAGGCTTAAGGAAGTATATTCGTTAAATATCTGCTCATCTACACGCCCGTCATCTTCCAGCATGAAGGAATCATATTTCGTAGCGATAAGCAATACATTATATATACGCTTATTCATTAGATTTGCAAACGGGGTGTCTCTGAACACCAAGTCTTTTAAGTTCGGTATACCGCTCATAATAGATTCTGATAGAATTATTCGAGTCAAATGTAAGGAAAAATAATAACTATTGAAACATGAAAGTACGCATTCTGACTCTAACTGAAGATTTTTAGGTTTTCACTGATAAAAAGTAAGCGAAACTCTTGGTCATTCCAAAGAATTACCTACATTTGCCAACAGAATGTTATCCTTTTAAAGAATATAAATGCTATGAAGACTGAAGTTATTTTATCAGCGCTAGAGGCAAAACATCCGGGAGAAAAGGAGTATTTGCAAGCAGTAAAAGAAGTGCTTTTATCAATTGAGGAAGTGTACAACCAACATCCGGAATTTGAGAAAGCGAAAATCATTGAACGCCTAGTTGAGCCGGAACGTATTTTCACTTTCCGTGTGCCTTGGGTAGATGATAAAGGTGAGATACAAGTTAACTTGGGATACCGTGTTCAGTTCAACAACGCAATCGGCCCGTACAAGGGAGGTATCCGTTTCCACCCGTCCGTTAACTTGTCTATCTTGAAATTCTTAGGATTCGAGCAAACATTTAAAAACGCTTTGACAACCCTTCCGATGGGTGGTGGTAAAGGTGGTTCCGATTTCGCTCCGAGAGGAAAG
>ERZ824978.3999-NODE-3999-length-10352-cov-3.675051_pt1 | contig 10352 bp, 20 predicted proteins | sample MGYA00519860_ERZ824978 | MGnify/ENA primary metagenome ERZ824978 (study PRJEB31778, sample SAMEA3449184) | human gut metagenome | biome: human gut; feature: human-associated habitat; material: faeces | place: United Kingdom | collected 2010/2012 ... | reverse complement strand
GGGTGTTCGAATCGCCCCATCTCCACATAAATGTGAGCCACACATAAATGGCATGGGTTAGTAAATAATGGTTGTGCCCCGGAGAATGCGCTTCGGGGCTTTAGTTGTATGTGAAACGTTTTAAAGATAAATAATTATGGTTAGAGATATAGACATCGAAGCTATGGCAGACATATTTCAAGAATATGGTATTTCTGTATCAACCGATATAATTGAAAAGGTTGCAAGTGATTTTATTGACCATTTGGATGTAATGCGAGATATGGAAATGACACCATTTATGAAAGGTAAGGGTGAATCGGATTTTCAAAAGGTGTTGAGGTTAGAACGTGAATTAAATAAAACTAAATACGAATTGGCGAAAATATCCAAAGAGCATAAAGTTTACCATGATAGCGTAATGCAAAGACGAAATGCTTCTGAGGTTTGGATTGAAAATGATATTGTAAGATATAGATAAGATGCCGTACTATATAAAACGAACTAAGGCTAAGAAGAAAGACAAGCCTTTGCCTCTGTTTGATAAAGCAGGGGTAACAGTAAAGAAGAAGCCGGATTTGAAAGCTAAACTCGACAAGGAGTTTTCCCTTTTTATCCGGCTTCGTGATGCAATGCCAAACGGATATTTTAGATGTATCTCGTGTGGACAGATAAAGCCGTTTACACAAGCAGACTGCGGGCACTATTTCAGTCGTACACATTTGGCAACACGGTTTGATGAGAATAATTGCCATGCCGAATGCCGGCACTGTTTAACACCGGATTCTCTCGTCTTAATGAAAGATTTTATATGGAAACAGCTTGGTGAAATTAGTGTTGGTGAAGAAATATTTGCTTTTGACGAAGAAGTAATTTATAAAACTTCACGAAGATATAGGGTTGGAAGGGTTACACACATAGAACGTGATATTCAAGATGTGTATGAGGTAGAGTTAGAGAATGGAGATAAAATGAAGACAACTGCTAACCATAAATGGCTCGCAAGGGCAAGACAAGGAACTTCATACACATGGATTGAAACACAAGAAATGTGGGTTAATGGCGTAAATCTTCATGGGAAGCACAAGACCGGACCTCATACAGATAGGACTACGACCATTGTCTGTAAACCATTTCAAGTAATACAACAAGAAAAATCCTATGAAAGCGGATGGATTGCGGGAATGATTGATGCTGACGGACATATTTGTCAACAGAATATTTCTAATCCAGATGGGACGAAACGCTATGGTTTTCGTGTCGGTATAGCCCAATGTGAGAAGTACATGGATATTTGCTCTGAAATAAAACGCTTACTTGAAAAGTTCACAGGAAATAATAAAACTTGTCGGCAGATGATGGAAGATTCAAATAGGCGTGGCACGTTTAAAAAACGTATCAATCTTGGCAATTTCTTATAACAGGTACAAACATAGAGAAGCTCCAATTTTTAATGCGTGTTCGTCCGCATAAAATTGAAAAGGTGGATATTGAAAAACTTGGCAAACTAAAATCTCAATATGATACCAAAGTGAAAAGTATCAAATATATAGGTAAAGAGGAGATTGTCGTGATGGAAACGGATACGCGTACTTTCATTGCTAACGGCTATGCCATGCACAACTGCAACCGTTTCCGTGCCGACCACCTTGAAGGCTACCGTGAGAATTTGATAGCCAAAATCGGGCAACAGAAATTTGACTTGCTGAAAGTGAAAGTTGCCAGCACTTCCAAAATGACTGATTTTGAGTACGAACAGCTAATCAAGTATTACAAAGCACTTAATAAGAAGTTACGAAAGGAGAAAGGGCTATGAGTTATGTATTACGAGATTACCAACAGAAAGCCTCTGATGCTGCCGTTTCTTTCTTCAATAACAAGGCGAAGAAAACAAATGCCATTATGGTGTTACCTACGGGCAGCGGAAAGTCGCTTATCATAGCGGATATAGCCGCAAGGCTTGACGGTCATACCTTGGTGTTCCAGCCGAGTAAGGAAAAAAGAAAAAGCAGACTTAAAAGCCTGCAATGATATATTTTATGTGTTTTGGATTGGGGGCGTTGTGAAACGCTCTCTTTCTTTACTCTTTGATTTTGAGTTCAAGGGGGGTACCACAATTAGGACATATAAGAGAATTTCCCGTTTGTTTTACTTCATTTGGTGATGCGAAAAGTTGCCACATAGGTACATTTAGGGCATTAGCAATTTTTTCAAGAGTTTCTTGTGATGGATTACCTGCTAATGTTTTTACTACAGAAATTCTTGTAACACCTAATTTGTCAGCCAATTCTTGTTGGGTTATACCTTTCTCTTTTAAAATTTCTTTTATTCTGTTCATAATCATGTATTTTAATTGCTGCAAATATACTCTTTTACAATAATGTGTATAACTATGCCTATACTAATTAGTGTTAAACGAATAATCAAATATATTCTTTTTCTTTGAAATGAATAATTAAGATTATACATTTGCATTATCGAAATACAACAGAGTAGTAATAACACATAAAATATAAGAGTATGAGCACAAAATTTAGAAGTCAGATGAAAGAGGTGATGCAAATGGCATGGTCTTTTGTTCGCAAGAACGGTTATTCAATGAGTGAGGCATTAAAATGCGCATGGGCTAATTTAAAGCTCAAAGCAGCTTTGAAAGTGAAGATAGTAGAGTTCTACTTCAAGAAAACCGATGGCACGTTACGTCAAGCCTTTGGCACTCTCAAAGAGAATCTTATCGGTGAGGTGAAAGGTACAGGCAGAAAGCCGAATGATAATCTGCAAGTGTACTGGGACACTGAAAAAGAAGAATACAGATGTTTCAAGAAGTGTAACCTTATAAAGATAGCGTAATTATGAGAAAAGACCCTTATGGCAATTATATAACTTGCTTAACAGGTAAGCAATACCGCCAATTAAAAAGTATATCTGAAAAGATGCAACCGTATCTGCCATTTACAGAAGTGGCATTTCTTGAGCTGGTGAAAATGGCTTCTTCGGTAATATTTAATAAAGGTTTTAATAACTCTGATTTATCGGTACGAAGTGGATTGGTTCGTTTTAAAAACAAGTTCTACATGAATGGATTGAAAATAAATAAACATCGTTTGACAGATGAACAATATAAATATCTATGGCAATTTGATACGCCACGTATGGACGCTTTCATGACAAAGTATAAGCCAATAGAGCGTGATGTTTTTGTAATGACATTCAGAGCTTGTAAACGCTATATGATTACAGGCATGACTAAAGAATCAGAAGATACGCTAATTGAAAGGCTTATTTCAATATCAAATCTTATGAGATAACACGATTATCCCAAGGCAGTCTTCGCACGACTTTAAAGGCTGCCTTTATTATTCACTCTTAAATGAAATAATTATGGATGAAATTTGGAAAGACATTGAAGGGTACGAAGGTTTATACCAAGTATCAAACTTTGGTAGGGTAAAGTCTTTAGAAAGATACAGAAAAGGTAAACGTGGGGCATTAACATTTTGCAGAGAAAGAATACTGATAGATAGAGTTGGCAAAAATGGATATGCTCAAATCTGCCTTTGTAAAAACAACATAAAGAAACTACTTCTCGTACACCGTCTGGTTGCGAAAGCTCACGTGCCAAATGACAGTAGTTTGCCATGTGTTGACCATATAAATGGTATTCGTACCGATAACAAAGCAATTAACTTGCGATGGTGTACAACAAAAGAAAATTTGAATTTTGATTTGGCACGTAAAAACATATCGCAATCAAACAGGGCAAGCGAAAAATGTAAAAAACATATAAAGTCATTACATAAGTCTTGTTGTAAAGAAATAGTAATAGTGTTTTCTGATGGCTCTATAAAAGAGTACAAATCGGCAAAGGCTGCCGAAAAAGAAGGGTTTAATCATTCGCTTATAGCCGCTTGTTGTAGAGGCAAGCAAAAAACAACACGTGGTTGTAAGTGCTATTATAAAACTGATTATTATGGCAATAATACTTAGGGATTATCAAAAGGCTGCCTCTGATAAAGCGGTAGCCTTTTTCAAAGACAAGAATAAGAAAAGTAACGGTGTTATGGTACTGCCAACAGGGGCGGGTAAATCAATAGTAATTGCGGATATAGCACATAGACTAAATGACTATGTGCTTATTTTTTGTCCATCACGTGAAATTGTCGAGCAGAATTTCAAGAAACTCTGCTCATACGGTATTCTTGATTGCAGCATCTATTCGGCTTCCTTCAACTCAAAAGAGATAAGCCGGATAACATTTGCCACCATCGGCAGTGTGAAGAATCATCCCGAACTGTTCACCCACTTCAAGAACATCATCGTGGACGAATGCCACCTTGTTAACCCTAAAGAGGGTATGTACAAAGATTTTTTTGATGCGGTGAAGTGTAAGGTTCTTGGACTGACAGCTACACCGTATCGTTTAAGTTCCAGCCGTGACTTTGGTTCTATGCTGAAATTCATCACCCGGACAAAACCTCATGTCTTTTCAGAGGTCATTTATCATGTACAGGTATCAACCCTATTAGATATGGGCTATTTGGCGAAGTTGAATTACTATCCAATGAATCCTTCGGGATGGAACGAACTTAACTTGAAAGTAAATACTACTGGTGCCGACTATACAGATAGGTCAGTTCAAAGAGAATATGAACGGATAGACTTTTACGGCTATCTCGTTCATATTGTCCAAAGACTGATGAATCCCAAAGCCGGAGGAAAACGGAAAGGTATTTTAGTCTTTACCCGTTTTCTGAAAGAAGCGGAGCGGCTTACCTGGTCTATACCCGGAGCCGCAATCGTTTCGGGTGACACCCCAAAAGGTGAGCGCGAAAGGATACTTGAAGCATTCAAGGCTGGTGAAATTTCGGTAGTGGCGAATGTCGGGGTATTAACCACCGGCTTTGACTATCCGGAACTTGATACAGTTGTTATGGCACGTCCTACAATGTCACTTGCTATGTGGTATCAGATAGTCGGTCGTGCCATCCGCCCGCATCCTTCCAAAGAATGTGGATGGATAGTTGACCTCTGTGGTAACATCAACCGCTTCGGTGAGGTAGCAAACCTGCGCTTACACGACAGTGGTAACGGTAAATGGGCGGTCTATTCTAATGGCAGACAATTAACCAACGTAAGATTTTAAATTATGGTAAAGAAAAATGAAAAGCAGATAATCCGACCGGATACATGTGCAAAGTGTAAGAGAGGAAGATTCATTTCTGTCTCTAAGGATAATCCCAGAGTGGTTTATTGTAATCTTTTTAATAAACATTTTGTTGCGGATAGTAAAAGAAACTGTATTCATGCGTATTAATATCAAAACAATATGGCTGGTAGACCTACCAAACAAGGGATAGATTATTTCCCTATGGATGTCGGTTTCTTTTCAGATGTTAAGATAAGGAAGATTTCGAGAGCATGCGGTTCCCAGTCTGCTTCTATACTTATTTGCCTGCTGTGTAATATCTACAAAGATGAAGGGTATTACATTGTGTGGGATGAAGATTTGCCTTTTGTTATTGCTGACATAGTTGGGGTTTCCGAGGGCGCAGTAAAGGAAGTACTGATAAAAGCATTACAAGTCGGCTTTTTCGACAACACACTTTATGAGAAATATCATGTTCTAACCTCTTTTGGAATACAGAAACGATTTCTCCTTGCTACTTATAAACGAAAAGAAACAGAGCTAATTCCCGAATATATGATTAATGATGTCAATAATTCAATTAATGACGGAATTAATTCAATTAATGATGTCAATAATGAACAAAGTAAAGTAAAAGTAAAGAGAAAGAAAAGTATATCCCCCTCACCCCCTTTAAAAGGGGGAGGTAGGAAGAAAAGTGAACCTAAGGAAATTAATTCTAAAGCCCGCTTTCTTTTTGAGGAGTATTTCAGAAAGACTTTTTCTAATAGCTATTACTGGACTGCAAAAGATGCAGGTGCCATGTCTCAGTTATTGAATAAACTCAAATTTCAAAGGGAACAGAAACAGATGGATGTTTCGGATGATTCTTTGTTGTACGCCCTTCAGTATCTTCTTTCCTCAATTAAAGAGGGATGGATATTTGATAACTTCAGCGTAACTAATATCAATTCTAAGTTTAATGAAATTATATCTCAAGCGAGAAATGGAAGCAATCGGAAAACTGATACAGAACCGGACGAAAGCTCCGCCGGCATCCAATCAATCGTCTTCGGTAAATAAGGTTAATCAGAAGCAATGGAGTAGGGAACAGGCTGACATATATTGGCGTAATCAACTCGTTGCATCTATGAAAACAATCTCGCCAGTCTTTATAGTTGATGATAGTAATCGCCAATTATTGAAAGCCCTTTATCAATGGGTTTGGGGGATTCCCGGAGTATTGGATGTAAGCAAGGGATTATTATTACACGGCCCTATCGGAGTGGGCAAGTCCACTTTGCTGAAAGGGCTACAGAACTATGCGGCAAAAATCGCCCGTTATTGTATTGGCGGCGCGGATGCTGGATTGACCTTTCAGTTTACCAGTGCTGCCGAGATTGCCTTACAGTTTGCCGAGAAAGGCATTATCGGGTTGAGCCTGTACACAGATAGGTCATGTATGCACAATCTTGCCATTGACGAAGTAGGACGGGAGCCTATGGATGCCAAACACTTTGGTACGGGCATAAATGCCATTCAGACCGTTTTACAACTTCGTTATGAGCAGCGATATAATTTCTATACCCACATGACTACCAATCTTGACCCGGACAAGGAGTTCTCTCAACGGTATGGAGCCTATATAGCCGACCGGGTGAAAGAGATGTTTAATGTGATAAAAATCGAGGGGGAAAGCCGAAGATGAAAGATATAAAACTGATAGCGACTATTCTGTCAATCCTGACAGCGTATGCCGCTTTTTATTTTGTCTGCTATTGGATAGCGGACTATTGTTTAAGGACTTACTTGTAACTGATGAAAAAAGATACACGATTATGAAACCAAGAAAACAACTAATTGACGCCGCCGTAGCCAATGGCAGCATTGACAGAATGAACATGTTGCTATCCGCTGCACACCTGCTGAACTGTGAAGCCAACAGCTTGGTGGAAGAAGCAAGCGATTTAATGGCTGAAAACGGTCTTCTGCTTGGAAACTTGAAGAAGCTGCACAACGACTTTGTTAGAGTTGCCGACAAGTATTTCAAAGAGTTTGCCACCCTCGTAACCACCGATACCGCCAAGATGGATATGTTTTCCGATTTGGACGGATTCGACAGTGCTTTCAGAGAATGGGCGAAAGTACCTAATGACTGGAAACCGAAGGATGTTCCCTCAAATGAAACCTATTTATAACCTTATAACTCTCCTCATGGACTGGCTTTCGGTAGAGGTCGGAGCGAATGAAGAGTGGTTCTGAATTATGGGAATGAAGAAAAGAATAGAAAAAGAGATGCAGAAATACCAGCATAGATACAAATTGCATCAGTATTTGAAGTATGCCCGCCAATGGTGTTTCGCTCTGGCATATAAGGGTAAACTATACACGTTGTTAGACGATGGTAGAATTGTAAAGGAGAACGATTGTTTATGAAACGCCTAATTGATGCCGTTATAAAGAAATGGTTCTGTTGCCACGAGTGGGAATACTTATTTGAGAGGAGAGTTGAAGTTGTTGATGATTGGGGCGATAGAAGTTGGTACACCGTCCGTCACTATTTCTGCAAGAAGTGTGGTAAATATAAGAAAATTAAAAGTCATTGATTATGAAACAGACAGTAGAAGAAGCAGCCTACAACTATCTCCAAAAGATATTGGAATCAAGCGATTTTGAGATAAACTTTGAAGAAGATAATTATGATGCCGGTGCTCGCGATGCAGTACTTGATGTAACAGAACGGGCTTATATAGCTGGTGCTGAATGGCGCATTAATAGCGTGTGGCATAAGACCAAAGATGAAGTGCCACAAGCTCATGGAGAATACGAAAATGAACATTATCCGCAGATACCATGCCTTGTATATGGGAAATTAAGCACTGGAACTGGTTACGGTGTCCGCTATTGGAATGTAACAGAGCAGTGCTGGGACGATGAAGAGTGCGATGATTACGAGTGTTCCAAAGATGCCATTGAAGAATGGGCGTATTTGGATGATTTAATACTAACCGAATAACATTTTTATGAACAGAGAAGAAGAAATAAAAGCAGCCAATCCCTATGGTAACAGTAGTAGTTTCGCATCAGGTAAAATGATTGGATTTACCATTGGGGCAGAATGGGCAGATGCTCACCCCAAGAACCCTTGGATAAGCGTTAAGGAACAGTTGCCAGAAGAGGGGCAAAAAGTTTTTGTTTTGGTGATGTGTTATGGCACACCATATATTCGAGAAGAAAAGTTTTGTAGAAATAGCAATTTAGATAAAAAGGGAATGTGGATTCACGGAAACAGTATCGTGCTGGCATGGTTTCCCACCCCCTCTTTCGATGAGATACTCGAAGCCAACAAGGATGTACTGGAACGGATTAAGGAGAAAGGAGACTGATATGGGAAAATACAGAATATACAGATACGGACTTTTCGACCACATTTTTGACGTTCAAGTGAAAAAGTGGTATGGATGGGTACTCGTTAAGAGGTTTAAGGCGGATGTGAGTTCTAACGACGCGATGATAGACAATATTTATTACTGTGAAATGCTATCTAAGGAACTTTTGGAAAAATTGGAGGAGGAATTATGAAATCAAAACAAGTATTATCAGTCGAACAGATGGAACATTTGCAGGAGCTTGGGTTGGATACAAGCGATGGAAGCATGTGTTTCGAGTGGAATGATTCAGATTCAGATAACATGGTTGTAACCTCTCCGGATGCCGATACGAATTACGACTATTATCATGAAACTTATACTTTGCAGGACATTCTCGACAAGCTGCCGACACTTATAATTATAAGTTCCGATTTTTATAAGATTTGCATTGAACCGTCTTGTGGATATTGGGATATATATTACTATAAATCTGATGCTACAGAACTTATCTCGAAAAAGTCTGAAAATATTATTGATGTGGCTTACGATATGTTGTGCTGGTGTATTGAAAACGGATATGTTGAAAAGGAGGGTAAATAATGAAAGCGAGAATAAAAGAGACTGGAGAAATTATCAATATTTCTGATTACGCACGTGTCACACTTGATAAGTGTGATAGTTACGGTAATCCTATTGAATTAAGTTTTGATGATGTTGAAATACTTCAAGAAAGGTCTGATAATATTGATTGGGAACAACGTAGATATGAATTGGCAAAATCCGCTATGCAAGGGTATTGTATTGCTTTAGGAATAAACGATGACAGTGAAACTTATGATGATATTGCAATAGGTTCCTTGAGAGCAGCCGATGCACTAATAAAGAAATTGAAAGGGAAATAACCATGGAAATAAAGAACGGAATAATAATAGACGGAGTGCTGCATAAAGCGGTGCAATATAAAATTAACTGTAAAAGATGTTCACTGCTATCTATGTGTCAGAAGTTTAATGTTGTTTGTGCCATTATTGGTTGCGAAGCATTCGTTAATTGTGGCAAAGTGACAGATATTAAGATAGATAAGGAGGAATAACTATGGGATTTACAACACCGTGTTTTATACGCAAAAATACACCGGAGCTTCGAAAGAAGCTGGAAGAGTTGGGGTATTTCAACGACTCTCCTGAATGGACAAATAATTGTAGTATAATATGGGCTTATCAATATCCAATGAAAGGATTTGATACTCCTAATTATGTGATTGCGGATTCTTTTGACATCCCTTTTGACAAACATAGTACTTTATGTGGGAAATTTATTGATTGCGGATTTAATGAGGAGTTTTTCTTAGCTATCGCTTCATTGAGAGATGATACAGATGATAATCAACTATTCACCAATGGTAAGGGCGATTGGGGTATATATCGGGATGGCTCTGATGGCAGTTTACCTGGAATGGATTTCTATGGGATGCCTAATGATTTTAACTTATTATATTATCATAAGGCTACCGTAAACGAACTGATTGAGCACTTTAAAGTATGAAGAAAATAATTATCCTTTTGGCAACAGTTGCACTATTCGGGTGCAATAACTCTGGAGAATACCCTATAGAACACCGTACAAACGAGGGAAGCGTGACTTATCTCAATGATAGTATAGTGATTATCCGTACCCATAAAAAGGGGGTTGGCAACTACGAAACGAAGATTATTAATTTGAAAAGACAATAGCCATGACCGAAGAACTTGTAACATTAGAGACAGCGAAGCTGCTGAAAGAGAAAGGATTTGATTGGAAGTGTGAACACCTAATAGACCGTAATAAGGTTATTACAAAATATGACCTTCCGCAAAGTATGTCGTGTTGTACGGAAA
>ERZ824978.3998-NODE-3998-length-10357-cov-3.173364_pt1 | contig 10357 bp, 6 predicted proteins | sample MGYA00519860_ERZ824978 | MGnify/ENA primary metagenome ERZ824978 (study PRJEB31778, sample SAMEA3449184) | human gut metagenome | biome: human gut; feature: human-associated habitat; material: faeces | place: United Kingdom | collected 2010/2012 ... | reverse complement strand
AATGAATCCGACCGGAATGTACGAAACCACCGCGCCGATCGTCGCGACCATCAGGCAGCTCGCCGCACCGGAAAGATCGCCCCATTTGCTGGTAAAATACTTTGAATATGCGCTCGTGACCGCGTTATACCCCATGTACCACAGCGCGACCGACAGAAGAATCAGAATCAGGCTCCGCCGCATTTCGCGTGGGAGCTTGCCGCCCGAGGTCTGTTCTTCTTCCTCTGCGGGCATTTCCGCGCGCAGTTTGTTTTCCTTTACGCAAATGGCAACCAGAATCACCGAAAGTGCCATCGCCGCGGCAACCAGCAGGAAAAGCGGCGAATAATCCGCGCGTTCGCCCGCTGTGACTGGCAAAAATTGATGATCGCCAGCGTGTACACGCCGCCCAGTGCGCCCATCAGATTGATGATCGCGTTCGCCTTCGAGCGCAGCGGCTTCGGCGTAACATCCGGCATCAGTGCGACTGCGGGCGAACGATACGTGTTCATTGCAATCAGCAAAAGTACCAGCACGACCATAAACGCAACCAGACGACCCGGTGCATCCACCCTCGGCAGAATCAGCATCAGAATCACCGCCGCGAACGTGCCCACCACGATGAACGGCGTCCGCCGCCCCCGGGGATGGGTACACTTGTCGGACAGATGGCCGAACAGCGGCAGCATGAACAGCGCCAGCACATTGTCCAGCGCCATGATCTGACCCGCGCGCGCGTCGCCCATGAGGAAGGTGTCGCGCAGAATCAGCGGAATCACCGTATCATACAGCTGCCAGAATGCGCAGATCGAAAGAAAAGCAAACCCGATCAGAATCGTGCGCTTGTTGTTGAGTTTCATTGTGGCATCTCCTTTTTGATGATTTCAGATTGACTATGGTTAATTGCTCCATTTATCTCTGATTATGTTTTCGAAAGAAACCACCTCGCCAAAGAGCTTTTCCAGCTGCGGTATGACGATATCTTCGCCCTCGCCGTCGTCGCTTTTCAGCGATGAAGAACGGAAATAGCGCGCATAACCATATTCGCGGTGCGGGTTTTCCAGTCCAAGCAAATTGGCGAGCTTCGCATACGCCTGCTCCATTTCACTCGTTATTCCTATGACATAGAGCTGGAGTTGTATAAACAACAGACCGTTTTGCCTGGTAATCTCGTAGAAGTAGTAATTGCGCGTCTTCCATGGACTTAGGTTTTCGGCGTTTTCGGGAAGAATGCCATTCAACAACGGCGTCGTGAACCGCACATAGCGTCCGGCGGAGTTTTTTCTGCTGAATGCAATTAGCCCTTCCGACGCCTTTTGCTCGCACCACGTCTTTGCAATTTCAAGGCATTCCATTTGCACGAGTCGCGCGCTGTAGAAGAAATCCTCTTCAAGATTCAGATCGTATTTTCTCAGCATACCCGCAATGAAGCTGATACAGTCGCGCGCTGAATACCCCGTACTGATGTAGATATTGCTGGCGTTATTTAGTTTTACCGGACCGCGGAGCGCCGTCTCGTCGTAGGCAAACACCGGAGAAGACCAGAATGGAAGCGGCTCCAAATCCTTTGCCATGCGCGAAATGATACGGCTGTCCAGCATATATAGCTTTTCGGCGACGGAACGAACCATTGCGGCGAAATTGGTTACGTTGACGCGCTCTCCGAGCAGCTCATAGTAATTCACAGTCCTGTAGGTTGCATTGTCAGGATCCAACGCGGTAAACCTCTGGTAGCGAGGATCCGAGAAGTCGACTTTGGTTTCTGGTTGTGCGATGGGGAAGAGCTTTAAGATCAGAACGGAAAGCCGCTCTGCACGCGCTTCGATTGTCTGCGCATTCCATTCGGTCTTGTCCTTTACATCGCTGTACAGAATCGTGATATGTGTTTTGAAATCTGCGAGCTTTTCTTTCTTCTCTTCAAATGGAAGATCGCCCTGTTCGCTGTTATACCCCGTAAGTGTCAAATTTCCCAACGTGTGCAGGTATCGGCTGTGAACTTCCTCCCAATTCCTGCCGAGCATTTTTTGCCACGAGGTTGACAGATGACGATTTTGTGGCATGATATGCTCAATGCTGAGATTTTCGAGTTCGAGCGGCTCTTTGCCTTGGTTCTCTATGGCGCAAAGCAGATATTTGCACAAAGCGTTCTTTCGATAGAGATTGCGGCTCTTGAGCGCTGAGACAAATTCTTCATCCGTGGGAATAGCGTCTTTCGAGGTCAGCTGTAGTAAAAATGAGACGATCGAATCGTAATAGTGAGCCTTGTTTTCCGGTCTGTTGAATACTCGAACGTAGAGCGTTTTGTAAAGACCGCGAAGCGACGCAGAGCTGATTTCGCAGATCATCCTTCGAATGCTGTAGTTGAGCAGAAGCGAAAGCACATTTTCAAGATCGCTTTGGCAAATTATGCCCGCTTCATAATCGTCGAATATCCGAAAGAGAAACAGGTAAACCGTCGTCTGACTCAGCTTGCGAAGTCCTGCCAGCGAACGATTGATTGAGGCGCTGAGCCGGTCGCTGCCATAATAAAAGGCATGATACTGCTTTGCATAATGCAAAATCTCCTGCAGCATGGATTCATTTGTGTATTGTCCATGCTCGTAAAGCTGCTTGAAATCTTTATAAGCTTCGCTTTCCTTGGTAAAGCCATCCAGCTTCATGTTCAGATAATCGAGAAAGAAACTGTTAAGCAGACCATATGGCAGCAAATTTTGTGTAGTCAGCCAGTATTCCTCGTATAGGCGTTCCTGATTTTCATCCGTCATCAGCACAAAATTGCGAATCAGATCGGGCAGTTCCAGCTGCATTCCCGTCGAATTGATTCGCTCAAAGATTTCCTGTGCGTCGTCATCCGGATCAAGTCTGATGTCCGCGCAGATCAGATTGTCCATACCATCGTGGATCATCATAACGCTGTTGTCGGGATTTTCGTCAAGAAAGCTCCGAATCAGCTCGCGGAAAAGTATATAGTTATGGTAAATAATGCCGCTATTGCTCTTATCCATACTGCCGAGTTTTCCAGCCATGAGCAGCTGCAACTGGTCGTTATCCGTTTTAACGGGCTTCAGTTTCAGCTTGCTCTTTTCATCCCAGCCGTAACGGTTGTAGCGGTCGTTATTATAAAGATAGCCTTCGAGCGCTTCTTTTTCTGATTTATCCTCAGTAGAATCCACCAAAGCTTTAATCAGAATGTACAGGCTTGTAAAGCGCTGCTGTCCGTCGATAATGATGAAATAGTCGATGTGGTTTCTCGAGTGCATTGGCGCGTATACAAATGAACCGCAGAAGTGCAGACGATCTCTTTTGAAGGCGAGTACAATATCTTCAAACAGCTTGGTGCATTGCTCCGCAGTCCATGCGTAGTCGCGCTGAAAAACGGGGATGCAGTATTGCTTTTTGTTGGGTTGAATGTAATCGTTCAGCATTCTGCCGCTTTCGATTCGCATGAAGTACTCCTCCGTTTATTTTTGTGGGCCATCCATTTCCGGAATTGCTTTTCGAACGGCGTTCAGGCGTTCTGAGAGCAGAAATTCGGTCTGCGCTTCGATGCGCAGCGTCATCTGTTCGGCGGTTACGGATTTGCGCAGCAGCATCCAGCCGTCCGGGAATTCTGCGCGGATACCGTCGAGCTTGAGAATTTTCGCGTTCAGCGATTCGCAATAGGATTCGAACTGCCGGAGCATTTCGTCCTGCTTTTCATAGGGGCAGAAGAAGCGCAGATCCGGCGTGATCGGCGGCAGAAAGATTTCGTCCGCCAGCGCTGAAAGCGTTTTGTCCGACGCGCAGAGGATTTCCGCCATCAGCAGGGCGGCGTAAAGCCCGTCGTCATAGCCGAGCTTTCCGAAGAAGAAATGTCCGCTCGCTTCGCCCGCGACCGCCGCGCCCAATTCGAGAAAGCGCTTCTTGATAAACGCGTGGCCGCTCTTTTCCGCAATCGGCGCGCCGCCCATCGAAAGCACCGCGTCGCGCACTGCGGAGGACGATTTCTGGTCGAACACCACCGGCGTCGGATGTTCGGCGAGCAGCTTTTGCACGAACAGAATCAGCGCCTTTTCATTGTGAAGACAGCACCCTTTTTCATCCACAAACGCCGCGCGATCGCCATCGCCGTCGAACGCAACGCCCAAATCCGCCTGAACCTCGACCACCTTCTGACGGAGCGCGCCCAGATGAGAATGCTCCGCCGGATTGGGATCGCGATTCGGAAACGCGCCGTCCGGTTCGCAGAACAGCTCCGTTACGCGATATCCCGCATTGCGAAATGCGGCGGGGGCGACCGTGCTCATCGCGCCGTTGCCTGCGTCGACGACCACCTTCAGCGGCTTTTTCGCGCCGAATCGCTTCGAAAGCGAAGCCAGATACGCCGGCAGTATGTCCAAACGCGAAACGCTGCCCATACCTTCGGCAAACGCGCCGCGCACGACGATATCCTCCAGCGTATCGATCGTTCGTCGCGTCGCCGGTTCATGACCGAACATGAATTTGATTCCATTGTATTCCGGCGGATTGTGGGAAGCAGTGACCGTCGCGCCCGCGTCCGCGGAAGCACTGGCGAGCGCATAATACAGCGCCGGCGTGGGGATTATGCCCAAATCCGTGACCCGCGCGCCACCCTTGACAAGACCGGCAATCAGATTTTCCTTGAGATTCGGCGTGGAAAGACGCACGTCGCCGCCCACGCGAATTTCACCACCCGGCGGCAGCATCGTTGCCAGCCCACGTCCGATGCGGTAAACGCTTTCTTCGTTGATTTCCGTGCCGTAAATGCCGCGAATATCGCAGTCCTTGAATATGCTCATCGAGTGCCTCCAGAATGAACGAATGTGAATTCGCGCTTGAATTGATCGTAGATTTCTTCGTATGCTGAAACCAGACGAGCGTCCGGCTCGACCGTCCGTTCAAATGCAATCATGTTTTCCGCCGCATCCGCGACCGAGCCCATTTCGCCGATTGCCGCCAGCAGCGCCGAGCCCATTGCCGCTTCCGCGACCTTTGGAACCGCGAGCCGGCGGTTTAAGATGCTCGCGCGGATTTTCAGCCAGACGTCGCTTTTGCATACGCCGCCGGAGACGCAGATCGTGTCGCCGACCATGCAGCCGAGCGCCTGCATTCGCTCGAACGACAGCCTTTCCACGAATCCGACGCCTTCCATCAGCACCGGATACAGGCGTTTGCCCAGTATATCGCCGAAATAGAAGCCTTCGAATTCGGAATCGACAAACGGGAAGCGCTCGCCCTTGCCGGAAAGCGGATAGCATCGCGCGCCGGTGGGGATCAGCTTCTCCGCTTCCGCGTTGATTTCGGCGTAGCTGCGCCCGTCCGCCGCGAGTGTCAGGCATTTTCCACCGACATTGCCTGCGCCGCCGAGCAGCCATTCGCCACCCGGCAGGCGATGCGAATAGATCGAGCCGTTTGGATCAATGACGAGCTCGCGCGTGACGCCCTTTAATACGAACGTCGTGCCAATGATCGAAGCCCAGCTGCCGACGCGCACAGCGCCTGCCGCGATCGCCGAAGCCGTGCCGTCTGTTGCGCCGCCGACCACCGGCGTGCCCTCCGAAAGCCCGAAGCGTGCGGCGGCAGAGGCGTTTACGCGCGCAAATGCTTCGCCCGAGCGCACGACGAACGGCAGCTTTTTCAGATCGATTCCGAGCTTTTCAATCCCTTCGCCCCAGCGCCGCGCGATCGGATCAAAGCCGGTTTTCAGCGCGTTTGAATCGTCTGAAACGCTGAATTCGCCGGTCAGAAGTCCGGCAATATAGTCCGCCTGATGCGCAAATATCCGCGTTTTTTCGTAAATCTCCGGTTCGTTTCGCATTAGATACAGAATTCTTGAAAGCGAAAAGGACGCGCCGAAGCGCAGCCCGAGCTTTTTCTCGTGCGCGTTCATCGCCGCGTGAACGATCGCCGCTTCTTTCTTTGCGCGCGGATCGTTGTACATGATTCCGTTCATCAGCGGTGCAAAATTCGCGTCCAGCGGGACGATTGTGCCGCTTGTTCCGTCGATCGAGATTGCGCGAATCCGGTCGGCGGACAGTCCTTTTTCGCGCAGCGCGCGAACACAGCCGACGATCGCCGTTTCCGCCGCGCGCGCCCAGTCCTCCGGCGATTGTTCACAATACGCCGCTACATCGGCGACGTTCAGCGTTTCAAACGGCGCGGATTTTGCCGCTATTACTTCGCCGCGCTCGTTCACAACCGCGCAGCGCACGCCCTGCGTGCCAGCGTCTATGCCCATAAACAGCATTCAAATCCCGTTCCCTTCGGCGTAAATCATTCTGCCGCCATTATACCAGATGCTTCCAAAGCTGTAAAGCGGCTTGACAAAATATTGCGGTATCAAGTATAATTATTTCAAAATTATTACGGAAAGAGGACTTGACATGCGAAAAGTATTCAAAATATTGCCGATATTGCTCGCTTTTACATTCATTTGCGGCGCAAACGCGGAATATTCAGCGATCGTGACGCAGCCCCAGGCGGCGGTCTATGCGGATGAAAACTGCCTGTGGCAGATCGGCGCGCTGCCGTTTGCGGCGGTCGTTTCGGTAGAAAGCGACGGCGGAACCGGCGCACGAATCCGATTTGGCGATTATACGGGCTATATGCAATCCGGCTCGATCGTTGAAATTGCGAGAATCGCGACGCGCGTTGAAACCAATGCCGATACGCGCGTGTTCGCATTTCCCGATTTTGGCAGCATGAGCATTCCGATTCCGCGCGGCATGAAGATGAATCGAATCGCGGTAAACGGCGATTGGGCGATGGTTGAAAACGCCGGAATCATCGCGTACGCATGGAACGCGCATTTAAGAGAACCGTCCGCGCAGGAAGAAGAGCCGGTGATTTCCGTTAATCTCCCCGTGCAGACGGCGGAAAAGACGGAGGTATTCGACGCGCCGAACGGCAAATCGCTGGGCACGCTTCCGAAGGGTTCGCGGGTAACGATCGTCGCCGTGCGCGGCGAATGGGCGCTGATCGATCGAAACGGTCAGACCGGCTGCGCGAGGTTTTCGTCGTTCGCGCCCGCGGAGGACGAGCCCATAATCGAGGACAAAACGCCGATCTTTCAGGAAAAGAGTGCAGAGAAAACGATTTACCGATTTTTGACCGAGCAGATGGGCTTGAATACCGCCGCGGCATGCGGCATTCTCGCAAACGTCGAGCGTGAATGCGATTTCAGAATCAATTTGACCAGTTCGGATGGCGGCTATGGTATTGTCCAGTGGACAGGCGTTCGAAATCGAAATCTCAAGAACTGGTGTAAAAAGAACGACTATGATTATAAAACGCTCGAAGGACAGCTCCGCTTTCTGGAATATGAATTGAATGGAAGCTATTCCAAAATTCTGAAAACGATGAAGAACATCGAGAATTCGCCTGCCGGTGCATATGAAGCGGCGTATTACTTCTGCTACAATTTCGAAATTCCGGCAAACCGCGTCCAGAACAGCATTCGCCGCGGAAATATCGCGAAGGATACCTATTGGAAACGCTATGCGGGCTGAAAAAATTCCCGAGGAAGAAGCCCCTCGGGAAAAGCTTTATTCGGCGATAAACGCCAGTGCGCCGTCGCTCATGTAGCCGCGATTGCCGTTTAAGTCGATCAGACTCCAGCCGTTCGCGGTCGAGATCAGCTTTAGCTCCAGATCCGCCGGAAGATAGCCGATTTGATTGCCCGCACCGTTCGATTCGCTGTAAACCGGCGCGCCGTCCTCCGCGGTTACGATCGCGTAAACGTCCGTCAGGCAGCCGTACTGAACCATCGTCAGGTATTCCTCTGCCGTTGCGTCCGCAGGCGCTTCGTCGCCCAGATAATCCTTCGGACCACGGAAAAATTCGAGGTAATCGTTCAGCGCATAGCCGCGCCGACCGTCAATCGCCAGCAGCGACCAGCCCGAGCCTTTTACCAGCACGTGAACGCGCGAATCGTTCTTCATGCTGATCACCACTTCGCCCGACGCGTCGGGAACGCTTCGCAGATTCAGCTCCGTTCGATCGTCGCCGGTTGTGACCCGTGCATAGCTCTCGACCGATTCAAATTCAGTCAGCGCGCCGCGTCCGGTCAGGTATTCGGAGAAAGCTACAGAAGGATATTCCGCGCCTGCGGCGTATTCTTCAGGCGTTTTGCCGATTGTATAGCGCGCGCCGGAAGCATCCGAATAGACAAGCGTCGCCGTTTCCTGGTTCAGCGTAATCAGATTGTTCGTATGCAGATAGCCGGTCGCGCCGCCGTTTGCTACCAGTGCCCATCCGTTTTCAACGCCGAGCACCAGCACTTCAAATCCGTTTGGAACGAGCCCGTAGCTGTCGCTGTCCGAGGTCGGGCGCGAACGCAGGCGCACATTATCGGACGATTTGACCGAAACGCGTGCGCGCACAATGGCGCCGGCGGTTTCCTCCATCGTGTAATCCGGCGAATCCACAAACAGACCGCGCACCGTTTCCGCCTCGTAAAACGCCGCCTTTTGCATTTCCGCGCTCGCGGTGCCGTCGACGAAGAAGATGTACGCGCGCTGGAATCGCTTGATTGCTTCAACCGTTTCCGGAGAACAGACGCCGTCGATTTCGCCATCATACAGCTTGAGCGTTTTCAGATTTTCCTGAAGCGCCGAAACGTTCGCGCCCGTCATGCCTTCCGTAATCGGAACGTTCATGGAAGCCGGCGCGTCGGGCGCGTTGATCGCCGAAATGAATTCGGGATCTGCCTGCCCCGTTTCTGGAAGAGAAAGCATCTGTTGCGCCTCGGTTACGGCGTTCACGGTCGTCGTTCGGTAAAAGCCGTCGACCTCGCCCGCGTAAAATCCCAGCTCCTTCAAACGTGTTTGCAGCGCGGAAACTGCCTCGCCGCTGGAGAAACGCCCGAGGGTGTTCGGGTCAGCCGGCTTGTTCAGCCATTCGCCGTATGTAAGGCCCGAATCAATCGTATAAGTAGAAGAAATCACCAGATCGCGAAGATCGTCGTCGCGCGCTTCGCTTTTGTAAATCCGGCAGAGCGTGCCGATTTCGCAGTTCAGCGCAATCCATTCGGCATTCTCCGGCAGAAGGCGAATGCAGCCGTGGCTCGCGGGATAGCCGAGCGCGTCGATGTCCTCCTGAAAGACCGTGCTTTCATCCCGAGAAGCGTATTCGCAGGAATGAAACAGGAATTTGTTCTTGATGCGCGTCGCATATTTGACATAGCATTTGAATTCCGGCAGGTAATACCATTCCGTGCGCTCGCTGCTGCGGCGCTTGGCGGGCAGGTAGAACACGCCCAGCGGCGTATTGTCCTCGATGCCGGTCGAGCACGCCATCTGACGCACGATTTCGCCGTCCGACGAACGATAGATCGTAACAATTTGATTCGAAATGTCCACGCCGATGAAATACGGCTTATCGTAATCGGCAAACGCCGAAACGGGCGGAAAAATAAGAATCAGCGTAAGGAGAAGGACTGCGATCGATTTCAGCTTCATGCGCGCGCTCCCTTTGATCAAAAAAATATTATAATAATTATATCATGCCTCGAAACAAATTGCAACAAGTTCAAAATATTGTCCGGCGCGCCCCGGAAGATGCGGAAAAACTTGACCGCGGCGCGATTTGGACGTATAATTATCATTGTATTTGAATGCCCAACGGAGGTTTTTTGCTCATGAAAACGACGCTTGGAAGGCTTGCGGCGTACGCGTGCATCGTGCTCGCGGCGATCATTCTGTTTTTGCCGATGCGCGCGGGCAGAGAGGATAAGCTGATCCTCGGCGCTTACACGCTTTCGCTCAAGCCCGGCGAACGATTTATTCTGGGTTACGCGCTGGATTCCGCGGAGGAACAGACGGTTGCGTTCGCGTCGGAAGCGCCGAATATCGCGTCCGTGGACGCGTCGGGTATGATTACCGCCGTGTCGCCCGGAAAGACGCGCGTGAACGTCAGAACCTCCGGCGGAATTATGAAAAAAGTAGCTGTGACGGTCGAAGGCGTGCCGGTCACGAGTTTTTCGCTGAATGTGGACGCACTCGAACTCAACAAGGGCGACGTCAGCGGCCTGAGCTGCGTATATAATGAAGGCGCGTCCGCCAGAAGCGTCGAATGGTATTCCGCAAACGAAGCGGTGGCGCAGGTTGACGGTGCGGGGCGCGTTTCGGCGGTCGGCGCGGGGGAGACGTATATCGTCGCAATGACGGACGATGGCTTTTCCGCCGCGGCAAAGGTTACGGTAAACGTTCGCGGAACGGCGGTTTCGATCGTTCCGAGCACAATGACGCTCGGCGTAGGTACGCGGCTTCAGCTGAGAACGTCGCTCCTGCCCGCAGATTCTACCGATACGCCGCTGAGTTGGACAAGCAGCGCGACGAATGTGATTTCAATCGGCGAATCGGGCATTGTTCACGCAATC
>ERZ824978.3986-NODE-3986-length-10389-cov-6.980259_pt1 | contig 10389 bp, 9 predicted proteins | sample MGYA00519860_ERZ824978 | MGnify/ENA primary metagenome ERZ824978 (study PRJEB31778, sample SAMEA3449184) | human gut metagenome | biome: human gut; feature: human-associated habitat; material: faeces | place: United Kingdom | collected 2010/2012 ... | reverse complement strand
TGCAGCTCAATGAGTTGCACGCTTTTTGCGTTTATGGAGTTCATGGTTGCTATGTGTTTTCTATGGGCTTTTTTATCTCTTATTTGCGACATGTTTGCGACAAGACAAAAAAGTAGATAATGTGGTACTTAATCACACTTATACATACTAATACATACTTAAAAGTAGATAACATGCCAACAATCGGATTTGAAATCAAACGGAAGTGTAAGGTCTGCGGCAAAGTGTTTGTCGCAAAAACACTTGACAGTCACTATTGTTCCCCTAAATGTGGTAAAGTGGCTTGGAAACGCAAAAAGGATGCAAAGGATAGAAACGCGAAGTTAGAAGCCATTGCTAAACAAGTATCAGACATCAGAGAGTACATTTCTGTAAAGGAAGCCGTCGCTATGTTCGGGGTGGAACGTAGCACTCTGTATCGCCTGATTAAATTGGGACGTATTCCAACTATCAATATGGGTACAAGGCTCACACGTATCAAACGCTCTGAAATGGAATGGCTTTTTCTAAACAGACCGGAAAGTATTGCGGAGAAAGAAAAGCCTGCTCCTAAAATATACAGCTTAGAGCCGGAGGATTGCTATACCATTACTGAGATTTGTGAGAAGTACCATATTAATGACAGTTCAGTATGGGCACATGTTAGAAAATACTCTATTCCCTCATGGAAAATCCAGTGTAAGCTGCCCCCTAAAACCAAGCGATTCTGCCCCCTTAAAACATTCAACAATGCCCCCTTAAAAAGTCTTGACCGATGGGGTTATTATTATTTTAGTTTATTTCCCTCTGTATGCAGCCATTTTACGGACACTTTCTCCTGTCAGCTCAATCCGGTGCGCCGTATGTATAATACGATCCATAATGGCATCTGCTACTGTAGGGTCTCCGATTGCATCATACCAATTGTCCGTTGGCAGTTGCGAGGTGATGATGATGGACTTGCGCCCATGTCGGTCCTCTATTATATCGAGCAGGATGGGTCGTTCCTTGGCATCAAGGTTCACAAGGAAGAGGTCATCCAATATGAGCAGCGTGCTCCGTTCGATTCTCTTGAGTTCCGATTCCAGTGTGCCTTTTACTTTTGCCACCTTAAGCGTACCCATAAGTTTCGGAGCATTCGCATAATATGTCCGTATGCCCTTCTTGCAGGCTTCATACCCCATTGCTGTGGCAAGGAAGCTCTTCCCGGTACCGGATGACCCTGTGATGAAGAGGTTCTGTCCCTTGCGGATGAACTCCAGCGATGCAAGCCGCTCCATCTGATTGCGGTCAAGGCCACGCGGGATTGCATAGTCTATCTGCTCGAGGCAGGCCTTGTAGCGGAACGCCGCCCCGCGTATAAGGCGTTGGATGGCTGCATTGGCACGGTAGTCCCATTCCCTGGCAAGTAACATGTGCAGGAAAGAGTCGATTGTCATTGTTTCTGCCATAGTGGAGGTTAGGCTTTCAGTGAAGGCGGCGGCCATGCCGTGCAGCTTCATACGGTTCATCAGTTCGATTGTCAACGTGTTGCGGTCTTTTTCGACAGCTATCGGTGCGGTAAGATTATTTGTTTCCATTGTTGTCTCTATTTAAATGTTTTAATTGTGCGAAGTAGGCTGCTCCGCGGATGTTTTTGTGGATAGATGTTACGGGGACCTCATCGTCAATGTCGTCTTTTGACAGGAAGTCTGCATCATCCCCGCGTTCAAGGATCCGCCTTATCTCCTGATATCCGTATAGGCGCAGTTGCGTGGCGCATGCGCTTGCCGCCACCAACCGTTCCAGCCCGAAGGTCTTCTCCAACGCCATGATGCCTCTGCATGAACGGAACGCCGCGGGAGGATACTTCTTGAGTTCCGCCACCTTGCGCAGATACAGCAGCAGGACGTTATCTGTCTGGCCGGCCCGTTCGTAAATCTGTTCCAGATCCTTTTCATAACTTCCATGACGTCCGGGCAGTCCGTGGGCATCCTTGGTCGTATAGGAGTATGGCGTGTCATCGCGCTGGTGTGTGGTCACCAGACGCAGGCCATGATATATTTCCAGCGTGTCCGCATCATAGACAATCTCGACACGTTTGCCTATATACTCTTTCGGTACGCTGTAATGGTGAAGCCTGAAGGTGACATAGCCGTTACGCATTACTGTTGCGGAGCGTCGCTCTTTCATCTGATGGCGTATGGCGGGAAGCGGGCGGAGGCAGTCGGACTCAATCTGCTCGAACTGTTCCCGTCTGGACTGGGGACGCCCGCTCATCCTGCGTCCGTTGAAGGCCGAGAGCGATTCGGATATGGCCGCATTCAGAGACTCCAGCGAGTGGAATACAAGACCCTCGATGTCAGCGTAGACGGATCGGTAAAGTAGCTTCACGGCATTCTCCACCAAGGCCTTGTCCTTTGGATGACGTACCCGTGTGGGGTATACGGTACATCCGTAGTGTTCGGCAAATGCCGCAAACTCCTCGTTGATTACCGGCTCGTTACGGTCGCTGCGGGTTACCGCCGATTTGAGGTTGTCTGGTACGATCGCCATCGGAACCCCGCCGTAAAAATGAAGCGCGTTCTCACACGCCTTAATCAAGTCCTGTCTTGACTGGGACCAGACCGCCTCACAATAGGTATAGTGGCTGCACGGAAGTATGGCCACGAACACTTCAACGCTGCGACATTCACCGCTTTCACTGTCAACGACTTCCAGTTTGTCACCGGCGAAGTCGATATACATCTGGTCTCCGGCATAATGCTCGACATGGCCTACGACATGTGTCACCATACGGTAACGCATGAGATAGTTGCCGAAACTGGCATGTCTGTATCCGTCAGGATGGGTCTCGCGGTACTCTTCGTACAGGGTTTTCACTGTTACGCCTCGGCGGCTAAGCCGGGCAGCATACTCAGGAAGGAGTGCCTCAAGCTCAAGCTGGCGTTGTGACGGTTCCCTGTTACGGCCAACACCTTCAGAGAACATTTCCTGGATGCGAGCGGAAGGCATGGCGGCCAACTCCTTTATCGGTATACCACACTCTTGAAACAGGCGCACATATCTGCGCACCGTGTTGCGGGAAAGCTCAAAGCTCCTGCTTATCTGCTTTATCCCCATCCCCAATGCGTAACATTGGAGGATGTTTGCTATCTTTGTTGTCATAGTAGAAATGATTTTATCCCACCGGTCAAGACGGGAATCAAATCTACGAAAAATCCCCTGCCGGGCATTGCCAAGCAGGGGTATTTTTATATTGGAATCAAGGGGGTAGGATTATTTTAGCACAAGGGGGCAGAATCGCTTGGTTTTAGGGGGCAGCTTACACTGGATTTTCCAGGGCGCATCATTTCGATGTTATACACTTTCCTGTAATAGATTAGTTTACTAAAAAACTTGGGTTTTATTATCTTGAAAAAGAATATTTCATCCATTTCACTTTTGAACTTATAAAACGAAACTATTTCTTTCAATTCCGAGAACCCCTGTTCCAACAGCAATATTATTTGAGGAATATCTTTAATCCTGTCATTTAAATCGAGTTCATGCATCCTGATTTGATGTTCTAATTTTTCTGCAATGTTTTTTATCTTATCTTTCATTTTTATTGATTTTGAGTAAAAAAAAGGATGATATCGTCAGTTGACGACACACAAAGGCGTTCACTGAATTCCGATAGGATTCAGTGAACGCGAAGCAACAACATGTCGCTGAAAGATAATTAGTGATAGATTTGCCAGAAATACATAATACAGAATTTGTTGAAATCAACACCTAATCTTACTTATAACTTCCTTTGATTCCGTAGTCGGTATCCTGATTATTCAGCGATTTAGTACCGACAAGATGAGTTTTTCCGAAATTAAAATTCCAAGTGAGCGTGGCAACGAGAATTCGGGATGCATCGCTAAAACTTTCTCTTCGGAAAGGCGCTTGTGCATTTTTGTTTTCCATAATGGTTCGGGAAACATTCTTAAACGGATTGAACGCACCTATGCCAAAAGAAAAATTAGTCGCATTGTACCGGATAGCCAAGTAGTGATAATTACCATCCTTTATGACGGTTTCGCCGTATAACCTTTCGTCAAAAGGCTGTAGCTGGCCTATCAGCATCCATTTCTTATACATTGCCAAAACATCTGCCCTGTAATAAAAATTAGAATGGGTATGGGAATAGTTGTTCCCACGACTGTCAAAGTGGTTGAAGCCTCCTGTAACCGAAAATTGCAGGAAGTTTTTTATCATCCCTACTTTCAATGTTATCTCCGCATTATACTTATTCCAATCTTTCATGTTTTCGGGCATTGTCAGGAACACATTTCCATGTTCTCTTTTCGATTCCATGATAGGATTGTGTTTGTAGTGATGATGCAGGCTTGCATTGAAAGCGAACAACCCTTTTCTGTTTTCGTAATATAAATTATTATTCAGATTCAGGTACGGTTGAAGCAACAGATTCCCTTTCTCGGCAAGATACGAGTCAAGACGGATTTCCGTGTCGGCCAACTCCATCAGGGTTGGATTCGTTTGACTCATCTCCGCATCATACCGGATAAAAGAATTATCACTGAATCGATAGCCAACCATCGCTTTGGGTAAGAAATGGTAATAGCTTTTGGTAACAGATACATTGGAAAAATGCAGGCGATTCAGGCGAAGTCCCAAGCTATAGCTGAATTTGCCCTTACTATAAAACCACTCTGCAAAAACCGACGATTCCGCCTGATTCAAATCCGATTTGAATTCCTCGCCCTGATTAATTGTCTGCTCTGTAAACGACTGAATATGTTTTATCCCGAATTTCAAATTTCCATGGGCAAATCCTTTTTCGTATATGCCTTCGGCAATCAGTGAATATTTATCGGAAAACAGTTCCGAACGTTCGCTGAAAAGAGTATCAACATCGTTGTATTCGCAGTAATTCCGCGAAGATGCTGCGTTCGCATAACTCCCCACCACATTAGCATATATTTTCTGATTTTTGGGTAAACCATACTGGTAATACAAGTCGATGGTAGGAACATTAATTTTTTGCTGACTTCCGTCAAAAATCAACCCTTTGTCCGTGCCATTCTCTTTTAGAAAACTGTTGAAATCGTTGTGAGGCTGATTGCTCAGATTATATTTCAACTTGGCATTGAAAAAAGCCGAATCGCTCTGCTGATAGTTGTATGTCAGCGAAAAATCATGCATTTGGTACGAATAATCACCTCCGGCACTGATTTCTTCCCTCAATATAGGGGATGAATTTTCAAACTGATAACTACCTGTGCGATTTCTGTTATTCGTGTTGATGCGTTGAAACGCTGCGGTGTAGTTCAAAGCATATTCCGATTTTCCTTTGTTGAATTTGGCAAAGAAAACATCGCCCCCTGCAAGGATATTCAGCGAGTTCATCAAATCCACACCAACAACACCGCCTTTATCATCCCTTACTACCACGTAGTTGATAACTTTGGAAGCATGTCCGTATCGGATACCTGCATAATCCGAATATTCTATCCGCTTGATTTGGCGGGGTTGCAAGGTCTGAATTTCTTCCGGCGTGGTATTTACGCCGTTAATCTGCAAAATGACTTTCCCGCCGTCGGATGATGAAATCGTATTCAGCATCGGATTGATGTTCAAGCCGGGAAGCATCATTGTATTCAGCAATTGCATTCCGTTGGCAGAATGGCTGATTTGCAATTTTGTCGGGAACACAATCCGTTGGTTAATCTTGTTTATTGTGGAAGAAGCAGAAATCACCACTTCCCCAAGTAACAAAACATTTTCATTCAAATACACATCTATTTGTGCTGATTCCGTCAGATTCTGTATCAAAATCCGCTTTGTTTCAAATCCTAAACAGGATACTGACAGCACATAATTATCTGTGGGAAGATTTTCAAATTCAAATCTTCCGATAGTGTCTGTCGTTGTTCCTTTCAAAAAGACTGAATCTTGTTTGAATAGAACGACATTAGCAAACTCAACAGGTGTTTGCGTATTTTGTTGAAGTACTCTTCCTGAAACATGAGTCGATTGTCCGGACACACTTAGGCCGGAATACAGGAAAAATACGATAAGATATAATAATCGAGCTTTATTAAAGTCCATACTTGTTTTCTTATAATGGGTTACGGATACAGATATAGCATCTGCATCATAAACCTCATGAATAAATGATAATAGAAATTTTCCCCTCAAAAAGAGTTGAAGGTGATAAGAAAACTGAGATTAGGATTCCCAGTATAGACTATGCACGGATTCTAAAAATACGTGCTATTGAACAACGAATGCTCGACATGATTTGTTTTTTGTTCTAAATTTGATGCAAAGATAATGCTTTTCTAAATCTCTGGCAAGGATATCAGCCAATCACATAAGTGATTTTAACGATTCCCGAATCGTAAGCCTCACTTCCGGCGAACTTCCAAGTTGATTCTTTGGGCTGGTTCGGGAATAAAGGAATGCCATTGCCTAAAATCACGGGAATATAGCAGATTTGCATTTCATCCACCAAATCGTGATTCAGCAAAAGCGTTATCACTTGTCCACCGCCAACCAACCAAATGTCTTTACCATCCTGTTGCTTTAGCGCCTTTACTGTTTCTACAACATTTTCCGTAATGAATTTTACATTCTTGGTCGGCGTAAGATTTGTGTTGCGGTGAGAAACGATATAGCACGCTTTGTCTGAATATGGCCACTCAAAGTCCATATCAAGAACTGCGCGGTAAGTCTTCCCGCCCATGATAATCGTATCAATGGAATCCATCAAATCTTTGTAGCCATATTCGGTTCCGGTAGGCATTGGGTATTTGGTTAGCCAATCTAAATTACCATCAGGGCGTGCGATGTAGCCGTCGAGCGATACAGCGATGTACAGTTTAATCTTTTTTTTCATGTCTCTAAAATTTAATTGTTTATACTCGTGTTCGCTGTACATCAAAAAAAAGCGTGGAATCCACATTGCTCCGGCATAAAGGTACTGGTATACCCGACAAACGAAACACGCAGTTCCACGCCATACTTGCGTATAGCATGAACATTGCACATTCCATCTCGTTTGTCTAAAATTACCAGTTTTATATGCCGAGACGTTCAGCGAACGTTATGTTATATGTCAACGGTACTTAGCCCGTTAAATTCTATTTTAGATTTTTATCGGTTTGACTTAACCGATTGAAGAATAAACTTTTAGCGAATTATTTGAGAAATAGAGGTAACGATTTAGCAACTGTGCGAATTTCAGCGTTTTGCGTTGCTATGCTGTCAAATAACTCTCTTATGTGCAAAGATACGAATTTTCTCAAAAATAGAAAATGTGTATGAATGTTTTTCTTGTTTATATAGTCTCTAATTTATAATGTTAGTATTTACAACTGATTATTAATCAATAATTTACGAGCAGTAAATCGGAAATATGGTCGTAATCTTTAATCGTGTATTCTAAAGGGAGAAGATTTTAAAACAGTAAACATCAAATCTTCCTGCGACTATATACCACCTCTATTATGCCGTTGTATTTCTTGGTACGAATCATTTCCAAGTCAATTTTCTTATCGGTAGCACCAAACAGCCTTGTGCCGTTACCGAGAAGAACCGGTATAATCGCCAGATGATAAATGTCTATTTGATTGTTTGCGATGAGTTGTTGCGCCACTTCTGCACCTCCGCAAATCCACACATCTTTACCCGATTCCTGTTTCAACTCCTCTACCAGTTGGCATACATCCATATTCCTGAAACGGATATTTTCTGTGCCCTCTTCTTCACTGTGATGAGTCAATACATAGGTCATCGCTTCCCCGTAGGGCCATTGGTCGGGAGAAAGTTCGGTCACAATTTGGTCGTAGGTTCTCTTTCCCATAATGACCGTGTCCACACCACTGAAGAATGGAGTAAAGGTGTCTTCCATCTCCACGTTTTTATCTTGTCCGCTTATCCATTCAACGGAACCTTCGCTGTCAGCGATATAGCCATCCAGACTGACGGCAATATAAAGGATTACTTTTCTCATAGGTGTATTATTGTAAAAGAGGCAGCACCATTTCAAACGGTTTATTTATTGTAGGGATATTCTTGCTTTTGCTTGCTTTACCCTTTGGCTTTAAGCAATTCTTCAATCCGACCTTTCATAAACCCGGTAAGCGCGAGCGTTTCATTTTCCATTGTTTCCCATTCGTCAGACAGGTTTCCCAAATAGGCTTCCTTTGCCGTTTTCAACAGGGAAGAAAAGGTTTCCGGCAATTGGGGAATCACCCACTCCGCAGCAACATCTTTCGTTGTCACGTCTTCGGTTTCTAATGTAAACCACATGCGGGATAGCGTCAATAGCACATTTCTTTCATCTCCCTTAACATTGGAAATCAAACCGGGTAGAGAAAATTGAATAGCCTTTTGTATTTCGCGGAACGGAATCGGGAGAATAAGTTGTTTGCAATCTGCGCCCTTCAGCGTCATACTACTTTTTCTCGCCTGCCATAATAGAATCGCTATATCAGGGTCGAAACACGCCTGCGGAATCATTCCGGCTTCCATCTCTTTCCGAAGCCACTCCCCATACATATACTCGCATTTGGGCGGAAACTGCCACGGAATAATGTCTTTTTGATGGATGACAGTTATCTCCAATGGTCTTTTTTCGGCGCAACCTACGAAGCCGGAAATTTCCAATAATTGCTTGGTCAACTCCTTTTTCGTTGACAGATTCAATTCTTGTCTGGTTATTATCAATATATCTATGTCACTGTCCGGACGCAATTTATTCATTGTCGCAGAGCCATATAAATACATTCCCAATATCTGCCCCTGCAATAGGGTTTCTGCTATGGAAACGACTTGCTTCACTTGTTGTGGGATTTCATTCCGATTGTTCATTGTATTTTCCATATAGATTTGTTTCCTTTATTCTTTGATTAATACAACAGCGTCAAATGCCAGTTCCAAGGCGGTGGATACACTTGCTTTTCCCCACTTCCGTTCTTGGTATTTATGAGGATTCGAGAGCGTGTCGGCTGTAAAAAGCAACATAGCCCATATTACTTCTCTAAATTCTGCACATGCAGCCAGTGCAGAACATTCCATTTCCACTACTTGACAGCCTTCCTCTTTGCGGTATTGCACCATTTCCAGTGTTTCTCGATAAAAACCGTCTGTTGTCCATGTCTTGACTTCCAAATATGGGATTTTCTTTTGATTTAAAGCAAATTTGATTGCACTTATTCCTGCTGTTGAAATCTTTATGTCTCTGGATGGCGGAAGATAATGGTAAGAAGTTCCCTCATCTCTCAATGCAGAAACGGGTATTAAGAATCTGTTCTCCGGAATATCTTCCAATACACCGCAGGAACCGACAGAAATAATTTCTGTCACACCTCCTGCTATTAAATACTCTAAAATCTGGACAGCAGCAGCACTCCCAACCGGAGCCGGACATAAACATATCCTTTCCTGATTATGAAAGCATTCATAGATGGGATATAATTTTGTTGCACTCTCAAATTCATCTATCTGTATTCCACTGTGGGCATGTGCATACTTTTCCACTTCATCCCCCAAAAATGCAAATACGGCTTTTTTAGGGAAGTGCTTTTTCCCATTTCCCGGCTGAAAGATTGCTTTTGATGCGGTATCGTATTCCAAAATAGGATAATCGTGCTTTACTAATGCCATACTATCATCTCCAATAAAAATTTTCTTTCTCACATTTTCTGCATCTATTTTTTGCAAAGTTACTTTTTTCATTTGGCTATACATCAATAAACTCTTAGTATTTTGAGTATATTTTTTCGTGAAGCTATCTTTTATCTTCTCATCGAAAAGCCTCTCTTCTGCTGTTGGTCGTACCGCCCCTCTACCACGTTATCGACTTCCCGTCTGGCTTTGATTTGCTCCCGGTTATCCAGTTTGCCTTTCTGCGTGGCAGTAATATACAGAAAATCCCCGGCTGCACGGTGAGACTGCTTATCATCACCGAAGAGGTTAAGGACACTCTTGATGTCCGATACTTGCTCCGTATCGAAACGGGGCTTGTAATAATCCCTTGCCAGACGGATAATGCCGTGTACCGCCTTGCGGAAGATGTCGCTTGTTTTGAGCAGCAGGAAACTGAGACAGCCGATAATGTGGTTTTGCCACAAAATCCGATTTTTGAGCCTCGTGGTTTCCTCCGTATGCGCAGCCTCCTTACGGCTAAGTTCCGACAAGTTCTTGGCTTCCAGCTCCATCCGTTCACGGTGATGGTCGTTCTGCATGGTCTGTATTCGGGTTTGCAGGGCTTCGATGGCTTCCCCGTGCGTGGCTACCTCTCTGTGCAGGGCGGCGTTCTCCCGCTCCGGCGTCTTGACCTTGTTACTGCCGAAAAGAGAACCGACACTCTCGGCGATGTTGGCGGCTGCGGTCGTGGCTGCCCCTTTCAGCTTCTCGGGCTGTATCTCTTTT
>ERZ824978.3981-NODE-3981-length-10397-cov-3.377393_pt1 | contig 10397 bp, 5 predicted proteins | sample MGYA00519860_ERZ824978 | MGnify/ENA primary metagenome ERZ824978 (study PRJEB31778, sample SAMEA3449184) | human gut metagenome | biome: human gut; feature: human-associated habitat; material: faeces | place: United Kingdom | collected 2010/2012 ... | reverse complement strand
TACTTTCTAAATTTTATTCAAATTTTTCCACAGGTAAAAGCATACCTGATAATTCTTCTGCTATCTCTTCTGCTGTCATTGTAGCAGTTGTCATCGCTAATTTGCTAGCTATAATAGGGCTATAATCCATCACTTGTTTTTTTGTTAAATTATGCCATATTGGAAGCAGTTTTTTTCCATTAATACTCTCCAATTGAAATAATCCATCTAGCTCAGCCTTAGTCCAATATTTTCCCTCTGCTATATAATTAGGCGATAACACAACTACCCCAAACTTGGATTTGCGTAATCCATTATCAATTCTAACTCTCATAGTATCGCCCCATTTAATTTTATCTTTATCATACCAAACATTAATATTTCGATTTTTTAAAGCCTGCACAAACTCATCCACAAATTCTTCTTTGTCTTCCCACGCATGAGAAACAAACACATCATACTCTTGTTCATCCTCTGTAACCGTTTTTCGAAATTTATTTTCAAAATCAGTTACTCGATTTAATTCTAATTCAGAAATACGCTGCTCGTATGTTTGTTTTAAATTTTTAATTGATTGTTCTTGTTTTTTTCTTTCTGCTTCTTGTCCCTTTTGAAGCTTAAGGTAAACCTCATTTCTTCTTTTTCGTTTATCGGCGATTTTCTTACTATAGCTTGCACTTGCTTCTTCAGCTTTTCTCGCGATTGATTCATAACTTTCAATTTGCTTCATTTTATTTTTTATCATACTCGCAGAAGCATTTTTACTTATACTTACGTTTGCTGCTTTTTTATGATTATCTGCTGCCTTTTTATCCTCAGTAGCTTTCTTCTTTTCTAAATCCACAATCTCTTTATCAAGTGAATTTACACTTTGCTGATACTGTTCAATACTCATATTCTCTAAAACTCCTCTCCAATTAGTCTTTATAAATTTTACTTAACATGAATCCATTTATAAAATCATTATATAGATTTCGACATCTTTAGTCAACCATTTGGCACTCGAAGCCAGCTCTGACGAGTAAACTTCTCGTTTTTTTCTTTTACGGAATTTCCACCAAGCTGTCAAAACTTTTGTTCTATTCTTTCTTTTTAAGGCACAGACTTTCCTCGTGTTACTTTTTTGTTCCTATTCTGATTGACATTCATCTCAATCACCTCCCTTCAACCAGCCAGGCTACTCAAACCGGATTTGAAATTGCTCTTGTATTTCTTCTTTATACTCTTTTAGATCAACCATCTTTAAGTTCTCCAATATTTTTCGATGCTTTTGCTCTCTACTTTGTTGAATCCCTTCCCAGATTTTTTTCCATCCCTCTATTATCTGCGCAATCATATGACTGATTTGTATCAGATAATAGTGGTTCTTCGTTGCCTGATAGTTGTGACTTTAGCGATGTTCTAAGTTATATCCCTGCTTTTTCTGGGTGTTAAATCCCTCATTTTCTATTTTCCACCTTCTCCTTTTGTATTCGACCACTTCTACTGCCTGACCTTTTTTATTAGCAAATCGGTTATGAAATAAAACTTTTTCTCTCGAGGCTTCTTCCTCCTCACGATATTCCCCAAAAGCACACTTTAAGTGTGTTTGTCAGTTGGAAAAGTAAATTCCAGTTCCAGTAGGTCATAACCAGAACTTACCATTGCAAAAACAGTGGTGGAAGTAACTCTTCCAAACCTTTCCCCAACCAGTTGAATTCTGGTCAGTAATCAATTAAAATATAGTTACTTTTCCTGAGATGCAGGATAAGGCAACGCTGAGGACCGACCCGAGCGACATCCAGGGTTACACATTTTGCCGGGGACAGGCATCGGATGTTCCCATAACCACGGGGTGGAATTTAATCTTGCAAAAAAAGAAAGATGAATTCGACCTCCGCTTAAAGTGCGCTTTTTTTCAGCGTTGAGCTTGATCTGAGATTATCTTATCATGCTCCAGCAACTGGTTCAATCTATTTGGTTTTGTAAGTTCCAGTTTGGAATCGTAAATTCCGTTAAATCAGAGAATTCTTTATATACCGGAATTTAGTCTTGCAAGAACTTTTAAGAACAGGTATTTACTTTTGCAAACTGGAAGTCAATTTACCAATTCACCCTTTAAGTCTGTTTGCCAATTCATTTTTTATTTATGTGAAATTTTTATATGCTTTCGCATATTTTTTATTCAAAATCATAGTTTTTTCATTCATAATATGATATAATGTCACTATGTATTATTAAACAATCCAAAGGAGACAAATTATGCGTATAAGTTATAATAAACTATGGAAGTTGCTGATTGATGAAAATATGAATAAACATGATCTCGCACAAAAAAGTGGTGTAAGTGCTGCTTCCATTGCAAAATTAAGCAAGGGCGCAAATATCACAACCGACGTTCTACTTAAAATATGCGAGTCGTTAGACTGTACCCTGGAAGACATCATGGAAACATTAAAAGATTAAAGGGCTCTGAAGGGAGATTTACCTGTGGAAATATTTAACAACACCACGAAGGTCGTAAAAGATGACCTTGTGAAAACGATAAAACGCGGTGATCGTATTTCTATTGCAGCAGCCTGTTTTTCCATCTATGCCTATCAGGAATTAAAAAAGCAGTTGGAATCCTGCAAAGAACTACGCTTTATATTCACCTCTCCTACCTTCGTGGCGGAGAAAACGCCGAAAGAACGTAGAGAATTTTATATCCCGCGTCTTCAGCGAGAAAAAAGTTTATATGGCACTGAATTTGAAGTACGCCTGCGAAATGAACTAAAACAAAAAGCCGTAGCCAAAGAATGTGCAGATTGGATGCGTCGTAAGGTATGCTTTAAAACTAACACTACTCGTGAAGGTATGAATAACTTTCTTCTGGTAGATGGCGATGAGGATACCTATACCTATATGCCAATGAATACGTTCACCACCGTCGACCTAGGTTGTGAGCGCGGCAATAATCTCACGAACATGATTACACGTATGGAGAATCCAGCAAGTAAAGAATTTCTTCATATGTTTGATTCCGTCTGGAATGATGAAGAAAAACTCACAAATGTTACAGAAGAAGTCATCGATATGATTTCTTCTGTATACCAGGAAAATTCACCAGAATTGATTTATTTCATGTCTCTGTACAATATCTTCAGTGAGTTCTTAGAAGATATTTCAGAAGACGTACTGCCAAACGAAGCTACCGGTTTTAAGGATAGCGTAATCTGGAATAAACTGTTCAACTTCCAGAAAGATGCTGCTCTCGCGATTATCAATAAATTGGAACAATACAACGGCTGCATCCTTGCAGACAGCGTTGGTCTTGGCAAAACGTTTACAGCTCTTGCCGTCATAAAATATTACGAAGGCCGCAACAAAAATGTTCTCGTGCTTTGTCCGAAAAAGCTCTCTGAGAACTGGATGACCTACCGTGGCAATCTGATTAATAACCCGCTAGCCGCAGACAGACTCCGTTATGACATTCTGTACCATACAGACCTCTCTCGTGACAGCGGAAACACTGTCATTGGACTGCCGATTGATCGAATTAACTGGGAAAATTATGACCTTGTCGTCATTGATGAAAGCCATAACTTCCGTAATGGCAATGGCACCAATAGTAAAGGTGGCGAAAAAGAGAATCGCTACATGCGACTGATGAACAGAGTCATCAAACCAGGTGTCAAGACAAAGGTACTTATGCTCTCCGCCACACCAGTAAATAACCGATTCTATGATCTTCGTAATCAGCTGGCCCTTGCCTATGAAGGTAATCCATCTGAATTTAACGAAAAGCTGAACATCAAATCGGATATCGATACGATTTTCCGACAGGCGCAGAAAGTATATAACGCGTGGTGCAAACTGCCTGAGAAAGAGCGCACTACAGCCACTCTTCTCTCTCAGCTTGATTTTGATTTCTTTGAAGTACTGGATAGTGTAACCATTGCACGTTCCAGAAAGCATATACAAACCTATTATGATGTCGCTGACATTGGAAACTTTCCAAAGAGAAATAAGCCAATCTCTCTTCGTCCGAAACTGACAACACGGCCAAATGCTATCAACTATAAAGAAGTATATGAACTGCTATCGAAGTTGCACCTGACCATTTATACGCCAACTGCATTCATTCAGCCAAGCAAGCTGCAGAAATATCTGAGTGAAGATGAAACTGAGAAATTCCGTAGTGGCCGTGAACTTGGTATCCAGCGGTTGATGAGCATCAATCTGTTAAAACGTATGGAAAGCTCTGTACATTCTTTCCTGCTGACTGTAAAGCGTATCTACGACTATTTAAATGATACCTCGCATGTAATTGATGATTTCATCGCTACTGGTGCTAACAACCTGAACGAAATGCCTGACCTGTCCGATGAAGCAGATGAATTCGACTACGATGATCAAAACACAGATTTCTTCAATGTTGGCAAAAAAGTCAAAATTGACCTGCGTGATATGGACTATATTTCATGGAAACGTGAAATAGATGAGGATATTGATAACCTGCTGCTACTGATTCTGATGATTGAAGACATCACCCCAGAATATGACTTCAAACTAAATGAGTTGATTCGCATTATCCGTGAAAAAGCTGCAGCGCCGATCAATACGGGCAATAAGAAGATATTGATTTTCACTGCCTTCTCAGATACCGCTGAATATCTCTACGAGAATATCAGTGGCATGGCGTTAAAGGAATTAGGACTGCACACTGCCCTTGTCACTGGATCGGTTGACGGTAAAACAACCATCCCGAAATTCAAACCTGATATGAATCATGTACTTGCTTGCTTCTCTCCGAAGTCAAAGGACAGAGATGTGCTGTATCCTAAGGATAAAACAGATATTGATATTCTCATTGCTACAGACTGTATTTCAGAAGGTCAGAACCTGCAGGACTGCGATTATTGCGTAAACTACGATATCCACTGGAACCCAGTGCGTATCATTCAGCGCTTCGGACGAATTGATCGTATCGGCAGTAAGAATGCTGTGATACAGCTTGTGAACTTCTGGCCTGATTTGGATCTCGACGAATACATCAACCTTAAATCCAGAGTTGAAACGCGAATGCGTATTTCCGTCATGACTTCTACTGGTGATGATGATCTTATCAACCAGGAAGAAAAAGGCGACCTTGAATATCGTCGCAGCCAGCTCAAGAAGCTGCAAGAAGAAGTCGTTGATCTGGAAGACATGACAAACGGTATCTCCATCATGGACCTGGGCCTGAATGAGTTCCGTATGGATCTGCTCTCCTACATGAAAACACACAAAGATATTGACCACACGCCTTTCGGCATTCATGCAGTCGTCAAGGGAGACAAACCTGGCGTTATCTTTGTCTTAAAGAATGTAAATGATCACATCAACATTGAAAACCAGAATCGTCTTCACCCATTCTATCTGGTCTATGTCGGTATGGATGGTGAAGTGATTACCAATCATCTGCAGCCGAAGGATACACTGGATATGATGCGGCATCTGGCGCAAGGAAAAATGGCCCCAGATATGAATCTATGTGAACAGTTCAACAAGGCCACAGACAACGGAAAAGATATGGGAAAAATCTCCCAGCTACTGGAAGATGCCATCATGACTATCATCGATGCAAAAGATGAAAGTGATATTGATAGCTTCTTTGGTGGCGGACAGACCACTTTCCTGTCCGGCGGCTTTTCCGGCCTGGATGACTTCGAACTAATATGTTTTATGGTGGTGATAAAATGATTGAGTTCCCTGCTGCTACGGCAGTACACAGACGTTTGCCAAAGGAGGCTTTTTATAAGCACTTACCGCTGACAAAGATACTAAAAGAGAAATTTGTATCCGACGTAGACCGAATCGTGGTTGAAAACAGTTTTACTAAAGAAAACCTGAACCTGGCGTCGGATGCAGAAATAAAAGAGATCATGCTACTATCTATTTCCCTGAAAAATCAGGAATTTGATGGTAAAGTCATTGAAGCAATCGCCCGGCAAAATCCACATAAGCTGGTATTTCTACTGAGCTTTGAAAACCAACAACAGCTGGCCGTTTATCACAATAAGCTCTACCGCACCTTATGGATGGATCATGATGAAATAGCATTAAAATTACAAGGCTATTCTTTAGATGAAATATGGAATTCTTTCATAGAGCAGATTGCTCTGTACAAAGAACGCGCTGAACAGACGAATGATCTTTCCATAGAGGATCGACTTGCAATACAAGATCAGATACTAAAATTAGAAACACAAATCAACAAAACAGAAAACGCGATGTGGAAGGAACAACAGCCAAAGAAGAAATTCGAACTACACACTCGCCTTCGTGAATATCAAAAAAAGCTGGAGGATTTGAAACATGGAAAATCTTAAAATGCATACGCCAGATTTGGCGGGCGAAAACTTTAAGAAGCTTGCTGCACTATTTCCAAATGCAGTGACGGAAACCATAACCGATTATAAAGCAAATGGTGAGCCTATTATTGAACGCGCTATTGACGCAGATGTACTGCGTCAGGAAATCTCTGCCACTGTGGTAGAAGGTCCACAAGAACGTTACCAGTTTACATGGCCAGATAAGAAGAAGTCGGTTGTGTTGGCGAATCAGCCTATTGCAAAGACACTGCGCCTTGACCGTGAAAAGTCAGTTGGCAAAGATGGCACTCCGGGAAATATTGATACAGAAAATATCTATATCGAGGGCGATAACCTGGATGCACTGAAACTACTGCAGGAGACCTATCTCGGTAAGGTGAAAATGATCTATATCGATCCTCCTTATAACACAGGCAATGACTTCATTTATGAGGATGACTTCTCACAGGATACTGATGATTATCTTGGAAATAGTGGTCAGTTTGATGAGGAAGGAAATCGTCTGGTCCAAAATACAGAAAGCAATGGGCGATTCCATACTGACTGGCTGAATATGATTTACCCAAGATTGAGATTGGCAAAGGATTTGTTAACAAATAATGGCGTGATATTTATTAGTATTGACGATAATGAAGTCTCAAACCTGAAAAAGATATGTAATGAGATATATGGAGCAACATCATTTGTAGCTCAACTTGTATGGGAAAAAAAGAAAAAAGGAAGTTTCCTATCAAAATCAATTACAAATATAAAAGAATACATTTTAGTATATTGTAAAGACATTGCGTGTTTTGGTGGCTTGATTGGGGAAATCAATGATGGAGAAGAGACTTATCCATGTATCAATGCTGTCAATAAGCGCGAACTTAGAACAATTCCTGCTGGAATTGAGAGCAAGTATCGAGATAAGAACTTTTTTATGCCGAAAGGCAGTGAAATTAGCGATACCACTATGAGTATCGTGTTGCATTCTGACTTGGTTATCAAAAATGGAGTATTAGCTGAAGAACTGATCCTTGAAGGAAATTGGCGTTACTCTCAAGCAGCAATGAAAGAGTACGCACTTAGAAAAGAACTCTACATTACTCGTGATTTGTATTTGCGTCGCATTGTAAAGGAAACTAGATACAAGACCATGAAAGATTTACTTTCTCGTGTAGGTGAAGATGCAAAATTAACTCGCACTGAAACAGCTGACACCAAGAATCTTAGTAGTTCAGGGTGGGGCTCAAATGAAGATGCTGACGAAGAATTGCGCCTACTTTTCGGCATTCAAAAGCTTATGGATTATCCGAAGCCTGTAAGATTACTCCTTAAGCTTATGGCATCTTATAGGGGCTCTGATGATTATACAGTTCTTGATTTTTTCTCTGGTTCTGCTACTACTGCCCATGCGGCCATGAAACTAAACTTTCAAGATGGTGGCCATCGCAAGTTCATCATGATTCAGTTACCTGAACTGACCGATGCAAAGAGTGAAGCCTACAAAGCTGGTTATAAAACAATCTGTGACATTGGCGAAGAACGTATCCGTCGTGCAGGAAAGAAAATCAAGGAAGAAAGTCCGCTTACCACTACTGATCTTGACATCGGCTTCCGTGTTTTCAAAGTGGACAGCACCAATATGGAAGATGTCTACTACCGCCCTGCCGATTACAACCAGGGACAGATGGATCTGTTCGCTGACAATATCAAACCAGATCGTACACCAGAAGATCTACTCTTCCAGGTAATGCTCGACCTTGGTATTCTGCTCTCCTCTGACATTCAGGAAACAGAAATTGCTGGCAAGAAAGTGTTCTCTGTAGCTGATGGCTATCTCATTGCCTGCTTTGATAAGGATGTTACAGAAGAAACAGTCAAGGCAATTGCACAGAAGCAGCCGGTCTATGCCGTATTCCGTGACAGCAGTATGTCAAGTGACAGCGTAGCCACAAACTTCGAGCAGATCTTTGAAACCTATAGTCCGAGAACACAAAGGAAGGTGCTGTAATGGCAGAAATGAAATTCAAATTTACCATACAGCCTTACCAGACCGAGGCTGTAGACAGCGTGGTGGATGTGTTTGCCGGTCAATCTTTCAACGACCACTTCACCTACCGCCGAGATGTTGAAATCAGGCGAGATGTGACAAACTGGATGCTTTCTGATGAAGAACTGTACATGGGCTTTGCCAATGCCAAGGTGCAGCTGGATTCCGGTCAGCTTTTGGAAAATATTCGTCGCATTCAGACTCGCAATAATATCAAGCTCTCCGATTCTCTGAAATCCGGAGGACAGGGCGTATGCTCTCTTGATGTGGAAATGGAAACTGGAACCGGAAAAACCTATGTCTATATTAAGACTATATTTGAGCTAAACAAACAATACGGATGGAGCAAATTTATCGTTGTTGTTCCAAGTATTGCTATCCGCGAAGGTGTCAAAAAAAGTTTTGAAATGATGAAAGATCATTTTCGGGAATGCTACGGAAAACAAGCACGCCCATTTGTCTATGACTCCAAGAGTTTAGATAAAATTGATCAATTTAGCCAAAGTGCAGACATTAATGTCATGATCATCAATATTCAGGCATTCAATGCCCGTGGTAAAGATACAAGACGTATCCGTACAGAACTGGATGATTTCGGAAGCCGCAGGCCAATCGACGTAATCAAGGCAAACCGCCCTATCGTTATCTTAGATGAACCACAGAAAATGGGCGGCACGGCCACACAGGAAAGCCTAAAAGAGTTTAACCCACTGTTCTGCATGAACTACTCTGCCACCCACAAACAACACCACGACCTTGTCTATGTATTGGATGCTTTGGATGCGTACAATAACAAGCTAGTAAAGAAGATTGAAGTAAAAGGTTTTGATATCAAAAATCTGCGCGGTACGGACAGCTATCTCTTTTTGGAAAACATCATCATAAGTCCAAAGAAACCGCCTATGGCACGCATTGAATTCGAGGTCGGTTACAACAAATCCATTAACCGTGAGACCAGAGTTCTCGGTGTAGATGATGACCTATTCTCCCTCTCCAAAAACATGGAGCAATATCGTGGCTATCGCATCAGTGAGATTGACCCGATTCGTGGTACTGTAACTTTCACCAATGGAGAAGTCATCCATGCTGGTGAAGTCATCGGTGATGTTTCGGAAGCAGATCTTCGCCGTGTGCAGATTCGCGAAACCATCCGTTCTCACTTTGAAAAGGAAAAGGAACTGTATTCTAAGGGCATTAAGACCTTGTCCCTGTTCTTTATTGATGAAGTCGCTAAATACCGTAAATACGACGAAGATGGCAATGAAATCAACTCTGAATACGGAGATATTTTTGAGCAGGAATATACCGACATTCTGAATGAATACCTGACACTGTTTAACACGCCATATGAGCAATATCTACGCTCCATCGATGTTCATAGAACGCATGCTGGTTACTTCAGCATCGACAAGAAAGGACATAAGGTAGATAGTTCTCTGAAACGTGGCAGTGATGAAAGTGACGATATTTCTGCATACGATTTGATTTTGAAGGACAAGGAGCGTCTTCTTTCCTTTGAGAATCCGGTACGCTTCATCTTCTCTCACTCCGCTCTTCGCGAAGGATGGGATAATCCAAATGTGTTCCAGATTTGTACCTTAAAGCATGGTGGCAGCTCGCCTACACAGAAGCGTCAGGAAGTCGGTCGTGGTCTTCGCCTTTGCGTAAATCAGAATGGTGAACGTCAAGACTACGATACACTTGGCAGCCAGATTCAGAAAATTAATCAGCTCACAGTAATTGCTTCTGATGGGTATAAAGATTTTGTGGAAGATCTCCAGAAAGGAATCCGTGAAGACCTTTATGATCGTCCAACCAAAGCAACTGCAGAATACTTCATCGGTAAATCCATCAATATCGGTGGCAGCGATTTTACAGTATCCGATAAGCAGGGCCGCGATATTTATCGTTACCTGATCAAAAACGACTACATCGATAACGATGATCATGTAACCGACAAGTATCGTGCAGATCTCGCCAATGATGCTCTTGCCCCGGTTCCTGAAAGCTGTAAAGAAATTACAGATGGTGTACATGCCCACATTCAGAGC
>ERZ824978.3980-NODE-3980-length-10401-cov-9.727044_pt1 | contig 10401 bp, 7 predicted proteins | sample MGYA00519860_ERZ824978 | MGnify/ENA primary metagenome ERZ824978 (study PRJEB31778, sample SAMEA3449184) | human gut metagenome | biome: human gut; feature: human-associated habitat; material: faeces | place: United Kingdom | collected 2010/2012 ... | reverse complement strand
AAACTGCGCGGTTGGCAGACTTTTCGACGAGCCTATAGGCTCAGCCCGGGTCATGTCCCAAGGGGGCTAGTGCAAACCACCGGCACGGCCGGTGGTTATGATTGGTACGCCCGACACGATTCGAACGTGCGACCTACAGAGTCGGAGTCTGTCACTCTATCCAACTGAGCTACGAGCGCATCTATGAGATAAACGGCAGAGTGCCGATCATCGCTTTTTGAAAATGGTAGTCAAACAGTAGTCAAAGAACAAGCGGAAAAATGCTCTCACACCCGAAAAGTCCAGTCGTATCAACGGCTTTGGGCTTCTCTCAGCCGAATGGGGCAGAAACGTCGGAGTCTGTCACTCTATCCAACTGAGCTACGAGCGCATTTTTTACTGCCCATATAGTATAACAGATACGCGGCGGAAAGTAAAGCAGAAAAATGGCGGATTGCATTTTGAAGGAAAGCTGGTACAATGAAGAAAACGGGAGGCGAGGGTATGACGGCGGGGGAGCGGGTGTTTTCGGTCGTGCGCGGGCGGCTTTATGAGCGGCTGCCGGCGCTGGCGCTGCCGTTGGGGAAGCTTTCCTGCCGGGAGGCGGATGTGACGGTCGCCGGGACGGATGGGCGCGCGGCGCTCTTTGCGCCTGGTTTTCTGGAACGGGAATTTTTGGCCGGAAGCGAACTGCCGGAGCGGCTGACGCTGCATTTGCTGCTGCACCTCGTGCTCGGCCATCCGCAGAACAGGAGGGGCCGCGAGAAAGCACTCTGGGATACGGCCTGCGATCTTGCGGTTCTGCTGGTGCGGCACGCGCTTCTGCCGCAGGAGCGCGAAGCGCCCGATGCGTTCTCTGCCCGCTGTAAGCTGCAAGTGAAAAAAGCGGGCAGCGCGGAGGAGATTTACGCGCTTTTACAGGCGGAGCCGGAGCTTCTCACGCCGGACGAGCGGCTGAGCGCGGTACTGGACGAGCATTCCCGATGGGAGACGGTGCGCGCCGCAGACCGGCCTGCTGCCTCCAGCGAAGGGGACGAAACGGGCTTTCAGGCGCTCGGGCGGCTCCTGCCGCAGCCGCTGCCGGAAAAGCCTGTCATCGGAAGCGGGACGGGCGGCGCGGTCTTCTCGATCAAGCCGGATACGCGCGAAAGCGCGCCGATTGCCGCCGTGCTGCACGAGCTGTCCGAGACGCGCGAGAACCGTCATGTGTCCGGTGAGGAATTTCAATATGCCTGGTATCTCTACGGGCTGGAGCATTACGGCGGTATGCCGCTGATCGAGCCGCTGGAATATTCCGAGGAACGCCGTCTGCGCGAGCTTGCCGTTGTGATCGACACGTCGGCGTCATGCTCCCGGTCACTGTGCGCCGGATTTCTGGGGGAGCTTGCGGGGCTGCTGGGCCGTGAAAACCTGTTCTTCGATCGCTTTAATCTGCACGTGATCGAATGCGACTGCGAGGTGCAGCAGGATACACGCCTGACGACGCTGGCGGAGCTGTCCGATTGGCTGCGGACCATGACGCTGCACGGCGGCGGGGGCACGGACTTCCGCCCGGCGTTCCGGTACATTGACAGCTTGATCGAATCGGGTGAATTCGCGCATTTGCAGGGGATTTTGTATTTTACCGACGGCTACGGCGTGTTTCCAGATGCGCCGCCCGCGTACCGGGTGATTTTCGCCATGCTGCAGTACCGGTATGACGATATCGATTTGCCGCCGTGGGCGGAAAAGCTGGTTCTGGAAGCGGACAAGCCGAAAGGAGACGAAGCATGGATATAAAACAGGCAAAGCAGGAGCTGCGGCAGACCATCCGCGCCTATACTGCCAGAACGGAGGACGGCGTGTGGCGCATACCGCGCGAAAAGCAGCGGCCTGTCCTGCTCATGGGCCCGCCGGGCATCGGCAAAACGGCGATTTTGTCACAGCTTGCGCAGGAGGAGCACGTCGGCCACGTCTGCTACACCATGACGCACCACACGCGCCAGAGCGCGCTCGGCCTGCCGGTCATCGTCGACCGCACAGCGGCCGGGCGGCAGTTCCGCGCGACGGAATATACCATGAGCGAGATCATTGCCTCGGTCTATGCGCAGATGGAGAAAACCGGGCTTCGGACGGGGATTTTGTTTCTCGACGAGATCAACTGTGTCTCTGAGACGCTTATGCCCGCGATTTTGCAGATGCTGCAGAACAAGACCTTCGGTGTCCACGCGCTGCCGGAGGGCTGGATGATCGTGGCGGCAGGCAATCCGCCGCGCTATAACCAGTCCGCGCGGAGCTTCGACATGGCAACGCTCGACCGGGTGCGGCGCATCGATCTGGAGCCGAGCCTTGCTGTCTGGCAGGAATACGCTGCCGCGCACGCAGTTCATCCGGCAGTGCTGGCGTATCTGCGATTGCATCCGGAGCACTTTTTTGTCTGCGACGCGCAGCGTTCGGCGGGCAGCTTCGTGACCGCGCGCGGGTGGGAGGACCTGTCTGCGCTGCTGCTGACGTATGAAGCGCTCGGCTTTGTATGCACGCAGACGCAGACGCGGGAATATCTGCACGTGCAGGAAGCTGCGGCGGGCTTCGCGGCATTTTATGAGCTTTACCGCCGCTATGCCGCGTCGCTGCCGCTGGAGGCGCTTCTGCGCGGGCAGACGGACGCGGGCGCGGAGGCGCTGCGCGGTCTGCCGTTCGAGGGACGGCTGTCTGTTGTGGAATTTCTGCTGCACAGCCTGCAAACGCAGCTGTGCGCGATGGAGGACGCATCCGCGCTTGCGTTCAGTGCGGAGAGCTTTCTGAAAAGCGTTCCGGCAGGGGAGGGCTATGCCGCCCGTGCGGAAAAGCAGCTGGAAAACCGCCGCGCGGCGCTTCAGATCCGCCGGGAATGCGGCGTGCTGTCCGCCGAAGACGAACGGCGGGAGACGGCGTTTCTGACGCGATCGGACGCCGCGCTTGCCGCGCGATCAGACGCGGAGGCATTTGACGCGGTGCGGCTTCTGGCCGAAAGCGCCGGAACAGCGGCGGAGCAGAACAGGAAGAACACACTCTGCGCGCTTGAAAACAGCCTGCGCTTCGTCTGCGCGGCCTTCGGCGACGAGCAGGAGCTGTGGATCCTGCTGCACGGTCTGCAGGATTGCGGCGCGGCGGCATTCCTGCAAAAAGAAAACAGCTCCGTCTATCAGGAGCTGCTGTCCCGCGCAACGCCGGAAGCAAAGGCCGCGGCGCTGCGGGAGGAATTGAGCGGGGGAGCGGGACTGTGACAGATTAAGGCCGAAATGCGTCAGGCTTACGCAGAGAGCGACAGAAATTCGAATGGAATTGGTAGAGGCGGACGACTTGTCCGCACGGCGGAACGCAGTGAATTTCTTCGAAAAGTTGCGGCGAATTCGCACACACCCAACGCCTTCCCCGGTGGGGAAGCCTTGGGCGCTCCCGCGCCGGTGCTTTACCGAAAAGAAAAGTTCTTAATGCTGCAGCGTACCACAGAAGCTATGAAACATCGCCATTGTGTTTAAGGGAAGCTGTTTTGGGCGCGGTTAAAACAGATCCAGCATGGCGTCCAGATAGATGGCCTCGCGCACGTGCAGCTGATGCTCCGGCTTTGTCAGATAGTAGAGCAGAAATTCCAGAAGTATGGCGCTGCCGAGGCCGCGGCCTTCGAGCTTGAAATTGGTGAAGCCCATGGGCAGATAGACTGTCCGGATGTCCTGCGCGCTGATAAAGCCGAGGTTTTCCATGGCGCGGGAAAACCGGTAGCCGTCCGCTGCGCCGGGAGCGGTGCAGCGGTGCGGAGCGTCCTCGCCGAGCGTTTTCCGGCTGACGGCCTCGTAGCAGGCTTTGCGGTCTTTGCAGCCGAACCAGCAGCATTCGTTGCACAGAAATTCTGTCTTGTCCTTTAGCGACTGCGGCAGTGTGCGCAGCTGTTCAAAGGCCCTGTTCAGCCGGAAATCCGGCACGACGAAGCAGAACGCTTCGCGCTCCAGCTCCTTCCGGAGCTGGGGAAAGCCGGTCAGCACCTTTGTCGTAGAAGAGACAAAGTAGAATCGCGGATAGGCAGTGCGCAGATAGTCCAGCAGCAGGTCGGAATGGACGATCACGCCGTTCTACGGCCCGCCGGGTTCCGAGAACAGGCGGCAGAGCGCATTGCAGGCTGGATCGGACAGATGGGCCTCCGTCAGAAGGGAATTGCTGAACGTCAGCCGGGCGGAAAGGCCGTATTCCTGCGTCAGCGCCAGAACCGCGCGCGGGTCCTGCTTGCCGCAGCCCACGCGTCCGCCGCCCCAAATGCAGCCCTCCGGCGCGCCATAAATCGAGGCGATCTCGCACCAATCATAAAAATATTCCCGGTGCGCCCGGTAGAGCGGCAGAAAGACGCGGTAAAACTCATAAAATTCAAACAGGCCGGGCAGATGCAGCTGCGCACGTTTCGGTTCGGTCATGTGGTTGTCCTCTGATACGAAGCCCCGGTTTCCAGACGGAAACCGGGGCATTGTGTGTGATGGGGCAGGGGAGATTAGGCCTCTTCCTCTTCCTTCTTTGCGTCTTCGATGATCTTGGCCTGGTTCATCTGCGGGACTTCCTCGTAGCGGACGAACTTGAGCGTGTAGCTGCCGCGGCCCTGGCTCATGGCGCGCAGGTCGATGGAATAGGTGGTCATTTCGCCGATGGGGACTTCCGCCTCAACGATCTGATAGCCGGGGTTTTCAGGATCGGGGTTCATGCCCATGACGCGGCCGCGGCGCTTGTTGAGGTCGCCGATGACGTCGCCCATGTTGTTGTCGGGGATGAGAACCTTGAGTTCGCCGATCGGCTCGAGCAGGGTCGGGCCGGCGGTGGGCAGGCCTTCCTTGTAGGCGATGCCGGCAGCGGTCTGGAACGCCATATCGGAGGAGTCGACGGGATGGTAGGAGCCGAAGTACAGCGTGGACTTCAGGAACACGACCGGATAACCGGCCAGAACGCCCTTGCCGACGCAGTTGCGCAGGCCCTTTTCAACGGACGGGATGAAGTTCTTCGGCACGCAGCCGCCGACCGTCTCGTCCGCGAAGATCATCTCTTCGGACTCGGACTGCGGCTCGAAGCGGATGTAAACATCGCCGAACTGGCCGTGACCGCCGGACTGCTTCTTGTGACGGCCGTGGATCTCGACCTTCTTCTTGATCGTCTCGCGGTACGCGATCTTGGCGGGCTTGAGAACAGCCTCGACCTTATACTTGCTCTGGAGCTTTGCCATGAGGACGGACAGCTGCATATCGCCGACGCCCGCAATGATGAGCTCCTTGGTCTCGGGATCGTTGCCGTAAGTGAAGGACTCGTCCTCTTCTTTCAGCTTGACAAGGCCGTTGGCGATCTTGTCTTCGGTGCCCTTGACCTTGGCGTAGACAGCCATCTTGTACATCGGCTCGTCGTAGGTCATGCCCTTGATGCGAACGGTCTTGCCCGGCAGGCCGAGGGTGTCGCCGGTCTTGACGGAGGCAAGCTTCGTGAAGACGCCGATGTCGCCGCAGCAGACCTTGGAGGTCTTGGTGTTGTCCTTGCCCTTCGGGAAGAACATATTGCCGAGCTTTTCAGAATCGCCGGTGCGGACGTTGGTGACGGTGAGGGTGTCCTCCATGTCGCCGGAGATGACCTTGAAGTAGGAGTTCTTGCCGTACTGGTCAGCCAGCGTGTTGAAAACGAACGCCATCGGGCTGCCGTTCGGGTCGAGCTTGAACTCGGACTCGCCGCTCTCGTCGTCGACCTTGGTCATGGGCTTGCCCTCGAGGGGGTTCGGCGCATACTTGACGATGTTGGCCATCAGGTTGGTGGTGCCGAGGCCGGTGTAGGCGCAGCCGCAGAAAACGGGGGTCACGCTGCGGTCCCGGATACCGGCCTTGATGCCGGTCTGAAGCTCTTCGGCGGTAAACGGCTCTTCCATGAAGAACTTCTCCATGAGGGCCTCGTCAGTCTCCGCGACCTGCTCGTTGAGCTCGGCCATGTATTCTTCGATCCTGTCGTTGGCGTCTGCGGGCAGAGCGATCTCCTTACCGTTTGCGTCATAGGCCTTCTTCTCAATCAGGTCGACCAGGCCGACAGCCGTTTCGCCCTGCATGATGGGGAAGGTGAACGGAATGACGGAAGCGCCGAACATTTCGCGCAGGGAATCGAGAACGTTGAAGAAGTTGGCGTGCTCCTCGTCGAGCTTGGAGACGTAGAACATGGCGGGAAGACCGGCCTTGGCGAGATACTTCCAGCCCTTTTCGGTGCCGACGCCGATGCCGCTCTTGGCTGTCAGGCAGATGAGACCCGCGTCAACCACGCGCAGGGACTGCACGATCTGACCGGCAAAGTCAAAATAGCCCGGATTGTCGATCACGTTGAGCTTGCACTTGTTATATTCAACGGGAATGACGGAAGAAGAAATGGAATACTGTCTCTTCTTCTCTTCGTCGTCAAAGTCAGAAACAGTGGTGCCATCAGCACGCTTGCCCAGACGGGTGATCGCCTTGGTGGTGAACAGCATACTCTCGCACAGAGCGGATTTGCCGTCGCCGCCGTGGCCAAGCAGGCAGATGTTGCGAATGTCATTGGCAGTATAGCCCATAGTAAAAATTACTCCTTTCTCCAGACGGGGCGCAAGACGGCGCGCTCCGTCCCTCGGCAGTTCTCATTTCGCCGACTCTTAAATTCCATTATATACGAATCCTCATAGGATTGCAATTAGAATCTTGTCAAATCCCATGAAAATCTGCGATTTTTCACGTGCGGCTATGCGCGGCCCGCCAAAAGTCCGGCCAGAAGCCCCGGAAGGAGCCACAAAGCCGTGTACAAAAACAGGTTCCAGCACGACGCGGCGAGGTCTGCGCCGAGGAATGTCAGCACAAACATCAGCCCCGCGCCGAGGATGCTTCCCACAAGGGCAATGCAGATGCACAAAATCGCCGTGCTCCGCAGTCCCCGCGCCGCGACAACGCTCCCGGCGAAGCTTGCAAAGCTGCTGCGGGCCATGAGCGCGCCCTGCGTTCCGCTGCGTACAGTCTCCGGCTCGGAAAGGGCCGCGCGCTCCTCCACGATGGGGAATTCAATGTGCTCGGGCGGGATCTTGTAGCGCTGCTTTAAAAACTGCGGCGTGATCATAAAATCGCGCGTGGCCAGCACCGGCACGAGCGCGCCTGCGCGCAGAACGGAGGCAAGACCGGCCCGGACGGATTCCGCCGGAGCGTAGTTGAGGGCGAAGACGGCGGTAAGCTCGCCGTTGACGGACAGATAGACCGCCTGCTTCAGCCGCGTCCCCTCCGGCACGCGCACACGCATGAGCTTCATGAACGCGATGGAGCCCATGAGCACGACGTCGCCCCGGATCGTCGCGCCGAGGCCGCCGCTTTCGTACCGGCGGAAGCTGTCGACGGTATAGCGCCTGCCGTTCTGGTCGTGCATCATCTGCTCGAACAGCGGGACAAGACCGCTGCCCGCCGTCTGTACGACGGCGTTGGCATAGCCGATGACCATGGGCGCGGGGCGGCTGCCGTAGAGCTTCATGCCGCCCTGCGTTACGTTCTGCGGCGGGAACAGGTCGGCGTCCTCAATGATCAGTCCGGCCTCACCGGACAAGATCCGTGCGCCCTGCCAGCCAGCGACGGCTGCGCCGACGCGGTACAGCTTTTTCGCAAACGTGGAAAACGGTTTGGCGTAGGCAATGAGCACGCCTGCGGGGAAGCCCGCCAGCAGCATGGCTGTCCACGACCAGAGAAAGCTCTTTCCGCCGCGCATCGCGGTCAGAATGGACAGCACGAGCGTCACCGCCGTCATGACAGGGGCATAGACGCGCATGATGCGGCTGCCCGCGTCCGGCATTTCCAGCTGGATGGCGAACTGTGCCGCGTCGCCCGGCGCACGGAAGATGCAGTCGTAGCCGTGCCACGCCTTTTCCTCCCGCACAGCGGCGACAGGCTCTTCCATGTTGCCTGCCGCGCGCAGCGACCTGCGCCGCGCCTCATATAATAAGCTCCGGCCCCAGAGGGCAAGCAGCAGCAGGACCGACGCGACCGTGCAGAACGGCGTTCTGCCCTGCATGACAGCAAAAAAAGCATCGACGATCACGGCACAGAGCACCACAAACAGCATACTGGTCTGATCGAACCGCAGACGCAGCGCCTGCATTACGCCGGACAGGCAGATATCATAGCTCAGAAGCGCCTGCGCAAGCAGAAGCCCCAGCATGATCGCGGAAAACACGCGAGAATAGCCGCTGAAATCTCCAATCACAGAGGATGCCGACAGAACCAGCAGCAGAATCGACGCCAGACACGTCAGTACGCTCAGCAGCAGCCGCAGCCGGACGCTGGAGGCGGCGGAATAGAACTGATACGCGGCCTCCAGGGAAGAAAAGACGTGCTCAGGCTGCTCGGCGGCACGCTTTTTGCGGGCCTCCTTCTTCTGGAAGCGTTCGAGCTGACGGCGGCGCTTCTCGGCCTGCCGCCTTTCCCGGCGCTCGGCACGGGCGCGTTCACGCGCTTCTCTGGGGTCAGCTGCGGCTGGCTCCGGATCCGGTTCGCCCTGATAGGTCCAGACGGCGGGGCGCTCCGGCTCAGACTCTGTCTTTGTGTGGACGGGCGCAAAGCGGATGGTGTCGGCAGGCTCCTCGTCCTCCTCGGACGCAGGAGCATCGGGCGCACGTCCGGCTGGCGAAGCAAGCCGGACAGTCTCGCCGGGCTCTGCGGCCTGCTCCTCGCGCTTCGTCCAGCCGCCGAACTCGTTCATGATCTCCTCAAGCGAGTATTCCGGCTCCTCCTGCTCCGCAGGCGTCTTGTTCAGTTGTACTTCGTCCTCAGGACGCCTGGTTGGTTCCATAGTGTGCTCCATGTTTTGTGAATCTACCATACTCGCTTTGTAGGGGCCAATGCCCACATCGGCCCGGCAGGATGGGCCGCTTTTACGGAACTCTTCGGCAAAGTCGTGGCTGCCTCACGGGCCGATGTGGGCATCGGCCCTACAAACCGCCGTACCCGGCCCGCAGAGATCCAGGAACGGGAAATTACCCCCGCTGCCGGACGGCCTCATACAATAAAATTGCGGCGGCGTTCGATGCGTTGAGGGATGAAATGCGGCCGCGCATGGGAATACTGACTTTAAAGTCGCACGCTTCGGCGACAAGGCGGCTCATGCCGTCGCCCTCGTTTCCGATGACGATGGCTGCCGGACCCTTGAGATCGGCCTGATAGAGCGCCGTATTGCCGTCTGCCGCTGTACCGAAGACCCAGACCCCGGCCTTTTGCAGATCATGGATGGCGCTGACCAGATTGGCCACGCGCGCCACCGGCAGATATTCCAGCGCGCCCGCAGAGGCTTTGCCCACAACGGCGGTCAGACCGACGCTGCGGCGCTTTGGGATGATCACGCCATGCGCGCCCGCGCACTCTGCCGTGCGGATGATCGCGCCCAGATTGTGCGGGTCGGAAAGCTCGTCGCAGATGACGATCAGCGGGGCTTCGCCCCGGCTTTTCGCGTTTTCGAGAATTTCATCGACCGTTGCATAGGCGTGCGCCGCGACCATGGCAATGACGCCCTGATGCGCGCCCGTGGCCGAAAGCTGGTCGAGCTTGCGCCGGTCGGTTTCCACGACGGCGGCTCCTGCTTCCCTTGCCATGGAGGCCAGCCGTGCAAGGGCGCGGTCGGTTTCTCCGGCGGCGAAGTAAAGCTTGTCGATGGGACGGCCTGCGGCAAGCGCCTCCTGTACGGCGTTGCGGCCCTCCAGCATATTTTCGGCGGCCTCCGCAGGCTCCTGCGCACGGCGGGCAGGCGGGCGGCGGTCGTTCCGGTTCCATTTTTTCTGTTCCATAGTTTCTCCAGCTTATCATAATAATTCACAATATAGTATAACAGCTTCTTTCGGAAACCTCAATCCCAATCTCACAATTCACAGAAAATTTACCTGCCGGTGCAGGTTCTTCCTTGTAAATGCGAGGCGAGTGTGATAAGATTTGTAACAGAAAATTCCCTACTAAAACTTCCCACGTTTTCACAGAAGGAAGGTGCGTTTCTTGAATAACGACCCCAAAAACAAAAAACCGCAGGACAATAAGCCGCAGAACGGCGACGATGGACGGCAGGGCAGACGGATCATATTCCTGATGGTCGCGGCGCTGATCGCGACGCTGCTTATCAATTCGCTCTATACGACCATTGCCAACGCGTATCTGTCGGAGATCACCTATAACGAGTTCCAGACGTATCTCGACAAGGACGAGATCGCCGAGCTGGAGTTCCAGTCCGACCGCATGGTCATCCTGACGCGCGACGAGGCCAAGAAGCCGTCGTCGCAGCAGCGGCTGTACTACACTGGCTATATCCCCAACGTCTCAAACGACGATCTGAAGGACCGGCTCGACGCGCAGGGCGTGGAATACAACACCGAGATCGTCGAGCAGGCCAGCCCCATCGTGACCTTTGTCGTCACAT
>ERZ824978.3966-NODE-3966-length-10439-cov-5.284861_pt1 | contig 10439 bp, 8 predicted proteins | sample MGYA00519860_ERZ824978 | MGnify/ENA primary metagenome ERZ824978 (study PRJEB31778, sample SAMEA3449184) | human gut metagenome | biome: human gut; feature: human-associated habitat; material: faeces | place: United Kingdom | collected 2010/2012 ... | reverse complement strand
ACCAGTGACGCCACGGGTATGAACCGTGTGCTCTAACCAACTGAGCTACACCGCCGGATGGAGCCTGCAACCAGACTTGAACTGGTGACCTCTTCGTTACCAACGAAGTGCTCTACCGACTGAGCTATACAGGCACTTGACGGGTGGGAGCTATAGGATTCGAACCTATGTAGGCAGAGCCAACGGGTTTACAGCCCGTCCCCATTAACCACTCGGGCAAACTCCCAATCGTTCAAGTATCCGCAGGTCCATTGGTCTTTTGGACCGCCGCCCCCGCGAACGAAGAAGATAATACGATGCCACCTTGGGGGCTGTCAACGAAAACCTCTAGATACACGGTGCCGGGCGTATCTATATGCTTTTGACCTGCGGTTTTGCTGAGTTTGGATATGAAGGAAGGTGAATTTGCATATATCGATGACATTTCCCGAGGGAACACTTTGGCGTAGTGGAGTGAGCCTGCAGAATATTACTTCGATAACGACTCATTTGCACCTATATATAGGTTGAGATCGGGCTTCCCAGACAAAAGATTGCTCTTCCCAGGCAAAATCGAGCGTGGATAATCTCCCACTTTTGGCGTGCCATCGAGTCCAAAGTGGGAGATTATCCACGCTCAGCCTCCAGGCGGGAGATTTTCCACGCTCGTATGTCCGGAAATCCTCGCTCAAACAGGATGACTGGGACCGGTCCGGCCTTTGTCTCGATCTGTAACATCTAGAGAATATTTTCTCCCCTATCTGTTACAGATTGAGATACTACGCAGTAGCCCCGACTTCCGTCTCATTCTGTAACAGTAAGAAAGGTTTTCAGCCTCTTCGTGTTACAGATCGAGATATTACCCGCCAACCCGTCTTAACATCTCAATCTATAACAGCTTGAAGAGAAATACCGGTCTAGATGTTACAGATTGAGATTGAATCGTTTGGGCCGAATGTCCCCAAGATATTGGCTGGAGGTCACTAGAACTCAATCTCGTCAAAGTCAAAAGCTTTCAAAGTGAGTCCAACGAGCTTGTCTGTGCGCTCCTGAATCTGCTCGCTGGTCCAGGTATCCGTGTTTACCAACTCGTCGTTCAGGTTCAACCCGTTGCGGTATCCGACGTTCGCCCCGTTCGCATCCTTGCGGTCTCGCTTGGTCACAAAGGGCATGTTGCTCAGCTTTGAGTTATATCCGGTGATAGTCAGATTTCCAAGCGTATGAACCTGCTTCTCCTGCACCTCAATCGCCCTGGAAACGTCGCCGTCCGCAACCATCTTCACCCATTCGTCGGGAATGTTCTTACCTTGGGGAAAGATGTGCTCGATTGTCCAAACGTAGTTTCCGGAGTCATATCGATCCCAAAGTGGCTTCATCTCCTTCGTAACGCTCGGTGATGCAATAACGGTCAGGATGTAGCGCGTCATATCGGGATTGACATCGTAAATCGGCCCTTCAAGACGTTCTTTGAAGGAAGCGTCACTGGCAGACACGTCGACGAGGCGCTTCTTGATGTATTCCGCGGCCGCAATGCCCTTGAGACCCTCGCTTTCGAGGCTCTCGCAAATACTGATGAAGAGCCTCTCCAGGTCACGCGTGGGAGGCGTATCGGTAAGGTTGCGTCGGACAAAGAAGCAGACAAGGAGCTTAACAAGAAGCGCGAGGGTTTCATCTTTTAGCTCCAACTGGTCCTGCTTCTTGAAAAGGAACAGCAGCATCAGGTAAGATGCGACGCCCTGCGCTCTCGAAAGCTCCAAAAGCTGATGCGAAAGCTCGGAATCCGGGCTCTCTTGATCGAGCCCAATGATCTTCGAGTAGAGTGCGGAATTCTCGGTCAGCTCGTCCAACACCTTAAGGGCGCCGTCATCGGCTTCCATCCGCTTCTCGTAGATTTTCAGAAGGTTGGAACGCGTGGCAACGGAACCGAGGGGGAGTTGGGAACCTGATTCGCCGATAAATGGCTTATTTACCTCCCGGCGGAAGGCATCGTAGTTCTGGCGGAAGAAGCGCTCCTGCGTCTTGTAGTCATCGCCGAGATTGCGGAGCACTTCCTGCCAGCGTTCAAAGTAATAGTCGAGCCGTCCGTCATCCACCCCGGCAACCTTGCCGAGAAGCATGTTTTTGATGAGGTCAACGGCGCTCAAGGGGACACCGCGGTTGTTAAGGGACGCGAACAGGGTATAGGCGTCCGCATGGCTATCGACGGTAATCTGGACCACGACTGCGGAGCACACCAGCTTGCAGATATCAAGCAGGGCATGAACACATTCGATCCCGCTCCCGTCTTCAACTTCCTCGCCCAATCGATCGTAAAAATAGTTGAATGCCTTAGACATCTTTCTCAGACCGAGGAACTTCGGCTTTTGCATAACGACGTCTAAACCGATATGTTCCTTCAAGATCCAGCGGTAATCCTCAAGGTTATGATTCTGAACCTGAGGAATAACGCGCGTCCTCGACTTGTCGGATTTCAGGATAAGGCGATTGCGCAGAGGGCGGACATCGTCCAGCATCAGGTCATCGTCGATAGAATCCTTATGCTCCATAACGCGAGCGTAGATGGCAGCAAGGAGAAGGCTGAGCGTCGTCAGGCGTTGCTGGCCATCGATGACTTCATAGTGAATGGTATCCATCTTGGAATTCACAGTCCCGTTCACGACAATAAACGAGCCCAGGAAGTATCCGGCATCGTTTTGGGTGATATCGTCATAGAGATTCGCCCAATCGCGCTGATTCCAAGTGTATTCGCGCTGGTAACGAGGAATGTCATAGATTTTTAGCATATCGGTCGACAGAATATTGGCAACCGTTGGGTCCTCTACGCTATTAATCATCATGAGTCCTTTCAATCACCTTGCTCACAAACGACGGGAAATCCTTGTCGCCCTTGACTTCTCGCGCCGAATTAAATCTAGACTATAGTAATACCCATGGGCTACAGGAAAGAGCGCCGCGCACGGCGCGCGATCTTTCGAGAGGCAGCATCGGAGCTCTCGGCACCTTGGTCACTTTCCACCCTATCCCAGTTGGAGAAACAAAGCCCAAAACTCTAATGGAGACAGCAACTGTAAGCTTTGCTTTTCCTGCTTCGTTGCACGCATTTATGGACATTGGACATCGGTCACAAAACACACATAAATGCAATTCCGATTTAATTGTTGCATGTTTGTTGCATGAGCTGTTGCATGAAAATGCAAAATCGGGAGCCATACGGCCCCCGACCTGCGAAAACTCATGGAGCCAGTGACAGGAATCGAACCTGCAACCCACTGATTACAAATCAGTTGCGCTACCGTTGCGCCACACTGGCACACTTGGCGCTTTCACGCGAAGCCAGTTAAGAATAAAGGAATTGCGGACGAGGCGCAACAGACCCTTTGACCGACCACATCTCAAAACCCTTCGTCAGAACGAATAGTTTTATCTGCTCGCCAGAACCAAAAACTATTCGTTTTGGCGAGGCCGGCCTGCAACCCACTGATTACATCGTTTTCCATTCTGGTTAATAGCGTCCATCTGCGACTATAGCGACCGTAACCTCGCCTTTTTCTTTCGTTTTCCGCTTATAGTCTCACTTGAGACGTCTCCGAAACAGTCAAATTGCACACTCATTGCACACGCGATTGCACACGGAGGGACAATGGAAGAGAAATACACCACCTCGTCAATTTATAAGTTTAAGGACGATCGCTGGCGCGCACAGTTCCCCTATTTGGAGAACGGCATCTGGCATAAGAAGACTCAGCTCTTGGAACATCGAGGGCGCGATAAAGGCAGAAGCCATAAGCATCGCGATGCCGCCATGCTCGAGGCCGAATCCATCCGCGCATCTCTCAATGAGAAGGCCACCGCAGAAGCAGCTAAACCCAAGGGGCTTGGTATCACCGTTTCAAAGCTCGTGACATGCTATATCGATATCGAGTGCGCGGACGTCGCGCGCTCCACGGCGACCGGATACCACGGCATGCTCCGCCGGAATATCGAACCGTATCTCGGTGATGTCCCATTGGAAGACCTTACGGAAGAGGATGTTCAGGAATGGATAACGGCGATCGCCTCAACCCACGCACGGTCCACCGCCTGCAATTCCCTACGGTTGTTACGAGGCTCGCTCAAATATGGAATGCGAAAGAAATGGATTGACGAAAACGTGGCCTCTTGGGCAAAAGTCCCCAAAAACGAAGACGCGAACTACGGTCTACCGAATTCGCTTACAACCAAAGAGCGAACCAGGGTCTTGAACACTCTGAACGCCTCCATAGATATCCCAGCGATGCTTGCAGCCAAGATAGCGCTCTACACGGGATTGCGGCGCGGCGAGCTTTGCGCCCTGAAATGGAAAAACGTGGACTTTAAATCCTCAACGATCCGAGTCGAGGCCGCGATTGGGCACACAGATAACGAGTTCTATATCAAGGGCCCCAAGAGCATTAGCAGCCGGCGCGCTATCCCCAACTGCCCGAAAGACCTTATGAAAGACCTTGCGAAGCGCGAGGCCGACATGAAGTCCGAATGCGCGAATCTGGGCGTTGAGTTCAGCGACGAACTGTTTGTCCTCGGCTTTCCGGACGGCTCCTTCTTGAAACCGCCCAGGATCAACGACGCTTGGCGGGCCCTGGCAAAGGCCTTGAAGCTCCATGGTGTCTTGAACAAGAACACCGTCACCTTCCACGACCTCAGGCACAGTTTTGCAACGTACGCCGTTTCCAACGGAATCGATCCGAGGACTCTCGCAAGCCTCATGGGGCACTCGAAGGCGTCGATGACACTCGACAGATACGCCAGCGCCGACCCAGTAGCCACCGCATCGGCTATGAGAACTCTTGGACGCTTATATAAAGAGTGATTTGCTTCGTCGCAAGCAAAGAAGTCAACAGTGGCTCGGAGGCCCGGCTTTAACCGGGCCTTTTCTTGTTGCCTCGACCCTTCAACGTCTTTTTTGTCCATAGCGTCCGCCCTGCCCGTACTTTGACGAATGCCGGCAGCGGCGTGTCAGACTGCGAAATAAGAGAAATCGGCAAATTCCAGAAAGGAGACCGAAATGAAATTCAAAGAAAAGCGTATCGGAGTCGACGACTTCCGCAGTATGCCGGATATCGTCGATCCGCTGCCGGTCGCGTACCTGCTCGGCATCAGCGATCGCTCTGTCTACCGCCTCTGCCAGAACGGGACGTTCAAAGCCGTGAAGTGCGGCAAGTTATGGCGAATCAACCGCGACAGCGTGCTCAGCTATATCGGAGTCACTATCGACCGAACTGAATGCCCGTCAACCAACATCAATTAAAAACGACCATTACATGGGGTCCGAGAGGCCCCTCTTTGTTATAAGGAGGCCCTATGGTCGGAACTAAAACAGTCAGCGTGAAGCTCGATTCAAGGCTCTATACCGCCCTCAAGACGCGGGCCGAGCTCGACAAGTCCAACGTCAGCGATGTGATCCGGTCGCTCCTGTGCTCGGCGCTCGCCGCGGAGGAGCTCGACCTCTACGGCAACGAGGTCGCGGGCTTCATCCGCTGCGTCGTCGACGCGCGGATGGACGTCGCCGCACTCGATATCGAGCGCAAGCTCGACGCCACCGAGGACCGCATCGCCGCGGTCCTCTCGCGCCCCATGACCGCCGCCATCATGGCCGGCCTCATGTCGGCCGACGTCCTCAAGGCCTCCTACGCCTCGCTCGACGACGTCCCCGTCGCGGACATCTGGAAGAACTACCTCGCGCAGGCCGGCGAGCTCAGCCGCGCCGGACTCGGCCGAATCGACGAGGTGAAGCTCCACGCGCGCGAGCGCGCCGATGGCTAGCCCGCCCGTCATCGTCAACCACTCCGTCGTCCGCGCGGGGACGTCCGCGAGGGCGACCGCCGCGGGCCTGGCGGCATACGCCGGCACCCGCCGCGGCGTCGTCATCGAGGTCAGCGAGGCCGACGGCAGGAGGCTCGGCGTGGACGGCCTGGCCGCCGGGACAAGCATACCCGTCTGCCTCTTCTTCGCCGTGCTGACCTACGTCTGGCGCGGGCGGCCCGGTCGCCGTGGCGGAGGCGAGGCGCGCAATCGCCCAGAACGGCGGCGCGGTGCTCACCACCGTCGTCACGGTCCCGAACGACATCGCCCCAGCTGCCGGCCTCGACCGCCTGGACGCCTGGCAGGCGCTGGTGCGCTCCGAGTGGCCGAGGCTCTTCTCCGAGATGACCGGCGTGCCCGAGAGCCGCGTGGAGTTCTACGCGGCGATGCACGTCAACGGCACGAGCCACCACGTCCACATCCTCACGGTCGACCGCGCGGGCGACTGGGACTCCCTGCTGCCCAAGGGCTTTGCGGCGCTGGCCGCCAGCGTGGAGGGCGGCACCTGCTACCTGAACCTGCCGGGCGCCTGCGTGGAGCTGCTGCCGGAGAGCAGCGCCGAGCAGCGGCTGCTGCTGGAGGGGCTGGTGAATTCCCTGTGCTCACTGGAGGGCGTCAGCGAGGTGCAGATCCTGCTGGACGGCGAGTACCAGATGCTGCTGGGCACACAACCCATCAGCCGTCCGCTGCTGCCAACGGTATAACATTGCCCCTGTCAACTGATGGTACAAAAAGGACGGCACACCGGAAGGTGTGCCGTCCTTTCTGCGTTATTTTACAGGATACCTCGTTCCGCCAGCTGGCGGCGCAGACGGGCCGCGTCGCCGTGGAACACGATGCCGGCCATACCGGCGTTCTCCGATGCCTCGATATTGGCGGCGGAATCGTCGATGAACAGGCACTCCTCCGGCTGCAGGCCGAACCTCTGGAAGAACGCCTGATAGATGGCGTCCTCCGGCTTCAGCAGGTGGTAGTCGGCGGAGATGAACGTGCCGCTGAAATACTCGCTGCCGGGGATGTCATGCCAGTAGGTGTGCTGGCGGCTGGCGGCGTTGCTCAGCAGGTACAGGTCATACCCGGCGGCCTTCAGGTCGCGGGCCACGTCCGCCATGCCGGGCACAGGGACGATGGGATCGTTCCAGCGGTGGACGAGATAGGCCGCCGTGTCGTGAAGCCGTTGGGGCAGGCGGGCGCACATCCGGGCCAGTGCATCGTCATCGGAGATGGTGCCCCGATCCATCCGCATCCACTCGGTGGTGGCCAGCACCTCCCGGCGGATCAGCTCAGCGTCCGCCTCGCTGAGACGGAGACGCTCCGAGAACAGACCGTCGCTGAAACGCACCAGCACCTGTCCCATGTCAAATACAATGTGCCGGATCATAGCTGTTCCCCCGGTTCTTCCACGGCACTGTCGCCGCTGCGGCGGAACACGCCGGTCAGGCGGTTCAGGAATTTTTTGCGGCGGGCCTTAGCGTCCAGCCGCTCGCCCAGATCGCGGCCGCCCACGCCGTAGACCAGATACAGGATGATGCCCGATACGATCATGATGAACACCGTGGAGGCGCAGCGCCGTCCGGAGGCGTTGACGTTGTAGCCGTACAGGCCCTCCTCGGCGCACATGGACTGGATGACCATGGCGTAGCTGGTGCCGTAGGAGCTGGCGAAGGTGGCGGACATGTCGTATTCCGTGAACAGGGCGTTGAAGTTCAGGGCGAACACCGCCAGCACACTGGGCAGAATGATGGGCAGCTTCACCTTCAGGAACGTGCGCAGGCCGCTGGCACCCATGTTGCGGGCGGCGTCCTCCAATTCCGTGTCGATGGAGTAGAACGCAGCCTTTATCATACGCAGCGAGAAGGGCAGCTTTACCACCGTATATGCCAGCACAATGAGCAATCGCACATTCTCCGCGTAGTACAGGTTCATGTTGCCCACATACCAGATGGCGTCAGAGTTGAAGTAGGTGCGGTAGGAGTAGCAGATCAGGATGGTGGGCAGCAGCCACGGGAACAGCAGGCAGTACTCCAGAACGATGCCGGACTTCTTGTTGCGGTTCTTGAAGATGTAGTTGCAGGCCACCACCACGATGAGGCAGGCCAGCGCCGCCGCGATAACGGACAGCAGGAAGCTTATCTTGATGCCGCCCAGGGTGGCCTCGTTGGCGAACAGGCCGGAGATGGAGCCCTTGCGCAGCTTGTAGGTGCCGCGGTTGGTCAGGTATTCATAGTCCTGGGTGCCAAAGTAGTTGATGAGGGTCCAGTTACTGAGGTCCAGCTTCTTCATACGGATGGCTCCGTAGGTCTGGAAGGAGAAGATGATGATCATCACCACGGGGATCATGTAGATGATGAACAGCACATAGGCGTAGATGTGGGCCAGCACGTTCCACACGGGATTGGTGATCTTCTGCTTTACCAGCTTGGCCTTGGTCTTGGACACCGACAGATAGTGCCCCTTCCGCTCGTAGGCGGACAGCACCGTCAGCAGTACGATGGTGAACATGGCAAGGATGATAGACAGCAGGGCGGCCCGAGCCTGGGGGAAGGACTCATCCGCCACGGAGGAGCCTGCCAGACGCACGATCTCGGGGTTGATGGAGTCGTAGCCCAGCAGAGTGGGGGCGGACATGGCGCAAAGGCCGGTGATGAACGTCATGACCGTCAGGGAGAACATGGTGGGCACCAAGGTGGGGAATACCACCTTCCACAGCACCTTGAAGGGCTTGGCGCCCATGTTGCGGGCAGCCTCCACAGTGTTGTAGTCGATGCCGCGGATGGCGTTGCGCAGGAACAGCGCGTGGTTGGACGTACACGCGAAGGTCATGGTGAACAGCACCGCGTTGAAACCGGAGAACCAGCTGCGGTTAAAGCCGGGGATGGCGTCAGCCAGCGCCGTGGTCAGGATGCCGTTGGGGTCGTACAGGAACAGGTAGCCGGTGACCAGCGCCACGCCGGAGTAGATCATGGTGGTCATATAGCCCAGGCGCAGGATGCTGGCGCCCTTGATGTCGAAATACTCCGTCAGCAGCACGATGGACACACCCACCACGTTGACGGTGATGACCAGGCAGATGGCCAGCTTCAGGGAGTTCCACACGTAGCGGCCCATGTTGCCGGCGAAGAAGAACCGGATGACAGCCCAGGGGTCCGTCTCACCGGCGGCGTTCTTGGTGGTGAAGATGCTGGTCAGCGTGTTCAGACACGGCACCAGCATAAAGCCGAAGAAAAAATAGGCGAACAGCACGATGCCGATGATCCGCACCACAAAGGCGGCATCGGGACGCCTGCGGGTCAGGGAGTTACTCATGTGCCGCCTCCTCGCTGGCCTCGTAGGCCATGACGTGGGAGGGATTGATGACCACAGACACCTTCTGATCCGGCTCGTAGATGTTGACGCCGTCGTTCTTCTCGATGACCTTCAGGGTCTGGCCCTCTACATTGATATAGTACTTGATATACAGGCCGTAGTACTCACGGCTCTCCACCACGCCGTCCAGTGCCAGCTCGCCGTCGCGGGGCTGCACGTTGACGTGGAGCCGCTCCAGACGGATATAGTTGTGCTTGGCGGTGTCCAGACCGGCACCGCGGTCGTTGAGGTACTGCACCAGCGGCGTCTCCAGCCGGTTGATGTCGCCGATGAAGTTGCACACGAACTCGGTGGCGGAGTGGTTGTAGACCTCGTTGGGGGTGCCGATCTGCTCGATGACGCCCTTGTTGAACACGGCGATGCGGTCGGACAGGGTCAGGGCCTCCTCCTGGTCGTGGGTGACGTAGATGGTGGTGATGCCGAAGTCCTTCTGCATCTTCTTCAGCTCATTGCGCAGCTGGACGCGGAGCTTGGCGTCCAGGTTGGACAGCGGCTCGTCCATGCAGATGATGGCGGGGTTGGTCACCAGCGCGCGGGCGATGGCCACACGCTGCTGCTGGCCGCCGGACAGCTGGGACACGGCCTTCTGCAGCTGCTCGTCGCTGAGATCCACCTTGCGGGCGATGTCCCGCACGCGCTGGTCGATCTCCGCGCGCTTCGCCTTCTTGACCTTCAGGCCGAAGGCGATGTTGTCGTAGACGGTCATGGTGGGGAACAGGGCGTAGCTCTGGAACACGATGCCGATGTTGCGGTCCTCAATGGGGACGTGGGTGATGTCCTGTTCCTTGACCACCACAGTGCCCTCCGCCGGCTCGATGAAGCCGGTGATGGTGCGCAGGGTGGTGGTCTTGCCGCAGCCGGACGGACCCAGGAACGTGAAGAATTCGCCCTCCTTCACGTGGACATTGATGCCGTGCAGAGCGGTGAAGTTATCGAACTTCACCACAATATCATTCAAACGGATCATACACACAAAACTCCTTTGCTCTGTTTCTTACCTGCTCAGCGTGCCGGCCAGCATGGCTCGATATTCCTGCCGTTGTACCCTCTTGCTTCACAGCTGTAAAGGCGGAAAGCGGGTTTTCCGCCCTTACAGCTGTGGCGAGCCGGATTCCGGCTCGCCACAGGAGTAGATACAGGATGCTTACTCGGCCGCGGCCTGGGTCAGAGTGGCCCAGTCCAGGTTGGCCCAGTCAGGCTCGGCAACAGCGGCGCTGCTGTCAGCCCAGTAGAAGCCCAGGTTGGTCAGGATGTTC
>ERZ824978.3961-NODE-3961-length-10446-cov-3.795785_pt1 | contig 10446 bp, 9 predicted proteins | sample MGYA00519860_ERZ824978 | MGnify/ENA primary metagenome ERZ824978 (study PRJEB31778, sample SAMEA3449184) | human gut metagenome | biome: human gut; feature: human-associated habitat; material: faeces | place: United Kingdom | collected 2010/2012 ... | reverse complement strand
CAAATTCCTGTCCCAGCCGAATGGGCACCGCGTCCTGAAGCTGGGTTCGCCCCATCTTCACCACGCCGTCAAAGTCGGCGGCCCGCTCGTCCAAAACGGCAATCAGCGCTTCCATTTCCTTCAGCAGCGCGCCGCAGACCTGATAGAGCGTCATTTTGACGCAAGTGGGATAAACGTCGTTGGTGGACTGGCCGCAGTTCACATGGTCGTTGGGGTGCACAAGAGTATAGTCTCCCTTCACGCCGCCCAGCAGCTCGATGGCGCGGTTGGCGATCACCTCATTGGCGTTCATATTGGTGGACGTACCCGCACCGCCCTGAATGGGATCGACGATGAACTGGTCGTGCAGCTTGCCCGCAATTACCTCATCGCAGGCGCTTTCGATCGCGCTGCCGATTTTCTCCGGAAGTACGCCGGCCAGGGTATTCGCCCGCGCGCACGCCTTCTTAATCGATGCCATGCTCACGATCATTTCGCCGGGCAGACGTCTGCCGGTGATCGAAAAATTTTCCGCCGCCCGCAAAGAGTGGATGCCGTAATAAGCGTCCGCGTCCACCGCCATCGTTCCCACCAGGTCCTGCTCTGTTCTGCTCATCGTGTTTCCTGCTCCCTTGCTTATGTAAGATTGACAACAGTATAGAGAGCCGCTATACTATTTGCAAATATCAATTTATCAAAGTTTTAAATAGGCTTATGCCTATGTTGGAGGGAACCATGCTTCTGCACGAAATGAACTACGTCTACGAGGTTTACCGGCAGCGCAGCTTTACCAAGGCCGCCCAGGCATTATATATTGCCCAGCCGTCTTTGAGCCAGATGGTGCGAAAGGCGGAAGCGCGCATCGGTGCGCCCATTTTCGACCGCAGCACCTCTCCTATCGGGGTAACAGAGCTGGGGCGGGCCTACATCCGCGCCGCCGAACAGGTATTGCAGATCGAGGCCGACCTGCAGCAATATCTGGACGACACGGAAAAATGTCTCACCGGCGCACTGACGCTGGGAGGGACGACGTTCTTCACCTCCTATGTGCTGCCGCCGTTGGTCAGCGCTTATTCGGAGCGTTATCCCGGCGTGGAGCTGCGTCTGCACGAGGCTCACACCGGGCAGCTCAAGCAGGAATTGCAGGAGGGAACGCTGGACTTTGCTCTAGACAACACGCTTCTCGACCCGGCCATATACGAGGCCGTAGAGATTCAAACGGAGCAGGTGATCCTTGCCGTGCCTCGGGCGCTGCCCGTGAACGAAAAGGCCGCGGCGTTCCGCCTGTCCGCTAAGGAACTGCCTCAGGCAGGCGCTCCCTGCGTTCCGCTGGAGCTGTTTGCGGACACGCCTTTTCTGCTGCTCAAGGAAGGCAATGACACCCGCAGTCGGGCTGAACAATTGTGCGCTCAGGCCGGCTTTGAGCCAAAAATCCGGCTGGCGCTGGATCAGCAGCTGGCGGCCTACAATCTGGCCGGTTACGGGCTGGGCGCGGCCTTTATCAGCGACACACTGGCTCTAAGCGCCCCGCCGGACGAGCGGCTGTGCTTTTACCGTATCGACAGTCCGGACGCAACGCGCAGCATCAGCCTGTTTTACAAGCGCACCCGGGCCCTTACCGCCCCCATGCGCGCCCTGCTGACGATGCTGAAGCCGCCGGAGGGAGAGGAGCGAGTGTTCCGTCAAAAAATTCCAAATGCCTGACGGCACTTCTTTAAGACCCTCTATTATCGAGCAGATGAAAACAGCCCGCACGCCTTCAGGCTTGCGGGCTGTTCTTATGGAACGCATCCTGCCAGACGCAAGAAAATCGCGCCGTCCAATCAGTGTGTCCGTATTTGCTATTGTTTCACCCCTTGATCGCCCCCAGCATAACGCCCTTGACGAAGAAGCGCTGAAGGAGCGGATAAAGGCAAAGGATTGGCCCGGAGGCAATAACGATGAGCGCGTATTTCATCGTTTCGGACACCAGAAGCGCCGTCATGCCGCTGTCGCCGCCTGCGCCGCCCTGCTCGCTGTAGTCGTTGGCGCTGAAAAAGCTGCGCAGCACCAGTTGAAGCGGATAGCGGGTGCGGTCTCGCAGATAGAGAAGGGCGTTAAAATAGCTGTTCCAGTGAGCCACGCCGTAATAAAGCACCATCACGGCCACGATGGGGGCGGACAGCGGCAGCACCACGCTTCGCAGAAGATGAAAATTGTCCGCGCCGTCGATGCTGGCGGCTTCGTACAGCTCGGTTGGAATGCTGGTCTGAAAGTAATTTTTCATAATGAACATATTCCACGGGCTGACCAGTCCGGGCAGCACGAGCGACCACACTGTGTCGATCAGGCCGAGATTTTTGACCACCAGAAACGTGGGAATCATGCCGCCGGAAAAGAGCATCGTAAACGCCGTCAGCATCGTAATGGGGCGGCGCGCCGCGAAGTCGTGGCGGCTGAGGGGATAGGCCATCATCGTCGTGACGGCCACATTCAGCACCGTGCCCAGCAGCGTGTAGAACAAAGTATTCTGATAGCCGGTCATGATCAGTTCGTTGCGGAACACACGCTGATAGGCCACCAGTGTGGGCTGCATCGGCAGAAAGGTGATCTTGCTCTGCACCACCAGCAGCGGGTCGCTGAAAGAACAGGACAGCACATAGATCAACGGATAGAGGATCACCGCCAACAGCAGGCACAGCGCGGCGACGTTGATCGCGTCAAAAATGCGGTCGCCCCGAGTTCGGTGAATATGTTTCATTGCGTTTTCCATGGCGGCGCCTCCTTACCACAGGCTGACATCAGCCGTTTTGCGGCCAATGTAGTTGACGGTTACCACAGCGATCAGGTTGATGACGGAATTGAACAGATCGACAGCCGTGGCGAAGGAATAATTGTTGTCCACCAGGCCCTGCGTGTAAACGTAGGTCGAAAGCACCTGCGCGGTCGTGCGGTTCAGATCGTTCTGCATGGCGAAAGCCTTCTCAAAGCCCACGCTCATCAGCGAGCCCAGATTGAGAATGAACAGCGTGACCGCCGTGGGGATCAGTGCGGGCAGCGTGATATGCCACACGCGCTGCAATTTGTTCGCCCCATCCAGCATGGCCGCCTCATACTGCTGCGGATCCACGCCGGAGAGCGTCGCCATATAGATGATCGACCCCCAGCCCGCGTTCTGCCAGACGCCCGACCAGACGTACATATGCCGGAACGCCGTCTCGCTGGTCATAAAGGGCACCGGGCTGCCGCCCAACGCCTGAATCAGCGTATTGACCACGCCGCCCGTGCGCATCAGCGCGGAGGGAGCGGCGAAAAGCTGCTGCATGATGCCCACCAGCACGATGGTGGAAATGAAATGGGGCGCATAGGTCACAAACTGCATGACCTTTTTGAAGCGGCCGCTGCGCAGTTCGTTCATCATCAGCGCCAGCAGGATGCAGCAGGGAAATTCGGCCAGCAGACTGTAGACGCTCACTGCCAGCGTGTTTCCGATAATGCGCATCGAATAGGCGCTGTTCAGGAACCGCACGAAGTGCTTCAGCACGTTGATCTGCCCGCGTTCGCTGGCCCACGGACTGCGCCAGATTCCCAGAATCGGCTTAAAATCCTTAAAAGCGATTTGAACGCCCGCCATGGGCCAATAACGAAACAGCAGAAGGTAAATGACACCCGGCAGCACCAGCAGATACAGCTGCCAGTTGTTGCAGAGCTCGCGCACGATGCGTTCCGGCAATTTCTTCTTCGGGTGCTGGATGTGATATGCAGTCATGTTTTCAAAAACCCTTTCCGGCTTTTTCCGATGCACAGGCGGGACAGGAACCTTCTTCCTGCCCCGCGCATTGGATGAATGGGACGTTTAGTTCTGGGCCTGCATCCGGTCGAGAGCGCCCTGATAGATCTCGATATAGCGTTCCAGACCGAGGGACTGCATCTCGTCCACATAGCTCTGCCAGGCCGCATCGTCGTTCACGTCCAGCTCGCCCTTGATGAACTTGGCGCGGTAAACATCGTGGCAGTTGGTGATCAGATCCGCCGTCAGGGGGCTGAGTTCCTCGCTCTCTTCGGTGGTGAAGTTGAACTTCCAGGTGATCTGATTCACATAGGGTTCCAAATTTTTCGCGGTTTCCAGGTTTACGCCGCGGCATTCCGCTCCGCAGAAGAACTCGTCCTTGATGAGAACCGGCAGTGTGCCGGAAGCGTAGGGAGAAATGGCGGAGATGACCTTGTCGTAGGGATTCTCGGCGGAAACCTGATCGAGAATTTCCTGATTGTAGGCGGGCAGACCGTTTTCGTCGTAGTAGAAGTCCTCGCCTTCCTTGCCGAAGTAGAACATCTTCGCGCCCTCGTCGGTATAGAAGCTGTCGATCCAGCGGACCAGCGTCGCCGGGTCCTTGCAGGTGGGAGAGATGGCGAACGCACCCAGTCCAACGCCCTTGTTCATGTTGTTCCACTGCTGATCGCCGTTCGGGCCTTTCAGGGCGACTTCCAGTCCGACATAATCATCCGCATTGACGCTGGCGGCCTGACAGTTGATGTAGGACAGGCAGAAGATCATGTCCTGACTTCCCTTGGCCACCATCTTGGCCGTGCTCAGTTCGAACAGTTCCGGGTCGATCAGGCCTTCCTGATAGAGCTTGGCGACATAGGCGAGATACTGGCGGTAGCTGTCGCAGGTGTAGACGAAGCGAATCTTGGTCGGGTCGCTGGGGTCAGAGTCCACGCTCAGGTCTTCGCGGCCGCGGTTGTTGAGGCCGAACGCGCCGGTGAAAGCGCGCAGCACGTTGCTCAAGCCGTTGCTGGTGACACCGATCTCATCATTGGCGTCGCCGTTTCCGTTCGCGTCGGCGTCTCTGACCTTCACCAGCAGCTCATACAATTCATCCGTGGTGGTGGGCACCTTGCCGCCGACGGCTTCCAGCATCTTCTTATTAAAGAACATTTTGGGATGCATCCGGGCGGAAAGCGCGCTGTTCAGTTCCGGCACGGAGTACATTGCGCCGGTCTCCGGGTCCAGCACATTGCTCCACGCATCCATTTTGTCCAGCGCCTTGCACAGGTTCGGTGCGTTCTCCTGAACGAGTTCCTTCAGGTCGAGGAACATGCCGTCCGGGCCGAAGCGCTTGAGCATGGAATCACTGATCCAGCAGCGGTAGAACGCATCCGGGAAGTGTTCAAAGTCAGCCGAGCCAATCAGCGTATTGAGCTTTTCGCTCATTTCATCATTGGAAAACAGCACCCAGTTGATATGAACGCCGGTAGCTTCTTCGAAATACTTCCATGCCTTAATGCTTTCCCATTCCGTCTGGTAGGTGGGGTTGTAAGCGGCCCAGACCGTAAATTCCTTCGGTTCCTCGGTCACACGGGCAACATCCGCCATGGCGGGGACACAGGCAAGCGCCAGAACCAGCGCAAGCAGGGCACAAAGCAATCTTTTCATCCAGCAATAAGCCTCCTTTTCATGGTTCGCAGGGGATGAGCTTTCCCTCCCTCAACGACGGGCCTATAGTACGCCCGCCATGTCAAAAGTCCAATCCATCCGAGGCAAAAAATAAGTCAGATTTGAGGCCGGACGGGCTGATATGCCGGATTGTTTTTCATTGACAAGAGTATTCAAAAGCGGCGCAAGTCCTTGCTGAATCGTTGTATGCTTCAATACCGGGAGATGGAATCACCCGGCGGGGCAGCACCGTTTTCTTTTTCAGTTTTTTCTTGGCAATCGATTCTATTGAGCTTATAATGATAAATAAAGAAGGCATGCCTTTCGAAAGCATAAGAAAAAGCACCGCAGCGATACAACCCTCAAAATTGTTCTCGCAACGGCGCTTCTAAACCTGATCGCCGAGTTGGTAGGTCTGCTCGCGCAGCTACTAAAGCGGTAATCAGCGGGGGGGAAGGGCGAAAGCCCTCCCTGCCCCATCAGTATAACACAGATGCTTTCCCATGGCAACAAAATGTATCCCTGCTGATCTTATGAAAAAAGGAGCATGAAAAAAATGAAACTACGGCCGCAGAAGGGAAACGGAGGACATGTGACCAGCTATAATGTAACGATCGGAAGTCGGGAGGCAAGAGAGGCCGGCTTCCTGCATGAGGATGGAAGCCCGAAGCCGGTCAAGAAAACCGTAATCCCGGAAAAACATCAAATCGTCATCGAACTGGATACGGAAACCGAAGGGGAGTAACAGGCAGCTGCTACAGCCAAGGACAAGACGATGCAAGCCGACATTTTGGGTGGAAAAGTTTGAACCTCGTTTTGAACCTCAAAGGGTGCAGAATAGGAGAAAACAGGAGACATTGAGAAAGGAAAAATGGATAAAGAAAACCCGCAAACCGTTATAGTTTGCGGATTTCTTTGGTGAGCCCGGCGGGATTCGAACCCACGACCTTTTGATTCGTAGATCTATTGGCTAAGTCGGCAAACCCCAGTAAAATCAAGCTGTTCAGGGTTTCAAAATCACGATTTGAACCGTTTTTGAACCGTTTTTCAATTTGAACGACTTTGAACCTCCCGCATGTATGTCAGCGATCAGTTAGCATCGCAGGAATGACAGAATGTTGCAGGAGGGTTGCTTTATGGAAAAGCACATAATTTACAATGGCATCAGCTACACGCTCCATGGCGATTACTATTTTCCTGATCTGGAATACCATACCACCAACTATCCGATTGGGCGTTGGGGCAGGATGCGCCTGAAATACCTGAAGAAGAATCATCAGACGTGGCTGGATAGGATGATGCTGGAAGGTACACTGAACAATCATCTGCATCAGATTGACCTCCAGTGTCAGGAGCGGTATGATACGCTCATGGAGGGGTATAAACGCTGCTGGGAGATCACGGAGGAATTGAAAGCCCAGGATCAAATGAAATGGGTACAGCTCATGAACATGGCAAAGGCGGAAACGGAGAATAATATCACTCAGGAAATCATCTTTGAATAAGTACATGGGGCATGGAGCTAATGAGCGATCATTGAGTTCCATGCCCTTTTTTATTAGATGGTTACTTGTATATCCGTATAAAAGCGTGATTGCATTCCAAAAAACAGAAAGATTCTTGAGAAATAGGTTGTATTCCTCACGAAATTTGCATATAATAAAAGTGTGATGGAAGAGCCGGAAAACACTAATAAAAATGTGAAGGAGGGCTTCCATGGAGCGATTGATTCTATCGAAACTGCTAGCCTGGAAAAACTCGCCCTATCGTAAACCGCTGATTTTAAAGGGCGTGCGTCAGGTGGGCAAGACATGGGTGCTCAAGGAATTCGGCAGACGGTATTATGAAAACACAGCCTACTTCAACTTCGATGAAAACGAGGAATACAAGCAATTCTTTGAGACCTCCAAGGATGTGGATCGGATTCTGCAAAACCTGATGCTTGCCAGTGGTCAGAAGATCATGCCAGGAAAGACGCTGATTATTTTCGATGAGGTGCAGGACTGTCCCAAGGTCATCAACGCGATGAAGTATTTTTGTGAGAATGCACCCCAGTATCATATTGCCTGCGCCGGGTCTCTGCTGGGGATTGCGCTGTCGAAGCCGTCTTCTTTCCCGGTTGGCAAGGTGGATTTCTTAAAGCTTTATCCTCTTTCTTTCAAAGAATTTTTGATGGCAACCGGCAAGGAACGATTTGCCGAGCTGCTTGACACGCAGGACTTTGAGATGATTACAAGCTTTAAGCAAACGTATATTGACGCCTTAAAGCATTATTACTTTGTCGGCGGTATGCCGGAAGCTGTGCAAAGTTTTGCAGAAAATAAAGACTTTAATGAGGTTCGTGATATTCAGAAGCGGATTCTTGTCGCATATGAACAAGATTTTTCCAAGCACGCTCCAAACGAAATAGTTCCGAGACTTCGTATGCTGTGGAACAGTATTCCTTCTCAGCTTGCAAAAGAAAACAAAAAGTTCATCTATGGTCTTGTGCGTGAAGGCGCTCGCGCAAAGGACTACGAAACCGCAATTATGTGGCTTTGTGATTGTGGGCTTGTTCATAAGATCAGCAGAGTTAATGCAGCAGGAATCCCTTTGCGGGCGTATGAGGACTTGAAAGCTTTTAAGCTGTTTGTGGTTGATGTTGGACTTCTTGGCTGTATGGTCGGTCTTAGTCAGCGCACTTTGCTTGACGTCAATGACCTTTTTGTTGAGTTCAAAGGAGCTCTTACAGAGCAGTATGTTTGTCAGCAGCTAAAAACCGCCCCAGATTTGGACGTTTATTATTACACCAATGACAGAGGCTCCTGCGAAGTTGACTTTGTTGTTTACACAGGTGATTTGATCATTCCCGTTGAAGTAAAGGCAGAGGTTAATCTCAGAGCAAAGAGTCTGAAAACCTATCAGGAAAAATTCTCACCCGAGGTTTCAGTCCGTACATCTATGTCGGACTACAAAAAAGAAGATTGGCTCGTTAATCTGCCGCTGTATGCGATAGATCAGATTGCCAGATTATAAACGGAGAAAACAGGCTGATGATCGTCTGCTCAGCATATGAGCGTTGTATAATACTAACTTTCGTCTAAAACGATAGCAAAAAGCGGGTGCAAAATCAATGGACATGGATTTTGTGAGAATAAATAAGTGAAATTCATGATGGATATTTTTATTGCAGCTTATAGTGATGACGTATTCGTTAATCATTGCTTTTTTGCAAAAATGTGATATACTATATACAATATAAGTAGACTTCGATTTCACCAAAGCGCAGGATACCACTATAAATAACATGGAGACACGATATGGATAAAGATGTGATTAATAATGCGGAAATCCTTTTATATAGCAGTGATGACGGCAAGGTATATGTTGATGTATATTTCAAGGACGAAACCTTTTGGCTGTCTCAGCGGGGAATGGCTGAATTGTTTGAAGTAAGTAAGTCTTCAATCAGCAGACATTTAACTAATATCTTTGCTGAAGAAGAGCTTGATGAACAAGTGGTTGTTGCAAAAATTGCAACAACCACTCAGCATGGTGCTATTCCCGGTAAAACGCAAAGCAGTCTGACGCAATTTTACAATCTCGATGCTATCATAGCGGTAGGATACCGTGTCAATTCCAAAAAGGCAACACGCTTCCGCCAGTGGGCTACAAGAACGTTGAGAGAGTATATACAAAAAGGCTTTGTTCTTAATGATGATATGATGAAAAACGGCCGCGCCTTTGGCAGAGACTACTTCGATGAGCTCTTAGAGCGCATCCGTGAAATACGCGCCAGCGAGCGTCGTGCGTATCAGAAAATAGCTGACATTTTCGAGCAGTGCAGCTATGACTACGACAAGAGCAGTGAAACCACAAAGGCGTTTTATTCGTTTGTGCAGAATAAACTGCATTTTGCAGTGACCGGAAAGACCGCTGCTGAAATACTGACCGAGAGAGCAACGCTTGAAAGTCCAACAATGGGACTTACCACTTGGAAAGGTGCACCAAACGGAAAGATCCTGAAAAGTGATACCATTGTAGCAAAGAATTATTTGAATAAGAAGGAGATTTCTCGTCTCAATAGGCTTGTAACCATGTTTATCGACTATGCCGAGCTCATGGCAGAGGATGAGCAGCTTATGAGCATGAAGGATTGGCTGTCTGAGACTGATCGCTTTCTCAATAACAACAGGCGTCGCGTACTAAGCGGTAATGGCAGTATTTCACATGAAGAGGCAGTCAAAAAGGTGAGTGACATTTATGACGAATTCAGAAAAAGGCAGGATGCCAACTATATTTCCGAGTTTGATCGTGAAACCGCAAAGTACTTAAATGGCAGCAGTAAAGATGAGTGATATGTGATTTTTGTAATGGAGGTTATAAATGAGGAAATCTCTACACATAAAGAATTGTAACACATATAACCGTAAAATCGTTGACGGGCAGTGGATAATTCCTTGCCCGTCATCTAATATGTCACAATGAAGTGTCAATACACCGCACAAAAATTCTCCTAAATTCTGTTATACTTTTGCAAAAGTCTGCTTTTCATTTTTTGATACACCGGTACAGGCTGCATAGGAATGAACGCAGTAGGAGGATACATTCAATACGGTTTCTCCGTCGATTTGAAGGGAGGTCGGCTGGTCAAAAATAACTTCAATTTCTTTTCCGACCGTCACTTCCACCATTTCTTTATGGCGAATGTGCTCTCCTTTGAAGATAGACGGGAACACCGCAAGGGTTTTGACCTTGCTCTTGCAGTGCATGACCACAGTGGAAACCAGCCCATCCTTCCGCAATCTGTCCTGATTGGGCGCTATCATCATCCCGCCGCCATAAAAGCGTCCGTTCATTGTTGGTGCCAGCCAGACATTTTTATAGTTGTGAACCACTCCATCTACAATTACAGTAGCGTTTCTCGGCTTGAAGCGGAACATCAGCCCTTTAATGGCGATAGCCGTATAATTGATTGAGCCTGATTCCTCCGCTCGCTGCCTGTCACCTTCCTCGCAGCAATAACCGTCGATGCCATAACCCACTCCATTCAGAAAGAAGCGGGTATCGCC
>ERZ824978.3958-NODE-3958-length-10455-cov-3.265673_pt1 | contig 10455 bp, 7 predicted proteins | sample MGYA00519860_ERZ824978 | MGnify/ENA primary metagenome ERZ824978 (study PRJEB31778, sample SAMEA3449184) | human gut metagenome | biome: human gut; feature: human-associated habitat; material: faeces | place: United Kingdom | collected 2010/2012 ... | reverse complement strand
TTATATCGGTGATAAACAAGAAAGAAGGTGCATCGTGCATTACGACACACCTTCTATAGTAGAAAGATAAGGGAGATGAGCGCTTTCATCATCCTTATTATTGATAAATAGCTTTCTTGCCTGCCAACAATGTATTCTTCATTAAAGAGACAATGGTCATGGGACCTACACCACCAGGTACGGGAGTGATGAATGAACATTTGGGAGCTACTTCATCGAACTTGACATCACCGGTCAGCTTGAAACCGGATTTTCTGGTTGCGTCCGGTACACGGGTAGTACCTACGTCAATGACAACTGCGCCTTCTTTCACCATTTCCGCTTTTACAAAGTTAGGTTGTCCCATAGCTGCGATGATAATATCGGCTTCTTGGCACTCTTTTACCAGGTCTTTACTGCGGCTGTGGCAAACGGTTACTGTGGCGTCACCGGGATAAGCCTTTTGCATCATTAGGGCAGCCATGGGCTTGCCTACGATATTGCTGCGCCCCAGTACAACGCATTTCTTTCCGGAAGTTTCTATTTTGTATCTTTTCAGCAATTCGAGAATTCCGTTAGGAGTTGCGGAAACGTAACAAGGCAATCCTATGGACATACGTCCTACATTGATAGGATGGAAGCCATCCACATCCTTGCGGTAGTCGATTGTTTCAATCACTTTTTGTTCCGATATATGTTTTGGCAAAGGCAGCTGGACGATAAAACCGTCTACATCTGCATCCTCATTCAGTTCGCGCACTTTTGCCAGCAGCTCTTCTTCCGTTACATCTGTCTCATAACGAATGAGCGAGGACTTGAATCCGCATGCTTCACAAGCTTTTACTTTGGCTGCTACATAGGTTTCGCTGCCACCGTCGTGTCCTACAAGGATAGCTGCTAAATGCGGGCGTTTTCCGCCGCGCGCCACTATCTCAGCTACTTCTGTTGCAATTTCCTGTTTTATCTGTTCGGAAATTGCTTTTCCGTCAATTAGTGTCATATTCAATTTTATTGTATTGGTTATTATTTACATGGCATTATTCGCAAAAATAGGTCAAATAACCGAATAAAGCAAAAATCCCGCTGACTTCATTCGAACTATGAAATTAGCGGGATTTATATGCGGGATATTTTTCTTTCTTATCGTTTCAGTTTCGGCATCATCTTGCCCATTTTGCTGCCGGTCACCATTTTCATCATTTTACGGGTCTGGTCGAACTGTTTCAGCAAACGGTTTACTTCCTGAATGTTCGTGCCGCTACCTTTGGCGATACGCTGGCGGCGCGAGCCGTTTAGGATGGCCGGGTTGCTGCGTTCTTCCGGAGTCATGGAGTAGATAATCGCTTCGATGCTTTTGAAAGCATTGTCGTCAATATCGATATCCTTGATAGCTTTGCCTACCCCCGGTATCATGGAAGCGAGTTCTTTCAAGTTACCCATTTTTTTGATTTGTGCAATCTGGCTCAGGAAGTCGTTGAAGTCAAACTGGTTCTTCGCAATTTTCTTTTGCAGACGTTTGGCTTCTTCTTCATCATATTGTTCTTGTGCACGCTCTACCAATGACACGATGTCGCCCATACCTAGAATACGGTCTGCCATACGGGCAGGGTGGAATTGGTCGATAGCGTCCAGCTTTTCGCCGGTTCCTACAAACTTGATAGGCTTGTTTACTACAGTACGGATAGAAAGGGCGGCACCACCGCGAGTGTCACCGTCCAACTTGGTCAATACCACACCATTGAAGTCTAGACGTTCGTTGAATTCTTTGGCTGTGTTTACGGCATCCTGTCCGGTCATGGAATCCACTACGAACAAGATTTCATTCGGATTGATGGCGGATTTGATGGCGGCGATTTCGTTCATCATCTCTTCGTCTACGGCCAGACGACCGGCTGTATCGACGATTACGAGGTCATATCCTTTGGCTTTAGCTTCCTGTATGGCGTTTTGGGCTATGCTCACTGGGTCTTTGCTATCAGGTTCGGAATACATGGGCACTTCGATCTGCTCTGCCAGTACGCGCAACTGTTCGATAGCGGCGGGGCGGTAAACGTCGCAAGCCACCAATAAGGGCTTCCGGTTCTTTTTGGTTTTCAGCATGCGTGCCAACTTTCCGGAGAAAGTAGTCTTACCGGAACCTTGCAGACCGGACATCAAAATAACAGCCGGTTTGGAATCAATATTGATTTCCGCAGTTTCGCCACCCATGAGTTGTGTTAACTCATCGTGTACGATTTTTACCATTAACTGGCTGGGTTTTACAGCTGTCAGCACGTTTTGTCCTAAAGCTTTTTCCTTAACGGTATCAGTAAAACTCTTGGCAACCTTATAGTTTACGTCAGCATCCAAAAGTGCTTTACGCACGTCTTTCAGCGTTTCCGCTACATTAATTTCGGTGATTTTACCTTCACCCTTCAAAATTTTAAACGACCTCTCAAGTCTCTCGCTTAAATTATCGAACATAGTATCTAATTACAATTACTAAATTACAAATTACTCTTATTGAGGCGCAAAAGTACAAAAAATACCTGTAACTGCCTTCTTTTAAGGACAGAATATTATTATGGCTTTGCAGCAGATTGCCTTGAAGCATAAAATATATCCGTTCCAACTGACGGGAAAACTGAAATCATGTTTATTCTCCATACTTTTGCTTTTTATTATATAATAACATTGAAAAAGAGCGGAATAACTTATGCTATTCCGCTCTTTTTCAAATGTTTGCTTTTATATCTTAGTTGGTTCTTTTCCGTGTAGGCATTTAACCGTTCATGCTCATCAGGAATTCATCGTTGTCTTTGGTTTTTTCCAAACGGTCTTTTACGAAGTCCATTGCCTCTATCGGGTTCATATCGGCAAGATACTTGCGGAGAATCCACATGCGATCCAGCGTTTGCTTGTCTTGCAGCAAGTCATCGCGACGAGTGCTGGAAGCAACGATATTGACAGCCGGGAAGATGCGCTTGTTGGACAGGTTGCGGTCGAGTTGCAGTTCCATATTACCAGTACCTTTGAACTCTTCAAAGATCACTTCGTCCATTTTGGAACCGGTATCTATAAGCGCCGTAGCAAGGATGGTCAGCGAACCACCACCTTCAATGTTGCGGGCAGCACCGAAGAAGCGTTTCGGCTTGTGCAGTGCGTTGGCGTCCACACCTCCGGACAATACTTTACCCGAAGCCGGGGAAACAGTATTGTAGGCACGTGCCAAACGTGTTATGGAGTCAAGGAAGATAACAACGTCATGTCCGCATTCTACCATTCTTTTGGCTTTCTCCAAAACAATGCCTGCTATTTTCACGTGACGTTCTGCCGGTTCGTCGAAAGTAGAGGCAATAACCTCTGCATTTACGGTACGGGCCATGTCGGTAACTTCTTCCGGACGGTCATCAATCAATAGCATAATCATGTACACTTCCGGGTGGTTGGCTGCAATGGCGTTGGCAATGTCCTTCATCAGAATAGTCTTACCCGTTTTGGGCTGTGCTACGATTAGTGCGCGCTGGCCTTTACCAATGGGCGCAAAGAGGTCTACTACGCGGGCAGACAGGGAGTCGGAATATCCGCCTTTGCAAAGTTTAAATTTCTCGTCCGGGAAGAGCGGGGTGAGATGTTCGAACGGTACACGGTCGCGTACAAAAGCTGGGTCACGTCCGTTAATCTTGGATACTTTTACCAGCGGGAAATATTTCTCTCCTTCCTTGGGTGGACGGATAACACCTTCCACTACATCACCGGTCTTCAGGCCGAACAGCTTGATTTGTGATTGTGAAACGTAAATATCATCGGGAGAAGAAAGGTAGTTATAATCGGATGAGCGCAGGAATCCATAACCGTCCTGCATGATTTCCAATACGCCGGTTCCTGTGAGTATATCGTCGAATTCGTACGCCTTTTCACGTTCTATTGCCGGCTTGCGTTCGGGAGCAACATAATTCTCGTTGTTGTTCTGTTGTTGTGCAGGACGTTGCTGCTGTTGTGCAGGACGCTGGTTGTTATTGTTACGATTGTTGTTGTATGGCGTATTGTTATCGCGGAGGCGAAGACGGGAGCGTTGTTGCGGTTGCTCTGTTGCAGGAACGGGAGTTTCTGCTTTGGTGGCTTCGAATTTGCCGATGAGCTCTGACGGCAGTTCTATTTTTTCGGTTGGCAAATCCTCGATGGGGATAAAGTCATCCTCTGCTTCCGGCAAGACAGGACTTTCATCTGGTGTAGGCTGGGGGGCTGCAACAACTTTCTTGGGTTCTGCTTTTTTCGGCTCTGTAGTTTCTACTTTAGTTTCTGCCGGAACGGTTTTAGGTGTTTCCGCTGCGGGAGCCGCTTCTTGTTTTACTTTGCGAGGACGTCCCGGTTTGCGTTTGGGAACTTCAGTCTCTGCTGCGGGAGTTGCGGCTACGGTCGGCTCTTTAGCCGCCTCTGCTGCTTGTACGGAGGCTTGTACGGCAGGTGCTTCTTCGGTTTTCCCTTTTGTGAGTTCACCGTTCTTATTGGCTGTGAATACCTTGTCCGCTGCTTCTTTCTTGACCGTTACGCGAGAACGTTTTTGCTTGTCCCCTTTACGTTCTTCTTTTAATTTGTCGGCTGCTACTTTCTTGGTTGCTCCAGCAATGGCTTGTTCGTCAAGTATCTTGTAAACGAGTTCTTCTTTTTTGAGAGAGTCTGTTTTTTTGATACCCAATTCTTGGGCAATAGCTTGCAGTTCCGACAAATTTTTGTCGTTTAATTGAATGATATTATACATATAGTATATGTGTGAATGGTTTTTACTTATATCGGTAAGTCTACCTTTTGTAAATTATGATTTAATAGGGATATTTGTTATTGAACCGGAAATCTGACTAACAATCCTCACCTCAGCAAGGAGTTGCAGAATGTTTCAACGGCACAAAGGTAATAATAATTTTTGGTTTCATAAATAAATCGTCTTTTTTTTAATTTTAAAAGTCTATCTTTGTTTCATTATTATATAAGAAACAGATTTATGAATATATATGCAGTTCGTTTGATTACTTTTTCGCCTACCCATACCTCTAAACAAGTGGGCGAGGCGATTGTTCGCGGTACGGGCATTTCCGATGTTGCCCGGACAGACCTTACTTTCCACCCGGCCGGCAAATTGGAAATTCCTGAAAGCACATTGACGGTGATAACCGTCCCCGTCTATGGCGGGAAGGTGGCACCCCTGGCATTGGAGCGGATGAAAGACGTTCATGCTTCCAGTGCTCCGGCGGTGCTGGTTGCTGTGTATGGTAACCGTGCCTATGAAAAAGCATTGGTGGAGTTGGACGCATTTGCATCGGACAGAGGATTTAAAGTGATTGCCGGTGCTACGTTTGTAGGCGAGCACTCGTACAGTACGCAGCAAAATCCCATAGCTGCAGGGCGGCCGGATGCAGATGACTTGCAGTTTGCAGAAACTTTCGGCGCTAAGATACGGACTAAAATCGAAGCGGCAGCCGACATGGATAAGCTCTATGCCGTTGACGTCAACCGTATTCAACGTCCCCGTCAGGCGTTTTTTCCGTTATTCCGTTTCTTGCGGAAGGTGGTGAAACTACGCAAAAGCGGAGTTCCTATGCCGCGCATTCCGGCTGTCGACACAGAACTTTGCAACCATTGCGGATACTGCGTGAAGCATTGTCCGGCAGGCGCTATCGCGAAGGGCGATGAATGTAGTACCGATGTGGAAAAGTGTATTCGCTGCTGTGCTTGTGTAAAAGGGTGTCCGCAAAAGGCCCGTACTTTTGATACGCCGTTTGCCGCCTTGCTTGCCGATTGCTTTAAGAAGCAGAAGGAAAATAGGATTATCTTGTAAGTAGATTCTGACATATCTGCCTTCGGGGGCATAAATTGAGTTCAAAGAGTATTTTCAGCCTCTTTTGAAACTCTATTCGGTTTGTTTTTTATAAGAAGCATAACGGGGTATGTGACGAATAAAAATAGAAAAATATCTTCAAACAAGGAGTGCTGAAGAAGATTTAAGCAGGTTCTTAAGGAGAAGGATTCTTGTCGGAGAGGAGAGATGTTCTCTTCAGGTAAGAAGCCGGTAAATATAGGAGAAGAACTTTATCTCCGGCCTGAAGATGGGTGTCTTTTGGCTGGAGAGATCCGTTTTTAGGTTAAAGTTCTGTATCTCTAACCTAAAGATGAATGGATAATGGGGTACTCTTCGGATGCAGAGTTATACCGCTTAGGTCTCAGGGTGTGACAGGACTGTCCCCGGCGGGAAGAAGCCGGACTGTGAGTACCCGTTTTGTAGAGGCACCGATGCGGAAACGGTTGTCCGTTCTTTCACCTATCAGCCAGATAATCTCTTCGCCGCAACATAATACCCATAGCTGCTCTTTGCGCAAAAGGGAGAACTTCCGGTCGGTCATATAGTCGCTTACTTTTTTCCGGCCTTTCATGCCGAATGGAATAAAAGAGTCCCCTTGTCGCCAGGGGCGCAGAAGGAGAGGATGTGTCAGTTTGTCCGCATCAAAGCAGGCAGTGTTCTTGTCGCGGGGAATGACAAAGTCCGGGGTAAAGACATGTTCTTCCATTGCCAGTGCGGGTTGTATGGGGTGTCGGTGTGCTTCAATCAGCAGATATTCGCGGTCTTTCACGATGCACCAATGTTCCGAAGTGAAGATTTTTCCCGGCTGTCCTTCCAGCGAACGGTATATGTCTCTGATTTGGGCAGTGTTAAAGCCGAGCGGGTATAGGATTTCAAACAGTAATGTTGCGGGGGCCGGTTCCTGCATCAGTCTCTCGATGCAGATGCCCTCTGCTGTCCGCACCCGTTTTATGCCTTCGTCTATCCCTTGTTTATATATGGCGGATGCGCCATCCACATGCCCGGCGGTATTGAGAATGCTTTCTTTGACGGATGGGTTGATTTCCTGCATCATGGGCAACAGGTTCAAGCGTATTTTGTTACGAGTGTATTCATCCTGCAGATTGGTGCTGTCCGTTACGTAATCCTGCCCTATGCGGTTCAGATAACTGATGATTTCTTTGCGTTCCAGGCAAAGCAGCGGACGTACGATGTGCCCGTTTTTTGGGCGTATTCCCCGTAACCCGTTGATGCCCGTACCACGTATCAGGTTCAGCAGGAGGGTTTCCACGCTGTCGTCCTGGTGATGGGCCACAGCAATGGCATCGGCATTGATTTTCTGCCGTATTTCCTCAAACCATCCGTAACGTAGTTCGCGTGCGGCCATTTCAATGGAGATGTGCCGTTCTTCGGCAGTGCGCGCGGTGTCGAAGTGGACGGTGTGTAGTGGTACTTGTTGTTTTACGCACAGTTGGCGGACAAATGCCTCATCTCTGTCGGATTCTGCACCTCGCAAGTGAAAATTACAGTGCGCAGCTTCGCAGTCGTAGCCCGACGCTTGCAACAGTCGTAATAAAGCGACGGAATCTGCACCGCCACTTAGGGCGACAAGTACCTTGTCTGTCGGTTGCAAAAGCTGTTTCCGGTTGATATATTGTGCTACTTTTTCCTTTTCCATAGCGGCAAATATACATGTTTCTTCCCGGATTTTGTTACTTCCGTGCCGAAAGGTTGCTTTGGCAGACCGTTGTCAGCTTGCTTACAATGCAGAATCGGCTCTCTTTGATACCTCTTATTTAAAAACATTCTAAATTATTTGCGCTATACGGACTTATCCTTTATCTTTGCGGCAAAAATAAAAAAGGCAGAAGACTATGCGTTTGTCCGAATTGAAAACCGGTGAGAAGGGAGTAATCGTTAAAGTGCTGGGACACGGAGGTTTCCGTAAGCGAATCGTGGAAATGGGATTTATCAAGGGGAAAACCGTTGAGGTGTTGCTGAACGCCCCTCTGAAAGACCCCATCAAGTATAAGGTGATGGGATATGAAATCTCTTTACGGCGTCAGGAAGCTGAGATGATTGAGATTGTCGGTGAAAAGGAAATGTGTCGGGAGTCCGTGCAGCTCGACTATCACGAGGGATGGAGCGAAGATATGCGTTTGGACGAAGAGGAACTGAAACGTATCGCTTTGGGAAAACGCCGCACCATCAATGTCGCTTTGGTGGGTAATCCCAATTGCGGCAAGACATCCCTTTTCAACATCGCCTCGGGTTCGCACGAGCATGTGGGTAATTACAGCGGTGTCACCGTAGATGCTAAAGAGGGGTATTTTGACTTTCAGGGGTATCATTTCCGCATCGTTGACTTGCCTGGCACTTATTCGCTTTCTGCCTATTCTCCCGAAGAGATTTATGTGCGCCATCACATCATCAACGAAACTCCGGATATCATTATTAATGTGGTGGACTCTTCCAATCTGGAACGGAACCTGTATCTCACCACCCAGTTGATTGACATGAACGTGCGCATGGTTATCGCGCTTAACATGTACGACGAACTGGAAGCAAGCGGGAACACGTTGGATTACGTAAAGCTCGGTCAGTTGTTCGGCGTGCCGATGCTGCCTACCATCAGTCGTACCGGAAAAGGCATAGAACAGCTTTTCCATATTATCATCGGCATTTACGAGGGTGGTGATTTTCTGGATAAAAAAGGTAAGATACGTGCCGAAATCCTGAATGATTTGCGCAACTGGCACAAGGAGTATGTACCCGACCATGACTTCGGCACTCATAAGGAGGAGAAGGAGCATCCGGCAGGCTTTTACCGCCACATCCATATCAATCACGGGCCGGAATTGGAGCGGAGCATTGAAGAGGTGAAACGCATAATCAGTGTCAACGAGAATATACGGTATAAATACTCCACGCGCTTTCTTGCTATTAAGTTGCTGGAGAATGACGAGGATTTGGAGAAGACCGTACAGGAGTTTCCCAATGGGAAGGATATTATTGAAGTCCGTAACCGCGAAGTGCAACGCCTGCGCAATGCAATAAACGAAGATAGCGAGCAGGCCATTACGGATGCCAAATACGGTTTTATCGCCGGCGCGCTTCGCGAAACCTATGTGGACAAGCAAGAGGATACGGCACGTACAACGCGTGTGATAGATTCCATTGTGACACATCGCGTATGGGGGTATCCCATCTTTTTTCTGTTCCTGTATCTGATGTTTGAAGGAACATTCATCTTGGGAGATTATCCCATGCAGGGCATTGAATGGCTGGTAGGTGCGTTGGGCAGTCTGGTGCGTGACAATATGTCTGAAGGGCCGCTGAAGGATTTGTTGGTGGACGGCATTATCGGCGGTGTAGGCGGGGTGATTGTCTTTTTGCCCAATATCTTGATTCTATATTTCTTCATATCTTTGATGGAGGATTCCGGATATATGGCGCGTGCCGCCTTTATCATGGATAAGATAATGCATAAGATGGGTCTGCACGGCAAGTCTTTTATCCCTCTGATTATGGGATTCGGTTGCAATGTACCGGCTATTATGGCCTCGCGTACTATTGAAAACCGGAAAAGCCGACTGGTGACCATGCTTATCAATCCGCTGATGTCGTGCAGTGCACGTTTGCCTATTTATTTGCTGTTGGTGGGGGCGTTTTTCCCGAACAATGCCAGTTTGGTATTGCTGATAATCTATGCTATCGGCATTTTACTGGCTGTGGTTATGGCACGACTTTTCTGTCGCTTTCTGGTAAAGGGAGATGACACGCCGTTTGTTATGGAGCTTCCTCCTTACCGCATACCGACGTCGAAGTCCATTTTTCGCCATACTTGGGAGAAGGGCGCGCAATATCTGCGCAAAATGGGAGGTATCATCATGGTGGCTTCCATTGTGATATGGGCGTTGGGGTATTATCCGGACCACGATGCATATCAGGATGTGGCCGAGCAGCAGGAAAACTCGTATATCGGCAGAATAGGCAAGGCTGTGGAACCGGTGATAGCACCGTTAGGCTTTGATTGGAAATTGGGGGTCGGTATCCTTTCCGGTGTAGGGGCCAAGGAACTGGTGGTAAGTACGCTGGGAGTTCTGTATGCAGATGATGCCGAAGCCGATGCGGTGAGCTTGGGCGAACGGATTCCAATTACTCCATTGGTGGCTTTTGGCTATATGGTGTTTGTATTGATATATTTTCCGTGCATCGCCACCTTAGCGGCCATTAAAGGAGAATCGGGCAATTGGAAATGGGCTTTGTTTGCAGCGGTGTACACTACTGTCCTTGCATGGGTGGTGTCCTTTGCAATTTATCAGATAGGGGGGCTGTTTGGATGAGTAATTGGCAAAATTGGGCGGTAGCTCTCATTTTATTGTTGTGTATCGTCCGTATCGGACAGCGTGTTTATGCTTTTTTCATGAAAGTAAGAGAAAAGCGTAATCCTTGCGAGAATTGTGCAACAGGCTGTGAATTAAAGCAATTGTACGAAAAGAAACGCTCGGAATGCAGTGACGGTAAAAAAGAAATAAAGAAAAAATGCTGTTGATAGTTGGTAGTTTCAAAAAAATGACTACCTTTGCAACCGCAAACGAGAAAGATTGGTTCCTTGGATGAGTGGCTTAGTCAGCGGTCTGCAAAACCGTGTACGGCGG
>ERZ824978.3957-NODE-3957-length-10457-cov-3.023265_pt1 | contig 10457 bp, 6 predicted proteins | sample MGYA00519860_ERZ824978 | MGnify/ENA primary metagenome ERZ824978 (study PRJEB31778, sample SAMEA3449184) | human gut metagenome | biome: human gut; feature: human-associated habitat; material: faeces | place: United Kingdom | collected 2010/2012 ... | reverse complement strand
AGACATGCGTTGCGCTTGTCGGAACCGCGCTCTGGATAGTGTGAGCCGAACCGCTCTGCACGCCGTCGAACCGGGTCGTCAGGCCGGAAAGGCTGCCGGCCGCCGCCGAATCGCCCGCCGCATAGGTCACGGTATACGTCTTGCGGATCCACTGTGCCGTGAAAATGATATCCTCATTGACCTGCACAGAATCGCCCTTGTGGTATATTTTGCTGTCAACACTGCTGCGCCAGCCGATAAAGTCATGGGTAGCGCTCGTCGGCTCGCCGCTTTGCACCGTGTGGCTGCTTTCGCTCGGAATATCTGCATAGTCCGTCTGAACGCCGTCCATACTGCCGGCCGCGGCCGTAGCGCCGGCCGTATAGCGGACCGTGAACAGCTTGCGCTCCCACTGTGCATAAAGGTTTACATTTTCAGCAATATTTTCAATGACGTCTCCCGGCGCATAGGCGTCGCCGTCTCCGGCAGCGCTGGTATTCCAGCCGGTAAAGTTATGCGTTGCGCTCGTCGGCGCCTGCACGCTTCCCAGAACGGTATGCGAACCGTCCTCCGGGATTCTGGACACCGGATCGGGAATATTCGCCGCATCGGCCGGGCCGTTGCCCGCATGGTAGGTAACGGTGTAATAGTCGCCGATAATCAGCGCGGCCGCCTGCGTTTCAATAGTATAGTTCGCTTTGACAGAGCTGCCGTTCTCGTCCAAAACGTCCCAATTCTCCGTGTTTACAGTCACGCCGTTCTCGATGATTCCGGGCTCCTTGCCGCTGCCCTGCGCCATCACGCCGGTCAGCTTATGCTCAGGATCGGAAACGAGATTCGCTACCGTGTACGCATCCGCAGGAACTGTCTGAAGCGTATCTGTAAACTTGAAAGTCACATCCTTCGCCTTGACAGTGATCGTTCTCTGCGTAATCGTCAGCTCCGGCGCGTCGTAAGTCAGGTTAAACGATGAGGTCACGTTGACTGCCGCCGCCGTGCCGTCGCCCACATACCAGATCTCCGGCGCGGTCGCCGTCGTGTACGGCGTGGCCGACGCGTTCTTGCCCGCCACCGTGTAGTTCCAGCGGATTTCATACCCCTCGCCCAGGCTGTTCTCGTCGTACGTGTACGCGGGTGTTTTGTCCAGGCGCTGTTCCTTGCCGTTGTACGTCAGCGTCTGCTTCGCCCCGGTCACATGCACCGCAGGCTTGCTTTCGCCGTCCACGATCACAAAGTCCGCTGCGCGCGTGATCACGTTGTAGTTGTCCAGTACGCTCGCCGTACCCTCCGTGATGGAGATCCCGCTCGCGTCTATCGTCACTCTGCCCGTGTAGCGTCCCGGGAGCATCGCGCTGCCCTGCGACTTTATGCCGCCGAGCGTCTGCGCGGGATCTTCCACAAGGCCGCTGACCGTGTACGCGTCCGCAGGCGCGTTCTGTACCGCGCCCGTGAAGTCGCGCATCACTTCCGTCGCCGTAATGACAAGGTCGCGCTTCGTAATCGTCAGCGTAGGTGCGACCAGCGTAATCTTGAAGTGGCCGGTGACATCGTTGTTGTCCTTGTCATAGATTGTCGGCACCGCCGCAGACGTATAGGGCGTGGCGCTCACGGTCGTACCGGTCACGGTGTAATTCCAGACAACGGTGTACACATCCGTGTCCAGACCTTCCACCGTGAAGTTCGGCGACGCAGCGGAGCTGGCCACGGTCTGGGGCTTGCCGTTATAGGTTTCCGTTTCGCTCGCGCCGGTAATCGAAACCTGCATCTTGGGCAGGAAATTCGCCGTATAGGTCTTGGACTCATAAACCTTTTCCGGGAACGGCGACGGCGTCCAGCCGGCAAAGTAGTAATCGTCGCTCGCCGGGACGGGTGTCGGAATCAGGCCGCTGTAAGACGTTCCGCCCGGCACATCGCTGTGCGAGATCTCGGATACGCCGGCCTGCGCGCCAAGCGTCAGGCTGCCGTAAACGGCATTGTTGACATGGAACGCAACGTCGTACGTCTCCAGCTCCCAGCATGCGTACAGGTTCACATTGCTGTTGAACGTATGCAGGCTTCCCGGCAGGATAGACGGCGTATTGTCCGTACTGCTCCTGGACCATCCGATAAACCGGTACCCGGAACGCGTGAAGTAATCCGCAGAATTCTCCGGGACCTGATACTCCACGCCCTTTTCGGCAACCGTTGTTTTGGGCGCGTCGGCCGCATTCGGGTAGTTCGGGTTGTAGGTGATGGTGATCGCGTTCTGCGCGTCGATATACTTAGCGAAGAAATAGGTGTTGCCGTGTACTTCAAACGTATTGCCGGGATAGAACGTCGAGCCCTCGTTGTCCTGCAGCCAGCCCACAAAAACGCGGGAACCCAGGCGGAGATTCTCCCCGTCCTTGACAGGCGCTTTGACGTTCAGCTTATACGGGTTGGGATCGGACGGAACCGTGCCGGTACCGCCGTTTGCATCATAGTACACACGGAAGCCGTCCGTCTTCCACTGCGCGAATATATACATATCCGTGTAGTAGTAGCGGTCGAACTGGAACTTGGCCATGGTCTTGTTGCCCTGGCTGTCCGTTGCATAATAGTACCAGCCGAGAAACTCGCCGAGCGCGTTCCCCTCCGCGTCCTCGTAGAACTGGCCGACCTGATAGATGTCCGGGTCGTTGATGATGGGGCTGGCATCGCCGTAGCCCTGTATATGGACCGTATATTCCCCGCCGATCTGATCCGGCGTATTGTAGAAATAAGCGGTGTACTGCGTCGGCTCATACCGCGCGAACAGCGTTGTACTGTTGGCTGGCATGGTATCCGTGGAGAAGTCGACCAGAGCCGCCGTGTCCTCCGGACCGTATGCCCAGCCGATGAAACGGTAACCATCCATGACAGGGTCGGTAGACGGCTTGTAAAGCGAAAGCTTTTCACCGAACACGGCGTTGCGGACCGTGGTCAGCGGCGTGCCGTTACGGTTGTCGAAGATAAGATTGGAGCGCGTACGGTTATAAAGCAGGTACTGGTTTGTGACTACTTCATCCTTATCCGGCGAAGTAAGCCCCCGTCTTCCCATCTTCAGCGCGGAGTTTGTAACTTTGCTCATGCCGTAGATATCTTTCAGGCTAAAGGTCGCGCCGTTGCTGAAAGCGCTCTGCGAGTACTCTTCGCTTCTCACATAGGTGACGCCGTTGTATACGACATAGTCCACGCCGTTGGTTTTTCCGGCGGTGGAATAGCCGTTGAGCGCCTCAAACATATAGTTGAGGGTAACGGTATATCCGCGCTCAAGCCACTGCGCGCTTACGGTGTAAGAACGGCCGGAGGACGGAATCATACCCTCGGATAACTGAATACGCTTGGACACCCAGGTTGACGAAGAGAACCCTAGATTTTCCGGAGGCGTCCAGCCATAGAAGTAATAGGTGTCCCCGTCGTCTCTGCGGGACATGGCATAGCCGTTTTCATTGTGAAGCGGCCAGATATCGGAGATGTCCTGCTCGTATTTCGCGTCTATATAGTACAGGTCTCCGCCGTTGGTATAGGTAGTACCGTTATACGTCATCTGCGCGCCGCTTCCATTGAGGTCAAAATAGATGCGGTAGACAATGCGGGAGCAATAGACGTTCACGACGGTATTGCCCGTTCCCCATACGACCTTTTCGGGGTCGCTGTGGCTGAACTCGGTATAGTCGGGCATATAACGGCCCGGAATATCTCCGGCCGTCAGCTTGACGCTTGTTCCCGCCAGCGCCTCGGCGCGGTAGGATGTCTGGGCCTTGTACACGCCGGCTTCGTTCGCGTCTTCCACCCAAATAGTCACAGTATAACCAACCTTATTGGCAGACCACACTGCGTACAAAGTCATCGTATTGTCGACCGGCGTATTGAAATTGAACTGGCTGCCGTTCGGCTCCGCTGACCAGTACAGGAAATTGTAGCCCGGACGCGTCGGCGCGGCAGGCGCGGACGTTGTGGAATTCTTCACGACAACCTGCGTTGTAACCGAAGAACCGCCCTGTGTGTCATAATAGACATAGCAGAGTTCTCCAAACACCGGGTACAGGTCCATGTCGGAAGTTACGGTCTGGCTGAAATCAAACAGCGCATCGGTGGTTTTGTCCGCCGTCCAGCCGACAAACGTTGACCCCGTTGGCGGCACGACCTCTTCTTCCGTCGGACTTACCGTGTTGTTCTTCCTCACTTCTTTGGAATCGATGACAAGCGCGTCGTCGTCCCGGGAACCGAGAAAGCGCACCAGATAGGAATCCGAAAATCTTGCGGTAAGGTATATATCCTCCGTGATCTCGGTTCCAAAGTCAAAACGGACATACGGCGCCTGAATCTCGCCGGTTTCATCCGCGTAATACCATCCGCGGAACGACACCATATCGTCCGGAATGGCTGGATTTGCAGGCTCAGGGCACGTCTCGCCCTCATTCACCTGCTCGGTGGACAGCAGCGTGCCGTCCGCGCCAAAGAAAGTTACCGTGCGGATGACGGCATCTTCCTGCGGGTCGGCGGCAAAGCTGATTCCTGTGGGTAAAAGCGTCAACGTCAACACCGCAAGGATGATTGCGCTGAGAAATCTTTTCCCTCTGTTTTTCTTCAAATGAATCGCCCCCTAATTACGTAATTCATCTGCTTATTATTTCGTATATAACTATATCATTCCAGTTTTAAAAAGGGAACAAGGCCGGTTGAATTTCACGGCGTTTTTCTGAAAATTAGACCGCTTTTTCGACTATTGCGCCGTCTACATCTTGTACGCGGCGCAGGGACCGGTCAACAACGGTTGTAACCGGAGTGAATTCCGGCTGTCCGGACGCGCCGGAGACTTCAGCCGGCGCGGCCTCTTTCCGGAAAAGATTAAAAAAGGCGCAAAGCGTACGCTTTGCGCCTTTGTCACAGGGGTATAAAGATATATTTGCGAAGTTTCGGAGCTGAACCCACGCCGTTCGCAAAATGTCGGCAGCGGTCAGCGCGCCGTCGTGCGAAAAGGCATGGAGGCTCCGAATAAAAAATCGGAGCAAGCTTATATCGCTTGCTCCGATGTGGCGCGCTGTAAGGGATTCGAACCCCTGACCTACTGGTTCGTAGCCAGTCACTCTATCCAGCTGAGCTAACAGCGCACACAATAACTCGCTAAAATATGATAACACAAACAATCGAAAAATGCAAATACTTTTTTTAATTTTTAGAAATATAAATGCGGCTGTCCTGTACGGTTCGACCGGCAGGGGCGTTCCGGGATGCGCTCTCCCGGTTCCGGCGCGCCGTTCAACAGGCCATCGGCGGGGTCATGCCGCGCCAGATTTGCCTGCGCGCGCGCAGCGCTCCGGTTTGCATAACAGTAGACGCAGCCAAAGCCGCACGAATCGTACATGCCGATATCCACGCTTTCCACACAGCGGCAGCCGCCGCGCTGGTTCGGATCGCAGCGCAGGTCGGTCTCGCCCACAATGCGTTCGACCCAGGCTTTGTCCAGGCAGCCGGACGCCTCCGCGCCCGCGGCCGTGAAATCCACCGGCTCGCAGCAGGCGGTCAGCCGGATTCCATACGCGGCGGCCGTCTCCGCCAGCGCGGCGACAAGCGCGCGCATCTCCGCCTCGCCCGCCGCGCGGATGGTTCCGTTTTGCACGAGCCGGGCCAGTTTTCGATAGGCGTCCACGAAACTGACCGCGCAGCGGTCGGTACATCCCGCCAGTTCGCGGCAGAGTCCGGAAAACGCCTCCGCATGCCGGGCCGCCGTCCAGTCCGCGTTCAGGATGATCGGGTCGTACCGCCAGATCAGGCGCGTTTTTCCAATCCGGCCGGCAAGGGCTTGAAAGTCGGATATAATGTCCGCTTTCCTGCGCAGCCCCGGCTCCAGATCCCGGCCGTACGGCGTCACGGTGATCTGAAAACAGTACGAGTAGCCGAGCGCTTCCATCTCGCCGAGGCAGGGGATCAGATTGTGCGGGTCCTTTGTCCAGAACGCAATGAGATCCACAGTCTGCGGCGAAAGGCGCAGGCGGCTTATCCGCTTTGAATATGGGTTCTGCAGCAGGACATATCCCTCGCGCAGCCGGTTCATAAACCACGGCGCGTAAAAGGCCGGAATATCCGTGCGGCGGCTTGCGCTCACTATCATAATACGCCTCCCGCCGCCGTCCAGGACAGCCGGATCAGCCGGAAAACGTCCAGCGCCGTCCGGTACAGGTTCTCCGCGCTCCTTGCGCCGGAGACGGACAGCGGCTCCGGCATGCGGTTGATTGCAAAGGCGGCGTCCAGGCCGAGCCCGGCGCTGTACGCACCGTCGATCCCGCCCGCGAGCGCTATGACCGGCACGCCGGCGCGTTTGGCGCGCCGTGCGACGCCGCCGACGGCCTTTCCCATCCCGCTCTGCGCGTCCAGCCTGCCCTCGCCCGTCACCACGAGGTCCGCCCCCTGCAAAAGCGCATCGAATCCGGCGGCGTCCAGCGCCGTCTCAATCCCGTTTTTCAGCTCTGCGCCCAGAAAGGCGCGCATGCCGAACCCAAGCCCGCCCGCAGCGCCCGCGCCCGGGTCCCCTGCACAGCCGGTTCCGAGATCCCGCGCAGCCACAGCCGCCAGATGCCGCAGTCCTGCGTCCAGCGCCGCAACAGCCGCTGCGTCCGCCCCCTTTTGCGGGCCGAACACATACGCAGCGCCTTTCGGGCCGTAAAGCGGATTTTCAATGTCGCACATGGCGGCGATCTGTACGCCGGCCAGCCGTTTAGCGATGCCGGAGCAGTCGATCCGGGCGATGTCGCGCAGCGTGCCGCCCACGGGAACGAATGCGCCGCCCTGCCCGTTATAGAAGCGCACGCCCAAAGCCGCAGCCATGCCGCAGCCGCCGTCGTTGGTCGCGCTGCCGCCGAGGCCGACGATAATCCGCTCCGCCCCGCTGCCCGCCGCGGCAAGGACCAGTTCGCCCACGCCGTAGGTCGTCGTATACAGGGGGTTCGGCGCCTGCACCAGCGGCAGTCCCGCGCAGGCCGCCGTCTCCACCACCGCCGCGCCGCTGTCCAGGCGTCCGTAATATGCACGGACCGGCGCAAACAATGGGCCGGACACCGTACAGAACCGCTTCTGCCCGCCGGCCGCCGCCAGCATGCAGTCCACGCTGCCCTCGCCCCCGTCCGCAATGGGGACGGAAAGCGCCGCGCACGCGGGGAACACCTCCAGCGCCGCGGCCCGGATTGCCTGGCAGGCCTGTATGGAAGACAGAGTGCCCTTGAACGAATCGGGCGCTATTATTATTTTACGCATAAAAGTCTCCTTGCTTTCAGGGGCGAACCATGGTAGACTGACACTATCAACAGAAAAGAGGTTTGCCATGTACGAAACGGATATTAAACCCTCGACGCTCCCTCAGTTCGCCGCCATTTATGACGAAATCTGCAAAAAGCCGGTACGCGGAATCCTGCTCAACTTCTACGGGCTGGGCTACGCCGGCATGCCCGACCAGCCCGACCGGTACGACGTATTCTACGCCGAGCGCGGCATTGTCAGGGTATCTCCCTATTCAGGGCCCTGGGGCTGGATGAACGACACCGCCGTCGAGCTGACGGACCGCGTCGTCGCGGCCGTAATGGAAAAGTACGGACTTGTGGACGGCGTCCCGGTCGTCGCCAGCGGCGGGAGCATGGGCGGGCACGGCGCGCTCATCTATTCCCTGTACGCCAAAAAAACGCCGGCCGCCTGCGCCGCCGACTGCCCTGTCTGCGACCTGCCGTACCACAGCACGGAACGCCCCGATCTTCCGCGCACCATGTTCACGGCGTTCCGGCACATGCCGGGCACCCTCCAGCAGGCGATGCAGGCGCGTTCACCCCTGCACCAGGCCGAACGCATGCCGCATATCCCCTATTACATCGTCCACGGGGAGGCGGATGCGGACGTCAACAAGAATATGCACTCCGACAGGTTCGTCGCAGAGCTCCGGAAAACACATGGCGACGTGACGTATGTCGAAGTACCCGGCATGAAGCACTGCCAGATGCCGGAGGAAACGGCGCGGGCCTACCATGCCTTTATTCTAAGCGCGTTTGGGCTCGGCTGACAAACCGCCGTTCCAAAAGAAACGGGCGGGCAAGAAATTCTGTTCTTGCCCGCCCTTATTATATGCTATATGCGTCTTATTTTCAATAGAGGTATTTGATCATATCGGGGTGCGGAGACGGGATCACGGTTTTCGCCGCGAGCAGGCCGCCGGTACTGACGGTTTCGCTCGCCGCATCGACAGCGGCCGTCACATCCGCCACCGTGCCGGTCATCAGCACAAACGCCTTGCCGCCCATGCCGCGGGAAAGCCGGACTTCAATTAAGTCCACCGCGGCGGCCTTTACCGCAATGTCGGCAACGGAAATGCCGGCGGCGACTGAATAGGTCTCCAGAATGCCCAGCGCGTCCACACGGCCGATCTCTCCTGTGCGGTTGATCGCCGCGAATACCTGGGGGTCGATGTTCGGGATCACCAGATGGTCGATCTGAAGAGAGCCCGCAATCTCAACACCCGTTTCCACGGAATGGGCCACGTCGGCCACAAGTCCGCCGATAATAATCATGTACTTGCCCGGACATACGGGGGCCGCCTCCAGAATCGTCACGAGCGAGGCCTTGGCCATCGCGTCGCAGATTTCAAAGCCCTTGGCTATGCTGGAACTTTCAATTACTCCTATGGCATTCATCATCTGTTACACCCCCTCAAAGGCTTCGATCTCGATCGTGCGGCCCACGGCGCGCACCATTCCCTCCAGCGGCGCGTGCAGGTCCACGCCGAGCGCGCCCTCCGGCGCGCACGCAATCTTCTGGCCGCGCAGCACAAGGTCGCCGGTATGTACAAGCGGCTCGCAGGGCGCGCCGATGTGCATTTTCAGCGGTATAACAAGCTTTTTCGTCTTTATGGGCGTATCGTCAAAGGGCAGGTGCCTGTCGTACCCGGCGATGCCCAGGCGCTGGATGAGCCGGGGCGTCGGCACATGGCGCAGCGCGCCGTATTCGCTGACCGGGTTCATTTTCCGGCCTTTTACGTCGGGCCGGTAGCCCTGCTCCGCCATGATCTTCTTGTAGTAATTGTTGATCCGGTTGGGAGAGAGGTTCATGTTGCACGCAAAGGCCTGGCACAGGCCGCAGTCGGTGCACAGCGCCGCCTGCGCGATGCTCTCCATTTGGAAGTCCCCCTGCAGATAGGGCAGCACGCGCATCGACCGGCTCGGATACAGGGTGTGGCCCAAAAGATTGCGCGGGCACATGTCGGTGCACAGATTGCACTGGCAGCAGACGGATTTCGCCTTCAAAAAGTCATGCTTCAGGTCGCTCGTCTTGCGCAGGACGAGGGGATGGTCCGGCGGGACTACGATGATACCGCCGGTCGTCTTTTCCACCGGCGTGCTGAGATCGTCCGTAATCTTCCCCATCATAGGGCCGCCCAGAACTATTTTATAGTCGGAAATTTTCATTCCGTGCCCGTAGGTCTCGATCAGCTCGCCGATAGACACGCCGATCGGCGCCTCGCAGACGCAGGGACGGTTGACCTCGCCCGTAACCGTGACATACTTGTGTGTAAAGGGCTTGTCCTGTACAGCATCCGCCAGCAGAGCGAGCGTGAACACATTGTTGACCACCGCGCCCACGTCGATCGGGATTCCTCCCTGCGGGACGACGCGGCCCGTCACCTCGTGCACGAGCACATGCTCATCCCCCGCCGGATAAAAATTGTCCAGCAGGAACAGCTCCAGCCGCGGCTCGTCTTTCAGCAGCGAAGTGAAGATCGCAGTGAGGTCTGCGTGCTTGGCCTTCACGGCCAGGTAGCCCTTCTCCGCGCCCGTGGCCTCCACGGCAAGGCGCAGGCCGGCGATCACCTTTTCCGGATGGCGGAGCATGAAATGCCGGTCCGTCTCCAGAATGGGCTCGCACTCCGCGCCGTTGGCGATGACAGAATCCGCCTTGGCCTGTATTTTAACATGCATGGGAAAGCCTGCGCCGCCCGTGCCGACGATGCCGGCCGCTTTGGCGCAGGACGGAATATCCCGAGGGGTTACCTGCGTATCATTCGTCATTTTTTGAATACCCCACAACGAAATTATTCAACCGTGCACTCCAGCTTGCTCAGAACCTGGCACACAGCCTCCGCGGCTTCTTCCTTCACAATGCTTTTGCCCAAGCTGCGGTACTGCCGGATGACAGAGCCGACCACCTGATCCAAAAACTGCTGTCCCGTATCCGCATCAGAACCGCCGATGCGCACCTCGATCCCCTGCTCCTTGGCCCAGTCCTTGGCGGACGGGGTGAGGATGGTTCCCTCCGGGAACACCGCGAGCGGCGCGCCCTGATAGCGCATCATCTCAATCTGCGTAATTACCTGTGCCATGCTGCTTCCTCCATGCTTTATTCTCGTTCGATTTCCACGCCGAGTTCCCGTATGGCGTCCTTTGCGAGCGGCGTAATCACAGCGCCCTTCGCTGCGTAGATGCTCTCTCCGGTACGCGCCG
>ERZ824978.3956-NODE-3956-length-10458-cov-5.202826_pt1 | contig 10458 bp, 9 predicted proteins | sample MGYA00519860_ERZ824978 | MGnify/ENA primary metagenome ERZ824978 (study PRJEB31778, sample SAMEA3449184) | human gut metagenome | biome: human gut; feature: human-associated habitat; material: faeces | place: United Kingdom | collected 2010/2012 ... | reverse complement strand
CCAATATCCCCACGGAGGAGTGCTTCATCTCCCCCATGCGGGGCAAGGCCGAGGGCATCGTCTACGCCACCAAGCCCCTGAGCTATCAGGGCCAGCTCATCGAGAATTTCTCCGTCCGCTTTGAAAAGGGCAAGGCCGTGGAGGTCAAGGCGGAGAAGGGCGAGGAGCTGCTCAAGACTATGATCGCCATGGACGATGGCGCGTCCTATCTGGGCGAGTGTGCGCTGGTGCCCCAGCACAGCCCCATTGCGGAGAGCGGCATCCTGTTCTATAACACCCTGTTCGACGAGAACGCCGCCTGCCATCTGGCGCTGGGCATGGGCTTTGCCGACACCATCAAGGATTTCCAGAATAAGACGCTGGACGAGTGCCGGGCGCTGGGCATCAATGATTCCATGATCCACGAGGACTTCATGATCGGCTGCGACAGCATGAACATCGACGGCATCTGCGAGGACGGCAAAGTTGTACCCATTTTCCGCAGCGGCAACTGGGCGTTCTGATCGGAAAAACCGCTGACGCACCACGATTTTTCGATTTTTTGAAAAAATCGAAAAAAGTGCTTGCATTCTCCGACACTTTATGATATGATATCCGGGCGATTAAAGATTGCCCGGGGCTACTATGCCCTTTAACTGATAAGAAAGAGGTGAACGAAATGAAGGAAGGTATCCATCCCAAGTACGAACAGACCACCATCCGCTGCGCGTGCGGCAATGTCTTTACCACTGGTTCTACCAAGAAGGACATTCGTGTTGAGATCTGCTCCAAGTGCCACCCTTTCTATACCGGCAAGCAGAAGCTGGTTGACACCGGTGGACGTGTTGATCGGTTCAACAAGCGGTTTGGCCTGAAGTAAGACCCACAAATCCCGCACTGCGTGATGCAGTGCGGGATTTTTGTATTTTTATGGTTGTTCACGGCGCGGATGTGTGGTATAATAGAAGAAATAGTATGAGGGGGAGTGTTGCCCGGACGGGAGGCGCTTCCCATTAGGAGAAAAGCGGAGGTAACATGGAAGAAAGATTTGATAAACAAGCCCAGGAGCGGGCAGTACTGGTTGGATTGAACGCGGACTGCTTCGCTGAGGAAGATACCGCCACCGAAAGCACACTGGACGAGCTGGAAGACCTTCTGGAGACCGCAGGGGGCTTCTGCACGGGCAAGGTGCTGCAAAACCGCCATACCCCCGATTCCCACAGCTTCATCGGCGAGGGAAAAGCGCAGGAGGTGCGGATGCTGGCGGAAGCGACCCAGTCCACCATGGTCATTTTCGACAACGAGCTTTCTCCCGGCAACATCCGGGCGTTGGAGGAAATTATCGGGCTTCCCGTTCTGGACAGGAGCGCCCTGATTCTGGACATTTTCGCCCAGCGGGCAAAGACGAAGGAAGGCCGGCTTCAGGTGGAGCTGGCGCAGTACAAATATCTGCTGCCCCGACTGTCCGGCATGGGTACGAGCCTTTCCCGGCAGGGCGGCGGCATCGGCACCCGTGGCCCCGGCGAGACGAAGCTGGAATCCGACCGGCGGCATATCCGGGAGCGCATCAACCGCTTGGAAGAAGAGCTGGAGCAGGTGCGCAAGGTGCGCTCCGTCCAGCGGGAGCGGAGAATGAAAAATTCCGTTCCGGTGGTGGCCATTGTGGGCTACACCAACGCGGGAAAATCCACCCTGCTCAATCAGCTCACCGGCGCGGGAATCCCCGCCAACAACCGGCTGTTTGACACGCTGGATACCACCTCCCGGCTTCTGACGGTTTCCGACAATCTGGACGTGATCCTTTCCGACACCGTAGGATTTATCGCGAAGCTGCCCCACCATCTGGTGGACGCTTTCCGGGCGACGTTGGAGGAACTGGAATTTGCCGACCTGCTTCTGCACGTCATCGACGCTTCCGACCCCCATCTGGAAGAGCATATCGCCGTGGTAGACAGGCTGATCTCCCAGCTGGCCAAGCCGGAAACCCCGGTGCTGAAATGCTACAACAAGGCCGATCTGGTGTATTCCGACGACATTCCCGTGGGGAAGAATATTGTTGCCATCTCCGCCAAGCGGGGCATCAATATGGACGGGCTGCTGAAAGCCATCGAGAGCGCCCTGAACCATGCCCGCCACCATGTCGTGGTGCGTCTTCCCTACGCCATGGGCGGCATGGTGAAGACGCTGCATGACGGCGCCCAGGTCAAAAAAGTGGACTACACCCCGGAGGGCATCGAGATCGAGGCCGTCGTGGACGGAATCCTCTACGGCAGACTCCGGGAATATATCATCGGGGAGTGCTGAGGATTGGACGAGTATCTGATACCCACCCAATTTGGCGAAGCGGAATTCGTGGAAAAAAAGTCCCGCTTCATCGGCCGCGTCTGGCCTGTGGACACCGAGGAAGAAGCCCTGGCGAAAATTCAGGAGATGAAAAAGAAGCACTACGACGCCACCCACAACTGCTGGGCGTACATCATCAGAGACGGCGCGGTGCGCTTCTCCGATGACGGCGAACCCGGCGGCACTGCGGGAATGCCCATGCTGCAGGTTTTGCAGCGGGAAGGTCTTTTTAACGTGGTGTGCGTGGTGACCCGGTACTTTGGCGGCATTCTTCTGGGCGCCGGGGGGCTGGTGCGGGCTTACACAAAAGGCGCGAAAATCGCTGTGGACGCTGCGGGCAAATCCATGAAGCGGGTATGGACGGCGGTGTACGTGCCGTGCCCCTATCCCTTCTACGAGCGGGTCAAACTGGAAGCCGCCGCCTTTGGGGGCATCCTCCGCAAGACGGATTTCGGCGCGGAGGTGGAGCTGGAGCTGCTGTTCCCGGAGGGACAGGTCAGCGCCTTTCTGGAAAAACTCACCGACCTGTCCAGCGGAACCGTGGAGGGCATGGAGACCGGGCAGGAATACCGTGCGTTCCCGGTGGAGACTACATAAACGAAAGCAGAAAAAGCGGATGTCATTTTCTACAAGGAATGAGGGAATTACCATGACTGTGCGGGAAGAACTGGAATGGCAGGAGCATAAGCGACTGAATCCTCTGGCGGCCTTCGCCGACCAGAGCAGGGGACGTCTGAGGTTTGAAGAACCCCGGGCGGAGGACGTGCGTACCTGTTACCAGAGGGACATTGACCGCATTGTCCATTCCAAGTCCTTCCGCCGCCTGATGCACAAGACGCAGGTGTTTTTGCAGCCTGAGGGCGACCACTACCGCACCCGGATGACCCACACATTGGAGGTCAGCCGCATTGCCGGAACCATCACACGGGCGCTGGGGCTGAACGAAGATCTGGCGGAAGCCATTGCCATGGGGCATGACCTGGGACACACTCCCTTTGGCCACGCCGGGGAGGACGTTCTGAGCCAGTGCCTTGGCAAGCCTTTCCGCCACAATGAGCAGAGCCTGCGAGTGGTGGACATTCTGGAAAAGGACGGTCAGGGGCTGAACCTGACCTATGAAGTCCGCATGGGCATTCTGGGTCACACCGGGGATTACTGGCCGGAGACGCTGGAGGGGCAGGCCGTGCGCCGCTCCGACCAAATCGCCTACGTCAACCACGACATTGACGACGCCATCCGGGCGGGCATCCTCACCGACGACGATATCCCCATCGACATCACCGATGTGCTGGGCCACAGCCACCGGGACAGGATCAACACACTGGTCTGCGATGCCATCCGCACCTCCCGGGAATTCGGGAGAGTCTGTCTGTCGCCCGATGTGGACAGGGCGCTCAAGGAGCTGCGCTCGTTCATGTTTACCAATGTCTACCGCAATCCGGTGGCCAAGGGCGAGGAGAGCAAGGCAAAGGATATGCTGAAGCGGCTGTTTGAATACTACATCGCCCATCCGGAAGCGCTGCCCGAGGATTTTCAGCCCCAGCTGAGCTTCGACGGCATGGAGCGCACGGTGTGCGACTACATAGCGGGAATGACGGACAATTACGCCGTCGAAAAGTTCCGGGAGATCTTCATCCCCATGGGATGGCAGGTTCACGGTTAGAGAATAATTGGAGAAATCTGACGAAAGGAGGGGAGACCATGCCATTTTCACCGGCATTTATTGACGAAGTGATCGCGCGGAACCCGATTGAGGACGTGGTGGGGCAGTATGTGACGCTGAAGCGTTCCGGCTCCAACCTGTTTGGCCTGTGTCCCTTCCACGGAGAGAAAACCGCTTCCTTCTCCGTCGCGCCGGACAAGGGCATGTTCTATTGCTTCGGCTGCCACAAGGGCGGCGGTGTCATCAATTTCGAGATGGAAATTGAGGGGCTGAGCTACGGGGACGCCGTGCGGGCGCTGGCAAAGCGGGCGGGGTTGGAAGTCCCTGAGGACGAGCAGTACCAGTCCCGGTATCGCCAGCAGGAGCGGCTCTGGGCGCTGCACAAGGAAGCGGCGCGGTTTTTCCACAGCTGCCTGTACGCACCTATGGGCGCGTCGGCACTGGAATACGCCCGGGGGCGGGGAATGTCCCAGACGACCCTGACGAAGTTCGGCATCGGCTACGCCCCGGACAGCTGGAGCGATCTGGTGGACGCCATGCGGAAAAAAGGCTACACCGATCAGGAGCTGCGGGACTCCGGCCTTGTGACGGTGTCCAAAAAGAACGGCAATCTTTTCGACCGGTTCCGGGACAGGCTGATGTTCCCTATCATCGACGTCCGGGGGAACGTCATCGGCTTCGGCGGGCGCATTATGAACGACCGGGACAAAAACGCCGCAAAATACTTAAATTCCCCGGAAACCCTGATTTTTAACAAGCGAAAGAACCTGTTTGCCCTGAATTACGCCAAGAAAAGCAAAATGGGCTACCTGATTCTGGTGGAGGGGTACATGGATGCCATTGCCCTGCATCAGTACGGATTTGACTGCGCGGTGGCATCCTTGGGTACTGCCCTGACGGACGACGGCGCAACGCTGCTGTCCCGGTACACCGATCAGGTGGTGCTGATCTACGACGGCGACACCGCCGGACAGAACGCCACCCAGCGGGCGATCCCCATGCTGGAAAAGGCGGGATTGCAGGTCAAGGTCCTGAAAATGCGGGACGCCAAGGACCCGGACGAGTTCCTGAAAAAGTACGGTGCCGACCGTTTTAAAATTCTGCTGGAGGAATCCTCCAACCGGGTGGAATATCAGCTTGCCGCCATTGCCCGGAAGTACGACCTGCGGGACGACGACCAGAAGGTTCGCTATTTGCAGGAATCTGCCGACCTGATCGGCTCCCTGCCCAGCGCCGTCCAGCGGGACGTCTACGGCGGGCGGGTGGCGGAGGCTGCGAAGATCAGCGCCGACGCCATGCAGATGGAAATTCAGCGGGCGTGGAAACGGCGGGTCTATCAGGAGAAGAAAAAGCAGGAGAAGATCGACCTGTCTCCCGCCCGGAATCTGCAGCCCAAGAGCCGGGACATCCGCTATACCAACATAAAATCCGCCATGGCGGAGGAAATGCTTCTGTCGCTGGTTCTGCGGGAAAGCGCCCTGCTGGACAGCACCGGCGGTCTGAAAGCGGAGATGTTCTCCTCAGAGCTGCTGGGACGGGTCTACGCCCAGTTAAAGCAGCGCCATGAGCAGGGACTGGACGTTTCCCTCGCAGGACTGACGGACTTGACGCCGGAGGAAATGTCCCACATTGCTGGCATCCTGCACAGACAGCAGGGGCCTGTGAACGAGCAGGCGCTGACGGACTGCATCCGCACCATCCAGAACGAGTATCAGGCGTCCAAAGTGGCGACGGAGGACGACCTGCTGGCGGTGCGGGAACGAATGAAGGAAAGAAAAGGAATGAAAGCATGACAGAGCTGTTAGAGAATTCTCCGGTAAGCGCCGGCGAGGACGATGTGCGCCAATACTTAAATGAGATCCGGCGGTATCCCCGTCTGACGCCGGAGGAAGAGCGTCAGCTTGCCATGCGCTGCGCGCAGGGAGACGAGAGCGCCATTCGCCAGATGGTCAATTCCAATCTGCGTCTGGTGGTGTCCATCGCGAGAGAGTACGCCGGACGGGGCGTCGCGCTGATGGACCTGATTCAGGAGGGCAGTATCGGCCTTCTGGTGGCGGCGCGGAAATTTGATTATACCAAGGATTACCGTTTTTCCACTTATGCCACAAAATGGATCAGGCAGGGCGTGACCCGGTGCCTGATGAACCACGGCAGCGCCATCCGGGTACCGCTGCACACGGCGGAGCGGATGCGGAAGATCGAAGCGGTGCGCACCGCCCTGCGTCAGGAACTGGGGGAGGAACCCACCGCCGCCCAGATCGCGGAAAAGTGCGGCCTGCCCGAGGAAAAAGTGGCGGAGCTGACCCAGCTGACGCCGGATATCTGCTCGCTGGACGTTCCCACGGGGGATGACGACGGCACAGCCCTGCAATCTCTGCTGGAGGATGCGCAGGCGCCCCAGCCCTATGAGGAAGTGGTGCGCGGGGAGCTGGACAAGACAATGGACCAGCTTCTGAGTACGCTGAACGAGCGCCAGCAGCAGATCCTGCGGCTGCATTTCGGCATGGAGGACGGCAACTGCTATTCTTTGGAGGAGATCGGCAAAAAGCTGAGCATTTCCAAGGAACGGGTGCGCCAGATCGAGCGTCAGGCCATGGACAAGCTGCAAAAAATGGGTACCAGTCTTGGATTGGAGGATTTCTTGAATGAATGATCTGGATTTTTCCTTTGAGGACAGCCCTTGGGAAGCCTTTTTGCGAACCAAACGGGCGGGGGATACGGTTTCGGCCGCGAACCTTCTGACCATGCTGGAGGAAGAAAACGAGCAGGTCGTGGAGGATGCCCTTCAGGCACTGGAGGACGGCGGACTGAATCTGAATGTTTTTGACCTCCCCAAAACGTCGGGCAGCGGAGAGGCGGCTCTGCGTCTGCGTCAGGAAGCGCAGCTGGTGGAAAAGGGCTTGAACCCCAAGGAGCTGGAACCCAACGATCCACTGCGGCTGTACTTGGAAGAGGTAGCGCAGCTTTCCTCCACCGGCGACGAGCAGGCGCTGGCCGCAAAATGCGCGGCAGCGGATGAGTGCGCTATGGAGACATTGACCAATCTGGGGCTGCACCGGGTTCTGGAAATCGCCAAAGATCACGTCGGCTGTGGGGTGCTCCTGCTGGATTTGATTCAGGAGGGGAGCCTCGGACTGTGGCAGGCCATTCAGGGCTACCGGGAGGGGGATTATGACGCCTACCGGGACTACTGGATTCGGTTCTACATGGCGAAAGCGGTCTTTTTGCAGGCGAGGGCCAACGGTGTTGGGCAGAAGCTCCGTGGGGCGCTGGAGGACTACCGTGCCGTAGACGAGCGGCTGCTGTCCGAGCTGGGGAGAAATCCCACTTTGGAGGAGATCGCCGAGGCCATGCACATAAGCCCGGAGGAAACATCCGTGGTGAAAAAGATGCTGGACGACGCCCGTCTTCTGGCGCAGGCGAAGAAGCAGCCGGAGCCGGAGGAAGAAAAGGAAGCCGAGGAGCAGGCCGTGGAGGACACCGCCTATTTCCAGATGCGCCAGCGCATCATGGAGCTGATGTCGGTGCTTGACGAGACCGACGCGAAGCTGATCTCCCTGCGATTTGGTCTGGAGGGCGGAATGCCCCTAAGCCCCGAGGAAACGGGAAAGCGCCTGAACCTGACCCCCGACGAGGTGGTCGCAAGAGAAGCAAACGCCCTGAGCAAGCTGCGCTCAGAGAGATAGAAGGAAGGAAATCTATATGGCAAAACCAATTTCCATCGCCATTGACGGCCCCGCCGGGGCGGGAAAGTCCACAATCGCCCGAAGACTTGCAAAAGAGCTGGGCTTTTACTACGTGGACACCGGGGCGATTTACCGCACCGTGGCCTATTTCTTTGACCTGTGGGGCGTCAGCCCCAAGGACATCGACGGCATCACCCGCTACATCGACGAGCTGACCATTGGCATTGAGTATGACGACGAGGGCGTCCAGCACATGATCATGAACGGCATGGACGTGACCGGCGATATCCGCACCCCCGACCTTTCCCAGAAAGCAAGCCTGGTCTCCGCCCACGCCATCGTCCGGGACCTGCTGCTGGACATGCAGCGGGAAATGGCCGAGAAGCACAACGTCATCATGGACGGCCGGGACATCGGCACCGTGGTACTGCCCAAGGCCACGGTAAAGATTTTCCTCACCGCGACCCCGGAGGTGCGGGCAAAGCGCCGCACGGACGAGCTGATTGCGAAGGGACAGAAGGCGGACTACAATAAAATCCTCAAGGATATTCAGCAGCGGGACTATCAGGACACCCACCGGGAGATCGCTCCCCTGAAAATGGCGCGGGACAGCGTCAAGCTGGACACTTCTGAGCTGGACATCGACGGCGTTATCGCCGCGATGAAGGAGATCATTGCCCGGAAGGTGACGCTATGAGCGTCCGGGTCGCGAAAAGCGCCGGGTTCTGCTTCGGCGTCAGTCGGGCGGTGGAGCTGGTGGAGCAGGCGGCAAAAGCGGGGAAAAAGGTGGTCACGCTGGGGCCGATCATTCACAATCACCATGTCGTGGACAAATTCCGCGCCTTGGGTGTGGAGGTGATCGACACCCCTGAGCAGGCTTGCCCCGGCCAGACGGTCATTATCCGTTCCCACGGCGTCAGCCGGGCAGTGTATGAGGAATTGCAGCGCAGGGGCGTGGAGATCATCGACGCCACCTGTCCCTTCGTCAAACGCATCCACGGAATCGTCAGCCGCGCCGAGGAAGAAGGGCAGCTGCCTGTCATCATCGGGACGCCCACCCACCCGGAGGTGGAGGGCATTGCCGGATGGTGCCGGGACTGCCGGGTTTTTGAGACCCTTGACGACCTGAAAAACTGGGCATATTCCAAAGAAAATCTTAAGAATTCGTCAATTTGCATGGTTTCGCAAACGACTTTGACTGAATCTTTGTGGAAAATGTGCGGTGAATTTGCAAAAAAACAGTTTACTAACCTGAAAATTTTTGATACAATATGTAGAGCAACTGAGTATAGGCAAAGCGAAGCAGCTGAATTGAGTGAAATCTGTCAGGCTATGGTCGTTGTGGGAGACCCCAAAAGTTCCAACACAGGCCGTCTCGCTATGATTTGCCGGGAACACTGCGGCCGGGTCTTTCTGGTGGACAACGCTTCCGAGCTGCGTCCCGAGGACTTTCGCGGTGTCAGCGATGTTGGAATCACTGCCGGTGCGTCGACGCCGGCGTGGATTATAAAGGAGGTCAACAAGACTATGAGCGAAATCACGAATGTTGAGACTGTACAGGAGGATAACTTCGCGGAGCTTCTCGAGCAGTCCATCAAGACTTTAAATACAGGAGATAAGGTTATCGGCACCGTGACCGGAATCGGCAACACCGAAGTCCAGGTCGACCTCGGCACCAAGCATGCCGGCTACATCCCTTATGACGAAGTCAGCACCGATCCTTCCGTGAAGCCCGAAGACATCCTGAAAGTTGGCGACGAGATCGAGGTCTTCGTCGTTCGCGTCAACGATCAGGAAGGCACCGTGCAGCTGTCCAAGAAGAAGCTGGACGGCCTGAAGGTCTGGGACGACATGACCGCATGGGCAGAGAACAAGACCACTGTGGAAGGCACCATCACCGAGGAAAACAAGGGCGGTTTGGTCGCCAATGTCAAGGGCATCCGGGTGTTCATCCCCGCTTCCCAGTCCGGCATCGCCAAGGGCGGCGACATGGCTGGTATGGTCGGCAAGACCGTGCAGCTCAAGATCACCGAGGTCAACCGCGCCCGCCGCCGTGTTATCGGCTCCATCCGCGCCGTCAACTCCGAGGCTCGCAAGGCTGCGCAGGAGAAGATCTGGTCCGAGATCGAAGTGGGCAAGCAGTACCACGGCACCGTCAAGTCCCTGACTTCTTACGGCGCGTTCGTGGACATCGGCGGTGTGGACGGCATGGTTCACGTTTCCGAGCTGAGCTGGAACCGCATCAAGACTCCCGCTGACGTTGTGAAGGTCGGCGACGAGATCGACGTTTACGTCATTTCCTTCGACCCCGAGAAGCACAAGATTTCTCTGGGCTACAAGACCGCCGAGATGAACCCCTGGAATCAGTTCATGACCAAGTATTCCGTGGGCGACGTCGTGGACGCCAAGATCGTCAAGCTGATGACCTTCGGTGCCTTCGCTGAGATTCTGCCCGGCGTGGACGGCCTGATCCACATTTCCCAGATCGCTGACCGCCGCATCGGCAAGCCCGAGGATGTTCTGTCCGAGGGTCAGGATGTGAAGGTCAAGATCACCGATGTGGACGCCGAGAACAAGCGTATCTCCCTGTCTATCCGCGCTCTGCTGGAACAGCCTGAAGAGGACGCCGAGTAATTTGTGATGCAACACCGGGGCTGCGCATGTAGCCCCGGTGTTTTGTTAAATAAGAAAATACGCCGCGTTTGCGGATTTCCGCAGCGGGTGGTAAACCGATAATACTATTTCTTCATAAAATGATTTCATCATTTTATGAAAGCCGTTTCACGG
>ERZ824978.3945-NODE-3945-length-10481-cov-7.674755_pt1 | contig 10481 bp, 6 predicted proteins | sample MGYA00519860_ERZ824978 | MGnify/ENA primary metagenome ERZ824978 (study PRJEB31778, sample SAMEA3449184) | human gut metagenome | biome: human gut; feature: human-associated habitat; material: faeces | place: United Kingdom | collected 2010/2012 ... | reverse complement strand
TACGTGCAGTGTCCCGACTGCGGCAAAAAGCTCTATATCTTCGGCGAGGGCAAGACGGAGGAGGCCGCCAGGGAGTACGGCCTGCCCCTGCTGGCCAAGATGCCCATCGACCCGCAGCTGGCCAAGCTGACGGACGACGGCTGCATCGAGCAGTTCGAGGGCCACTGGCTGGACGGCGTGGTGGACGCCATCCTCAAGAAGTAAAAAAATATCCCGCGGCACTTCACTGCCGCGGGATATTTTTTTACTTCTTTTTCTTGCCCAGATACGCTTCCTTGATGGACTCATCGGCCAGCAGCTCCGCGCCGGTGCCGGACTTGGTGATGCACCCCGTCTCCAGCACGTAGGCGTAGTCCGCGATCTTCAGGGCCATATTGGCGTTCTGCTCGATGAGCAGTACCGTCATGCCCTGCTGGTTCACGGTACGGATAATGTCGAAGATACCCTGCACCACCAACGGCGCCAGGCCCAGCGACGGCTCATCCAGCATCAGCAGCTTGGGACGGCTCATCAGGGCCCGCCCCACAGCCAGCATCTGCTGCTCACCGCCGGACAGGGTGCCCGCCTGCTGCCAGTGCCGCTCCTGCAGCCGCGGGAACAGGTCATACACCCACCGGATGTCCTTTTCGATGCCGTCCTTGTCCTTGCGCAGGTACGCGCCGATCTTCAGGTTTTCCAGCACCGTCAGGTTGGGGAACACCCGCCGCCCCTCGGGGGACTGGGCGATGCCCGCCTCCAGCACCTTGTTGATGGGCTTGCCCAGCAGCTCCTGCCCATCGTAGGTGACGGAACCGCTGTCCGCCTTCACAAGGCCCGATATGGTGCGCAGCGTGGTGGACTTACCGGCGCCGTTGGCGCCGATGAGCGTTACGATCTTGCCGTCCGGCACCTCCAGGCTGATGCCCCGCAGGGCACGGATGCCGCCGTAGAACACGTGGAGATCATCAATCTTCAGCATCGTCTGCCACCCCCAGATATGCGTCAATGACGCGCGCGTTGTTTTGGATCTCCTCCGGCGTGCCCTGTGCGATGAGCTCGCCGAAATCCAGCACATAGATACGGTCGGCGATACCCATCACCAGATCCATGTGATGCTCGATGAGGAGGATCGTCTTGTGGAACTTCTCGCGGATCTCGCGGATGAACTCCGCCAGTTCCAGCGTCTCCTGCGGGTTCATGCCGGCAGCCGGCTCGTCCAGCAGCAGCAGCTTGGGGTCGGTGGCCAGCGCACGGGCGATCTCCAGCCGCCGCTGCTTGCCGTAGGGCAGGCTGGTGGCCAGCTCGTCCTTCACGTCCTCCAGGCCCACGATCTTCAGAAGCTCCAGCACCTCCTCGCGCTGCTTGGCCTCCTCCTTGCCATTCAGGTGGAACGCTGCGGTAAACAGATTGCTGGTGCGGCGCAGATGCTTGGCGATGAGCACGTTGTCAAACACGGTCTGTGTCTTCCACAGGCGGATGTTCTGGAACGTGCGGGCCATGCCCCGGGCCGTGATCTTGTCCGGGGTGGGGGCAAGGACATGGTCGGTAAAGGCGTACTCGTCCCGCTCCTTCTGCGCCAATTTCCACGCTTTCAGCGCCTCGTCGTCCATAGTCTCCTCCGGGGCAAGCTGGGCGGTATACATGGCGGGGTCTTCGCCCTTATAGGTCTTTTTCATCTTGCCGGCGGGATGGTTGCGCACGATACACTCGCCGTTGAAGCTGACGCGGCCATTGGTGGGGGCGTACACGCCGGTAATGACGTTGAACGCGGTGGTCTTGCCCGCGCCGTTGGGTCCGATAAGGGCCACGATCTCGCCCTCGTTGACCTCCAGGCTCAGGTTATCCACGGCGACCACGCCGCCGAACTGCATGGTGACATTCTCAACAGACAAAACGTTCTTGCTCATTTGGATGCCACCTCCTTCGCCTTATCCTTTTTCCGGAAGAGCTTTCCGAAGAAATTGATGATGGCGTCCCAGGAGAACTCCCTGTCGCCCATGATGCCCTTGCGGAAGAACAGCACCACGATCATGATGACCACGGAGAACACCAGCATACGGAAGCCGCCGCGCATGAACGGGATGTTCACACCCAGGTAGGGCATGGGGTCATCCAGGAAGCGCAGCCACCACTCGGAGCAGGCGATATACAGGAACGAGCCGATGATCGAGCCGGTGACAGAGCCGATACCGCCGATGACCACGATGAGCAGGATCTCATAGGTCATGGTGGAGGTAAAGGCGTTGGCCTGGACGCTGAACTGGAACATGGCCAGCAGCGCACCGCCCACACCGGCGAAGAAGGAGCTGATGAGGAACGCCTGCATCTTGTGCTTGGCCAGGTTGATGCCCATGGCCTCGGCGGCGATCTCATCGTCGCGGATGGCCTTGAAGGCGCGGCCGTAGGTGGAGTTGATGATCAGCACGATGATGGCGATGCAGATGCCGGATACGATGAACGGAAACAGCACGCTGTCGAAGTTGGCGAACTTCTTCAGCAGGTTCGAGCCGTTGGTCAGCGGGCCGGCCACCTTCCACTGGATGATGGCGCGCATGATCTCGGCGAAGCCCAGCGTGGCGATGGCCAGATAGTCGGACTTCAGCTTCAGCACCGGCAGGCCGATGAGATAGGCGAACAGCGCCGGCACAACGCCGGCCAGGAGCAGGCCCACGATCATAGGCAGGCAGAACTGGACCACGCCGCCGTCGAAGTACTGGTACACCGAGGCGCGGGAGGCCACGGGGATGGTCAGGATGGCGTAGGTATACGCGCCGATCATCATGAAGCCCGCCTGGCCCAGGGAGAACAGGCCGGTGAAGCCGTTCAGCAGGTTCAGGGACACCGCCACCAGGGAATAGATCGCGCCCTTTTTCAGAACGGACGCCAGCATGGAATAGTGCTGGAACTTGTCCACATACAGCAGGAAGGCGATGCAAACGGCGGCGAGGATCAGAGACAGCAGCAGATTTCTTTTCTTATGGTTCTTCATATCTCACACCTTCTCCGTCAGTTTTTCGCCGAACAGGCCGTTGGGCTTGCACAGCAGGATCACGATCAGCAGCGCGAACGTAAAGGCGTTGCTGAACACGGCGATGGTCTCGTTGGCCTTGATGAAGGACTCGCAGATGCCGATGATGAACGCACCGATGACCGCGCCGGGGATCGAGCCGATACCGCCGAACACCGCCGCCACAAACGCCTTCAGGCCGGGCATGGCGCCGATCATGGGGCTGACCTGTCCGTAGTTAGAGAAATACAGGATGGAGGCCACACCCGCCAGGAATGAGCCGATGACAAACGTCATGGAGATAACGGAGTTGATCTTGATGCCCATGAGCTGGGACGTCTCAAAATCACGGGACACGGCGCGCATGGCCATGCCGATCTTCGTCTTCTGGATAAGAATGACCAGCACCACCACCAGCAGGATGGTCAGAATGGGGGTGATGATGGTGATGCGCTTCATGCTCAGGCCGCCCACCTGGAGCACCTGGGTCAGGAAGGGGATGTCGGGATAGGCACGGGCGATACCGCCGGTGACGTAGTTGGCCAAATTCTGCAGCAGGTAGCTGACACCGATGGCGGAGATCATCACCGACATACGGGGCGCGGTGCGCAGGGGGCTGTACGCCGCCTTTTCGATGGCCACGCCCAGGGCCACCGTGAGAATAAGTACCAGGGGGATGGACACGGCCATGGGCATAGAGGCGGCCATATAGACCATAAAGAAGCCCGCCATCATGAAGATGTCGCCGTGTGCGAAGTTGATAAGACGCAGTATGCCGTACACCATCGTATAGCCGATGGCGATCAGCGCATACAGGCTGCCCACCGTGACGCCGGAGAGCAGCAGTTGGATATAATACGCTGCGTCATGCATAAATGAACTTCCTCCTTATATGAATCCTGCGCTTTCGGTGACAGGGAGATGTCTCCCGGCCACCAAAAACGCAAGAGTCATCAAAGTTGCATCGTGAGGGGAGCACCGCTCCCCTCACGATGGTCTTTATACGATTTGCCTGTGCTCGTGTGGTGTGTGCTTAGCCGTTGTAGGTGCTGTAGTACACGATCTGGCCATCCTTGATGGTCTTGATAACGGCATAGGTCTTGACGGCGTCGCCATTCTCATCGAAGGACAGGTCGCCGGTGACCAGGCCGGGCACCTGCAGGGTGGTCAGAGCCGCCTGGATGTCAGAGCCAACGGTGGAGTTGGCAGCCTCGATGGCGTGCACGGCCGCCATGTAAGCGTCGTAGCCGCAGGGGGTCACGCTGGAGATGGCATCGGCAGTACCGCCGTTGTTCTCAATGCGGGTCTTGTCGGCAGCGACCCAGGCCTTGAAGCCGTCCACGAACGCCTTGCCGGCCTCGTTGGAGGTATCGTCGGCATCAAAGAACGCGGAGAAGAAGATGTCGGTGGCCTTGTCGCCGGTACGCTGGGCGATGGAGATGTCATCCCAGGTATCGCCGGCCATGATGGGGCAGGTGATGCCGGCATCGCGGGCCTGGGAGATGATCATAGCGGCAGTCTCGATGGACACGGGGGCGAAGATGCCATCGTAGCCCTCGGACTTCACGGAAGCCATGATGGTGGAGAAGTCGGTCTCACCCTTCTGGAACTCCAGAACGCTGGCCTTACCGCCCAGGCGCTCCATTTCCTTCTGGAAGTAGTTGCCGAAGCCGGCGGAGTAGTCGTCGCCGGACTCAATGATCAGGGCGCAGTTCACGCTGCCCTTTTCCTTGTTGGCGAAGTTGGCCATCACCGCGCCCTGGAAGGGATCGATGTAGGATACACGGAAGTAGTAGTCGTTGTCCAGGGTGACCTGGGGGTTGGTGCAGGAGGTGCCGATAGCGGGGATCTTCGCATCCTTAAACAGATCGCCGGCAGCGATGGCGCAGGCAGAGCCGTACGTGCCGATGACCACGGACACGCCCTGAGAGATCAGGGTCTGTGCGGCGGTGGGTGCCTTGGAGGCATCGGAAGCGTTATCCGCCGTGATCAGCTGCACGGTGTACTCCTCGCCGTTGATGGTAACGGTGGGCTTGATGGTGTTGGCATACTCGATGCCCAGGATCTCCTTCTTGCCGCCGGCGCCGTTCTGGCCGGAGGTGGGCTCAAAGATACCGATCTTGACGACCTTGTCGCCGGAAGCATCGTCGCCGCTGGGCTGCTGGCCATTGTCTTTGCTGCCGCAGGCAACCAGGGACAGAGCCATGACCAGGGCAAGGATCATTGCCAAAAACTTTTTCATGGTAGTTCCTCCTAAATTTCCCTTGTGACGGTCGCTTCTTCTATCGACCGTCCACAGAATATTCGTATTTTAATGGAAAAATGACGGAAATACAATTGTAATAACCTCTAAAAATACATACGAAAAGAAGCGGCCGCCGCCGCGCCGCTCCTGTTCTTCCTCCACGTTTGTCCATACACCGCGGACAAACGCACCGTCACCATGCACGTACCGTTGGAATGTTCCCTGCTTCCCCCGCTGAAACCGTTTTTGCTTTTTCGTAAATCGCAATGCCGCAAAGCCGTATTTTCCCGCCAAAATCACATGATTTTGTTTTCATCCGTATACTTTTTGTCCACACCGGGCGCACACTTTCGCCGAATAATTCTGTCAGCGCCATCAGCGCCGTATTTGTTTTTCAGCCGGGGACAAGTTTTTCGTCAAAATAGACAACTAAAAATGTGTTTTGCCCGCTGAAACTTTGTGCAGATAGCTTTTTGCACAAAAAGGAAGCCGCCCGAAGGCGGTTTCTCTTTGTGCTCAGCGTGTCGATAAACCTATCCTGTCATTCCGAGGAGCACCCCAAGGGTACTTGCTTCGCGGCGCGAAGCGACGTGGGAATCCGCAATCTTTTAGCTGCAAATCTATGCTAAAGCGCAAAAATCATGTGTTTTGAGAACGGATTGCCACGCCAGTCTGCGGACTGGCTCGCAATGACAGGCTTTTTCGACAGCCTGAATATGCCACCGGCATATTTTCTTAACGTGTCGACCCTCTCCGTCAACGCTTCGCGTTGCCACCTCTCCCAAAGGGAGAGGCAAGGGCAGGCCGCCCCACAGCCGTTTAACGTACCCGCTGCGTACATCGTGCGAATCGGCACGCAAGGACAGATTTTCCACACGTCTTACCGTTGAACAGCATCCAGCTTTTTCCATACGACAATAAAACTTTCGTAAAACTCATCATTTTTGCACATACAAACATTGACTTTTCTGTCGGCTATTGGTATACTGACAATACATATGGGGTATTGCCCGCGCTGTGCTGCGTTCCATAGGCCGTGTTTCTTCTGGCGTGAAAAACGGGCCGTGTGTGCGATGGAACGCGGCAGGGGGAGAGCATGTCTTCAGATGCAATATTTTAATGAAAGGAAGAGGTATTCTTAATGAAGAAAAGAATCACAGCGCTGCTGCTCTGCCTAGTGATGGTGTTCAGCCTGATCCCCACCACCGTCTGGGCGGCAAGCAACAGTACCGTTGTGCTGCATCCGTCCGTCAACAATACTGTGACGGGTGTCAAGGTCAAGGTCAACGATATGATCGATGGTTATTCCATTACGAAGATCAGCGGCTACGACATCACCGTTGATCTAGGCAAGTACAACGTCAACAACGGCACTTTCAGACTGCCCTACGCAAAGGATATCTGGGAAGGTGTTGACAATAACAAGGTTGACTACATCTCCTGGGCCGGAAGCGGCAGCAACCAACGCAGCGAAGGTGCAAGTGCCCTGCTTGCCAACGGCAAGAACACGGCATACTACTATTTCAAAGGCGCACCCGTTCTGCTGACTTTCACGCTGAACTATGACGCCAACGGCGGCAACGGCGCACCGGCCAGCCAGACCTACAAGGCGACCTCTCAGTATGAGAAGTCCTATACCTTCACCATTTCCTCGCAGACGCCGACTCGTGAGGGCTATAACTTCTTGGGTTGGAACACCGAAAAGAATGCTGCTACGGCCAGCAAGCAGCCCTGCAACACGATCGTTGTGAATAACAACAATAATCCCACCACGCTGTATGCGGTTTGGGAGGAGAAGGCTCCTGTTACGCCTGATGATCCCAAAGTGGGCGAGAACTTTGACTTTAGCAAGGACATTGTCAAGGTCATTTGCGAGACTACCGACACGCACAATGACAGCTATGGTCTGAAGAACGGCTATTACAGTGTGAGTGATAAGAAGCAGTTGGCGAACGGCAACTGGCAATGCAAGATCACCATTGACCTGGATGGGTATTTTGCGCTTTACAATAGCGAGCATACCGGTCATACCCGCGATATGAATCATAAAGACGCGACTGCCAAAATGGAGATATACCCGACCTGGTTTGCGAGTACTAGGAATTGGATTTTTGTGGGAACTAATACTGAGCCCGCTAAGATTTTCGTTAAGTGCGATGCCACCCAGCCCGAGGGCCCCGGCGAGAACGATACGCCCAACATGGCTGAGCTGCTGACGGTCGAGTGCGTGACTGCGGACGCCAAGCATACTCCCAAGTCTGCGCAGTATGACATCGTGGACAAGGGTACGCTTACTCAGGCGACTGATACCACTTGGACTTACACCGTCACTCTGAACAGAACCACCTACATCGACAAGTTTAATGGGGAAACCAAGACTGCGCACACAGATAAGGCCCCCAACGATGTGATTACGCTCACTTGGAATTGGGAAAATGGAAAGTGGACTAAGGGCTTTGACGAAAACCCCGTGATCAAGTGCGAGTGCAAGACTGAGATCGAGCCTCCCACGGATGGCCCCACCGATGATGACGTGAAGGCCGCGCTGGGCAATGTGACTGTGACGGTCAAGTGCATCAACCCCGGCACCAAGCACACTTCTTGCGCCTACGGGGTACTGGGCGGCAACGATGGCTATCAGCTGACGAAGAATAAGGACGGCACGTATAATGTCGTGCTGAATGCTGCTCCCTTTGTGAAGGCTTATTCTTCTGGCGCGCAAACCCAGAAACAGGCACATGAGCTTGTCAGTGCCGCTACCCTGACCTGGGTTCTGACCTTTGATAAGGAATCCGGCAAGTGGGTCGGCGAGCCTAAGGAAGCTGGCGTGGACGACATCATTCAGACCGCTCACCGCGTCCCTGTCCATGTTGTGATCTATCGCAACGGCGATACCTCCCAGGCTTACGCTGATATCGCGCTGAATTCCGAGCTGCCCGGCACGGTCATCGACCTGACCAAGCTGAAGATCGGCGACTATTACCAGGGCGACGTTGAATTCTACGGCTGGTATAACGACGGCAAGTGGAATGAGTACACGAAGGACCTTGCCAATCCTCCCGCCGGTCTGGAGAGGATCACCGTCAACGGCTGGACGAACCTGAAGTGCATGGTCTATGACCTTGATAAGGTTGTCTACTTCCAGTCCGCTGAGGATCTGGCTGCTTACCAAAAGGATCACAGCAAGAACGATGGCCTGCTGTACACCACCACCGTGCGCAGGGGTACGACTCTGCCCACCGCAGACGCTCCCGCTGCCACCCGCGAGGGTTACACCTTCCAGTACTGGAGCCGCGAGGGTCAGTATCAGGATGTGACCGGCCAGACCGTGTCCGGCTGGACGAACCTGTACGCCGCGTGGACGCCCAATACCGATACCCCCTACAAGGTGGAGCACTATCAGGAGAAGCTGGACGGCACGTATGTGAAGGCTGATACGGATGAGCTGACCGGCACTACCGATACCCGCGCTACTGCCGTAGCCAAGAGCTACACCGGCTTTACTGTGGATAAGACGGTAGAGGGCACGGTGGAATCCGGCATCATCGCCGGTGACGGCAGCCTTGTGCTGAAGCTGTACTACACCCGCAACAGCTATATCATTTCTTCCGACCTGCGCATCAATGGCGGCGACGCCAATCTGGCGGACGGCAAGACCTATCCCTGGTCTTACCGCTATGGCGGCAAGTTCGAGGAGACCATCGACTATACGGAGATGTTCGATGCTCTGAAGACCAGAGCGATGAAGGTCGATGAGGCTAACGGCCCTGTCGATTCCGTTGTCACCCTGTGCTTCCCCAGCGACTACCCTGCCACTGCCAAGAAGTTGTTTAACGACACGATTCTGACCTACGGTCAGGATGGCGGCGGTTGGAATTCCGGCAACAAGAACACCGCACCCATCTGGGGCTTTGCCACCAACGTCTACGCTGTGACCTTCAATTACAAGGATGATAAGACTGCAACGGCGACCCAGAATGTTGAGTACGGCAACATGGCGACCGAGCCTCAGAAGGTCGACAGACCCGGCTATCGTTTCCTCGGCTGGTTCACGGAGGATGGTAAGGCGTTCGACTTCAGCACCCCCATCACCAAGTCCATGACCCTGACCGCCAAGTGGGAGATCGTTAACATCAACGCTTATATCATTCCCATTACCTCCGATGGCACTCAGCTTGTTGGAGCTGGCTTTGATATGGCGCTGAATACCACCACGCTGGGTCGTGTTGGCCTGCCGGGCTATGAGGATGAAGACGCTGTGCGTATCCACTTTGCGACGTTTGCTTCCAGCGCCGGTCTCGCCGATGCTAATGATTACTTCCCCGGCACGGATCCGCTCGTTGTTAAGGCAGTTGCGGATCTGAAGAATGGCCTCGAGCGCCGCTTCGCCGCTGGTGTTAACGAAGCTAAGGCGGATGGCATCATGAGCAAGACCAACTGGACATACCTCCATGTTGGTGAGCTGGACGACGAGGAAGACACCAATTTCCTGAGTGGCAATCTGGTGTTCTATTCCGCCCGGTTCGTAACGGAAGATAGTGAACATGTGACCGGCATGCCCAATGCGGAATATACGCATAATGCCGTCGCCGTCTATGATTACTATCTCGATGGCGAGACGATCACTATCCCTGATGCTGTCCCTGAACGCTATGGTTATGACTTCTTGGGCTGGAGCGTAAAGGCTGTTCCCGCGGAGAATGACAAGCTGCTCAAGGCTGGTGACACCGTTACCGTCGATGGCGATGTGGTGTTCACCGCTCAGTGGAAGCTGAAGGAGTACACCGTGAGCTTCGATTCCAAGGGCGGCACCAAGGTGGATTCCCAGATTGTCGAGCACGGCAGCACGGCTACTAAGCCCGGAAACCCCCACAGAAACGACTATACGTTCAAGGGTTGGTATCTGGATGGCAAGAAGTTCGACTTCAGCACCCCCATCACCGGTGACATTACCCTCGTCGCCAGATGGGCCACCAAGACCTCCGGCGGCAGCAACGGCAGCAGCGACACGACTACCAAGGACAACGGCAAGACCGTTCAGTCCGGTAAGACCTTCGACGGCGGTATCGCCCTGTACGTCGGTCTGTCCGTCCTGTCTGCTACCGGCTCCGCGCTGGTCATCACCAAGAAAAAGCGCGGCTAATTCCTAGCTGCGGCTGAAATAAAAACGCTCCCCATCGGGGAGCGTTTTTATGCAGCCTGTCAAAAAACTACCCAAACGCCCCTGTTTCTGCTATAATAGAGGAAACG
>ERZ824978.3941-NODE-3941-length-10487-cov-3.954755_pt1 | contig 10487 bp, 7 predicted proteins | sample MGYA00519860_ERZ824978 | MGnify/ENA primary metagenome ERZ824978 (study PRJEB31778, sample SAMEA3449184) | human gut metagenome | biome: human gut; feature: human-associated habitat; material: faeces | place: United Kingdom | collected 2010/2012 ... | reverse complement strand
CTCCGACAAGATGTTTGAAAAGGGAAGAGAGAAGTGCGCCGGCATGCCGGTGAATTTTGTTATCGGCGACGCGTGCCATATGGATTTTGAGGATAACACTTTCGATGTCGTCGGCATCGGCAACTCCCTGCACCACATCCCCGATCTCGCGGCGCTGCTCGCGGAGATGAAGCGCGTCGTGAAGCCCGGCGGACTCATTATCCTCAGCGAGATGTACAACGACGGCCAGCCGAAGGCGAGCCTCACGCACTGGATCCTCCACGATATCGACTGCACGATGCACACCATCGACGGCATTTACCATCACCCGACGTACTCGAAGAGCGAGATCCTCTGGCTCGCGCGCAACGCGGGGCTGACCGTGGAAAAGACGCTCTGCGATCTCATCGACGATCCCAAGGTCGTCGCCAAGCTGCGCGAGCGCATCGCCGCCGTGCCGGAAAATCTCAAGAAGTATGAGAGCAACCCGGCGCATGCCTTCCTCGCGGCCGAGGCCGCGTGGCTCAACGAGGAATATGAGGCGAACGGCGTTACCTCCGCCGAGCAGCTCGTCACATTCTGCCACAAGTAATAAAAACCGAAAGGAAGAACATATCCATGCTCAAAAACGCCTACCTCCAGCGGGTATACGATCAGGTGCTCGCGCGCGACCCCAACGCCCCGGAGTTCCACCAGTGCATCCGGGAATTTCTCGAGAGCCTTGAGGGCATCGTGGATAAGCACCCCGAGTGGGAGCGGAACGCCATTCTTGAGCGCTTCGTCGAGCCCGACCGGATCATTACGTTCCGCGTCACATGGGTGGACGATGCCGGAAAGGTGCAGGTCAACCGCGGCTACCGCGTGCAGTACAACTCCGCCATCGGCCCCTACAAGGGCGGACTGCGCTTCCATCCGTCGGTCAACCTCTCGGTCATGAAGTTCCTCGGCTTTGAGATGAATCTCAAGAACGGCCTCACGACGCTGCCCATCGGCGGCGGCAAGGGCGGCTCGGACTTCGACCCCCACGGCAAGAGCGAGAACGAGATCATGCGCTTCTGCCAGGCGTTCATCACCGAGCTTTACCGTCACATCGGCCAGTTTACCGACGGCCCCGCCGGGGATATCGGCGTCGGCAGCCGCGAGATCGGCTACATGTTCGGCCAGATGAAGCGCATCACCAACCAGTTCGACGCCGCGACGCTCACCGGCAAGCATCTCTCCTACGGCGGCTCGCTCGTGCGCACCGAGGCCACCGGCTACGGCATCTGCTACTTCACCGACGAGGTGCTCCACCACCAGCTCAACACCTCCTTTGAGGGCAAGACCGTCATCGTCTCTGGCAGCGGCAACGTGGCGACCTACGCCGCGGAAAAGGCCATGCAGCTCGGCGGTAAGGTCGTGTGCATGTCCGACTCCAACGGCTATATCCACGATCCCGACGGCATCAAGCTCGATCTCATCAAGGACATCAAGCAGAACCGCCGCGCGCGCATCAAGGTCTATGCCGACGAGATACCGGGCGCGACGTATCACGAGGGCTGCCGCAATATCTGGGATGTGCCGTGCGACGTGGCGCTCCCGTGCGCGACGCAGAACGAGGTGGACGTGGCCGAGGCGAAGAAGATCCTCGACGGCGGCGCCATGATCCTCACCGAGGGCGCGAACATGCCCTGCACGCTCGAGGCCGTTGCCATGCTGCAGGCGGCGGGCATCCCCGTCGGCCCGGCCAAGGCGGCGAACGCCGGCGGCGTTTCGACCTCCGCGCTCGAAATGACCCAGAACAGCATGCGCCTGAGCTGGACGTTCGAGGAAGTGGACGAGCGGCTGCACAACATCATGCGCGGCATCTATAAGGCCGCTTACGACGCCTCCGTCGAGGCCGGACAGCCCGGAAATCTTGTCGTCGGCGCAAACATCGCGAGCTTCCTCAAGATCGCGGACGCGATGCTGCATCAGGGCATTGTGTGATCATAACAGAATACCATCGCCGGTCTCCCACGCGGGAGACCGGCGATAGTTCTTCAGCCCTGAAACGATATCGACGTGTTGTGAAGTGTGTCAAAAATGTGGACAAAATCCTCTTCCGTCTCACTGAAATTCCGCTCGGCCCAGCATTCGAGCACGGCGAAAAGCCGCAAACAGCTCATGTGTATGTAATAGTCGTAAAACACTCCGCGCTTGAGCTGTTCAGTGTGTCCGTCGGGGAACACCTGAACGATCGTGTGCGCTTGGCAGTAGTCCTGAAAGGCTTTTCTGAAGTGTTTCGCAAACAGCCGGTAGTGCGGTTCCTGAAGAAAAAAGGGAACAACATGCCCGGCCTTGCGGATATAATCGCAAACACCCTTTTCCAGCGCATCCTGACTGCTTTTCGAAATGCTCTTGGCAACCTCACCGCGCGGTATCATCAGCGCGGAAAGGTATTGCGCGCAGAAATCTTCCATCATGTATTCCAGCACCTCGTGTGTGCCGGTAAAATGATAATAAAACGTAGAGCGGTTGATACCGGCTCTCGCAATAAGCTCCGAAACGGTGACATCCTGTGCGGACTTTCCGTCAGCCAGCTCCAGAAGGGCTTGGCATATTTTTCTTTTTGCTCCGGTTTTCATGCGTGGCTCCTTTTCCGACGGAATCGGGGAAAATGTCCGAATAAATGTGGTCGACCTGTTCGAGAAAACGGAGCGGTATTGCGGGTTGTTTTAGCCCGTTTTCTGCGCTACGATGGGTACAGATGACACAAAGAAAGTGAAAATATTAAACCACTTTCTGGGAAAAGTGTCAAGAAAATGAAAAGAGAGGATGGACGAGGTCAATGAAAAAATGGTTGAGCGCGCTGCTGTGTGCGGCGATGCTGCTCTCGCTGTGCGCCTGCGGCACCGTAAGCGAACCCGCTGCCACGGCAGAGCCGACAGCGGCGGTCACGGCAGCTCCGGCGGAAGAGACGGTGGAAAGAGAGTACATCGAATGCTCCGGCGGGTATGCTTACACGGAATTTGTTCCGATGGATGACGGCGCAGAGATCTGCCTGCTGATCGTCAAGCCGGAAAAAGAGGGACAGTTCCCGACGGTCATTACCCAGAACTGCTATCAGGCGGCAACGGAGGAGTTCAACGCCGAGTACATCGAGAAGTGCGTGTCGGACAGCTCCGCGTTTGTCGAGGCAGGGTACACGTTTGTTATGATGCAGACGCGGGGAACGGGCAACAGCCCGTATGAGAGCTTCCTTCCGTATATCCACGATACGGACGATAAGCTCGAGGTGCTTGACTGGATCCGCGGACAGGACTTTTACGATGGGGAGATCTTCTGCAACGGCCTGAGCTATATGGGCTTCACCTCCATGGCGAGCCTGTATGCAGCCCATGACGATATCAAGGCGATCTCCATGCAGTGCCCCGTGAGCACACGCTACGATGCATGGTACCAGAACGGCTTTGTGAAGCTCGGTCTCATGGGCTTCTGGCAGGGACGCTTCCACCGCCCCGTTGGAGTGAATCCGGCCGAGGCATGGGAGAAGGTCGGCGGTATGGAGCTTTTCAATACGTTTCCCTATATCAACTGGCCGGTCGAGCTGTACGGCGAGCAGGAGGATTACTGGACGGGCATCCTGACGCATCCGGAGGACGGCGACTGGTGGCGCACCGAAGCGGCGGGAAGCTATATCTATGACGCAATCGCTTCGATCGATGTGCCGGTGCTGCTCTTTGAAAACTTCTACGATATTTTCTATGAAGACAGCATGAATTTCTGGAACGGCTTCTCCGATGAGCAGAAGGCGCAGTCTGCCTTTGTCGTGAGCCAGTTCGGTCACACCTATACCGGCTATACGGATTGGCCGCTGAATATCGGCGATTCACTGACGCCGACCTACAACGCCGATTATGTCGTCAATTTCTTTGACAGCGTGCGCGAGGGGACGGAGCCGACGAAAGTCGAACTTGGCAAGGTGACGTATTACCCCGTGGACGGCGAGCGGTGGTACAGCGAGGATACGACGATCACGAACGGCACGACCGAGAACGTACTCTATCTCAACGGCGGCAGCACGCTCGGCACCGACGGCGAAGCCGAAGGAGCGCTGACGTATGTCTATGACCCGACCAATCCGGCGCTCTTTACCGCGAGCGATGAGAACGGCGGCAACGGCTCGAACGGCTACCGCGGTCTCGGCGCTGACGCCGAGCCGAATTCCCGGCAGGATATCCTCAGCTTCGTCTCCGCGGCGGTGGGAGAAAAGACCTTCATCAAGGGCATTCTCACTGCAGATGTGGCGGTTTCCTCCGATTGCGAGGATACGAGCTTCATCGTGCGCATCGACGTTGTGAAAAACGGCGTAGCGTATAACCTCCGCGAGGACATCACGTCGCTGAGCTATCAGCTCGGTGACTATACCCCCGGCGAGAAGGTGACACTGCACTTCGAGACGGGCTCCGTCGTCTGCCAGCTCAATCCGGGTGATTACATCCGCGTGGACATCTCCTCCTCGGCGGAGGGTATGTACTCCCTCCACACGAACGTGAAGGGCAACCAGTGGGAGATTGCCGAGCCGAAGATCGCAAACAACACGGTCTACACCGGCATTTCCTCCATTACGTATTACACGGAAGATCTGGCTGCTTAAAAAAAGACCGAGCCGCCGGTACGACATGTCGTACCGGCGGCTTTGACGTTAGCGTCGATTGACAAGGGCACACGCGGTTCTGCCGGGCGGAAATGCCCTCATACCGCGTCAAAGCCCTTGAGAATACACAAAGCATTCTCAGCCTGTAGAAATAGCCCAGCCGAAGCCGGACTTTTTCGACAGACTGAAACGGGAAAGAATCGTTTCTTTCCCGTTTCTTTTTTATTCCGTTTTTTCCGCTTCGAGCTGCTTGGCGATCTTCACGATGCGGCTCGTGCCGAGGCGCTCCGCGCCGAGCTCGATGAAGTGTTCGGCATCCTCGACGGACGAGATGCCGCCTGCGGCCTTGACCTTGACGGAGGGAGCGCAGTGCGCGCGCATGAGCGCCACGTCGTCAAACGTCGCGCCGCCCTTCGAGAAGCCGGTGGAGGTCTTGATATACTCCGCGCCGCTCGCCGAGACGATCTCGCAGAGCTTGATCTTTTCCTCGTCCGTGAGCAGGCAGCACTCGATGATGACCTTGAGGAGCTTTCCGCCGCACGCAGCCTTGATGCGGACGATCTCGTCAAGCAGCATATCCCAGCACTTGTCCTTCACCATGCCGAGATTGATGACCATATCGATCTCGTCCGCGCCGTTTTTCACGGCGTCCTCGGTCTCAAAGACCTTGGCGGCGGTGGTGTTGTAGCCGTTCGGAAAGCCGATGACGGTGCAGATCTTCATCCGTCCGTTTACATACCGCTTGGCTCCCGCCACATGCGCGGGCGGGATGCACACGGAGGCGCAGCCGAAGCGGATCGCGTCATCGCACAGAGCGCGGATCTCCGCGGCGGTGCAGTCGGTGCGGAGGAGCGTATGGTCGCAGCGGGCAAGAATGTCTTTTATATCCATGATGTTCTGCCTTTCCTTCTTATTGATGTCTGCATCATATCACACGCGCGCCAAAGAAACAAGGCATTTTGTCCCCGGCGAGTGAATAGGCTATGGCGAGGTGTTACAAATGGATGAAATGCAAACCCACAATCGCGTCATTCTCTGCGGCACGCCGCTTTCTTCCCCGGTTTTTTCCCACGCCAGCCGTCTCGAGCCGTTCTACACGTTTCCGTTGGAGGTCGCGCGGCTCTCGGGAACGGTGGACACGATCAACGTTCTTCTCCGCGAGGAGCTTCTGCCGGATCTCAAGCCGTCACGCGCGGGGCTCATCCGCATTGCGGGCGAGGTGCGCTCGTTCAACAACCACAGCGGCGAGGGCAGCAAGCTCGTCATCAGTGTGTTCGCCCGTGAGCTGTCTCCGCCGGAGACGCCCGTATGGGTCAACGAGGTCGAGCTGACGGGCACGCTCTGCAAAAGCCCGAACCGCCGCACCACGCCGATGGGACGGGAGATCTGCGATCTGATGCTCGCGGTCAACCGGCTCTACGGGCGAAGCGACTATCTCCCCTGCATCGTCTGGGGGCAGAACGCGCGCCGAGCCGCGCTCTGGGATGTCGGTACGCGCGTACATCTGCTCGGGCGCATCCAGAGCCGCGAGTACATAAAAAATCTCGACGGGCAGGCAGTGCGCCGGACGGCGTACGAAATTTCCGTTTCGGATATCGCGGCGCTCCCGGCGGAATAAAAAAAGAATCCGGAGAGAAATCTCGCCGGATGCTTTTTCGTATGAAATTACTTGTTGAAGATCTTGAAGATCGTGTCGAACGGATCCTCGCCGTCCTCTTCCGGGGCGGGAACCGCCGCGGGCTCCTTCTGGCTCTCGGCGCGCTCGCGCGCGTCGGTGAAGAGGTTCGCGTCGCGCGGCTCTTCGATCTTGACGGTCTCGGGCTTTTTCTCGTCAAAGCCGGTGGCGATGACGGTAACGACGATCTCGTCATCGAGAGAATCGTCAAAGCTCGCGCCGAAGATGATGTTGGCTTCCGGATGCGCCGCGCCCTGCACGAGCATGGCGGCCGCCTCGACATCGTCGAGCCCCCTTTCCTTGGAGCCGGTGATGTTGATGAGCACGCCGCGCGCGCCGTCGATAGAGGTCTCCATCAGCGGGCTGGAAACGGCCATCTTCGCGGCATCCTCCGCCTTGTTCTTGCCCGCAGCACGGCCCACGCCCATGTGCGCGAGACCGGCGCCCTTCATAACGGCGGTCACGTCGGCAAAGTCGAGGTTGATGAAGCCGGTGTTCTTGATGAGCTCGGAAATGCTGCTCACGGCCTTGATGAGCACGTCGTCCGCGATCTCGAAGGCGTTGGCCAGCGTGACCTTCTCGGGGCTGGCGTATTTCAGACGGTCGTTCGGGATGATGAGGAGGCTGTCCACGCGGCCCATCAGCTCGCTGACGCCCTGCTGCGCCTGCAGCGCGCGGCGGCGGCCCTCCCAGGAGAACGGACGCGTCACAACGCCGACGGTGAGGATGCCGGCATCCTTCGCGGCCTCAGCCACGACCGGAGCCGCGCCCGTGCCGGTGCCGCCGCCCATACCGGCGGTGAGGAATACCATATCGGTACCCTCCAGCGCCTCGGCGATGGCGTTGCGGCTCTCCTCGGCGGCGCGCTTGCCGACATCGGGGTCGGAGCCCGCGCCCTGGCCGTGCGTCAGCTTTTCGCCGATCTGGATGGTCTGCTTCGCGCCGGAAACAGCGAGAGCCTGTTTATCGGTATTGACCGCGATGAACTCCACGCCCTTCGTATCGCCGGCCGCCATGCGGTTGACAACATTGTTGCCGGCGCCGCCGATGCCGATGACTTTGATGGTGACAACGTTCTCCGCGTCTTTGGTGATTGCCATTCTATATACCCTCCCGGTTCCTATTTGGGGTTTATACTCATACTCTTGTCATTTTATAACGTTTTTAACCGCAGGTCAACAGCATTATGTTGACCTGCGGCCGGTTTTTGTAACAAATTTGAAAAGAAAACCGCCATTCTGCTCAGTCCGGGCTGAAAGTCCAGGCGCTGCCGTTCGTATAATAGAGCGTTCCGGCGTCCTCCGCGGCGAGCTGGGAAACGACGTTTTTAAGCATGGCGATGCGGTAGAGCATCTCTCCCTCCGCGCCGAGATAGACCGTGAGACGGCCGTCATAGCGCAGCGAGGGGTTTGCGGGATCGCGGAGATCGATCCATTCCACGAGCGAGGAAACGTCCTCCGCGCGGAGCGCCGGGAGGATCGTCTGCAGCACGGCAAGGCGTTCGGCATTGGTGCCTTCCACAAGCATATCCTCCCCCTCGAGCACCGTCATCGGTTCGAGCGAGCGGATCTCCGGATACTCCCCCGCCGTGAGGGAATCGGTCGTGCCGAGCATTTTCCCGCTGCGGTCGAGCAGCCAGTACTCCTCGTCAATAACCATATACGCCGCGGGCGCCGAGCCCTCCGCCTGAATGACGATCTTGTTCGGGAGCTGCCGCGTGATGCTCACGGTGTCCATATACGGCAGGTCGGAAAAGATCATGCTCGCCGCCTTGAAGCGGTCCACAAAAAAGAGGTTCGCGCCGCGCTCAACGCCGGAGGCACGGATGATCTCCTCGTCGGTATACTCCGAGGCGTTGATGACCTCGATCTTCGAGACGCGGAACGCCAAGCTCATAACCAGAATAACGACAAAGAAAAGCAAAACGAGGACCATCGGCCCATGCCACGGGCTGCGGCGCTTTACTTTATTGTGCTGACTGAATTCCATTTCCGATGCCATGTTCTGCTCCTTTTGTGTGGTGTTGCTCTATGCTTTCTCGCGCCAGACGGATGCTCCGAGCGAGCGCAGCGTCTCGTCCAGCGATTCGTAGCCGCGCAGGATGTGACCGGCGTCGGTCACGGTGCTTTCCCCTTCCGCGCCGAGCGCCGCGGCCACGAGCGCCGCTCCGCCGCGAAGGTCAGGGCTTTTCATGGAAGCGCCATGCAGCGTTTCCACGCCGGTCACGAGCGCCATCGGCCCGCGCAGGACGATCTGCGCGCCGAGAGCGCGCATCTCCTCGGCGTGGCGGTAGCGGCCGGAGAAAATGTTCTCAATAAACATCGCCGGTCTTGTGCACCGGAGCGACGCCGCCATCAGCAGCGGCGCTGCGTCCGTCGGAAAACCGGGATAGGGCCTTGTGACGATCGCGCCGGGCGAGGCCGGGCGGCCGTGGGCGGTCATATGTATGCGATCTCCGTGCGTGCTCACAGCGCAGCCCATCGCGCGAAGCGCGTCAAGCACGGGGACGATCTGTCCGGGTGCGGCGGCGGTAAGCTCGATCTCCCCGCCGGCGCACGCCGTGCAGCAGAGATACGTTGCCGCGGCGATCCGGTCGGGCGGGATGCGAAGTCCCGCGTGAGAGCGCGGGGAAAAGCCGGTGATCCGGATGACGGGCGAGCCCGCGCCGGATACGTCCGCGCCGAGCGCGCAAAGGTAGCTTTGCAGCGTTTCGATCTCCGGCTCGCGGGCGGCGTTATAGATGACGGTCGTCCCCTCCGCCGCGCAGGCGGCGATCATGGCGTTTTCCGTTGCGCCGACGCTCGGCAGCGCAAGCGATATCTCCGCGCCGCGAAGGTGCGAAGCCCGGCACACGATGCTGTCCTCTCCCTCCTCGATCTCCGCGCCCAGAAGCCGCAGGGCGTGCAGATGGAGATCGATCGGCCGCGGGCCGAGCTCGCAGCCGCCGGGGAGCGATACCTCCGCCTCGCCGAAGCGGGCGAGCAGCGGGCCGAGAAATATCACGGAGGAGCGCATCCGGTGCATCAGCTCGCGCGGAATATCGCACCGCGCGGGCGCGGTCGTATCGATGCAGAGAGCGTCGCCGCAGCGCGCCGCGGTGCAGCCGAGATAGCGGAGAATGTCCATCGCCGCGTCAACATCGCTCAGATTCGGGCAGTTGAGCAGCTCCGTTTCCGCGCCGCAGAGAAGCGACGCCGCGATCACCGGCAAAACCGCGTTCTTTGAGCCCTGTACGCGGATCTGTCCGCGAAGCGGCGATCCGCCGGTTATATGCCATATACTCATAGTTCTTCCCCCGCACAGCATTTTCAAGCCATACTATGCAGAGAAAGCGCCGTTTGCCAAATTACTCCCCGGAGGCGAGAGAGAGGACGATGGACGTGATCTCGTCGGTAGCGTTCTCCACGGCAAGATCGCGCATATGCTCTTCCATTTCGGCGAGCTTTTCCTTATCGCTCAAAAGCCCGTTGATCGTGGAGAGCATCACGTCGGCTCCGGCGTCGCTCTCGAGCAGCACGACGGCGCCGCCGCCGCGCTCGAGCACGCGGGCATTTTTCTCCTGATGGTTATTCACCACGTTCGGACTGGGAACGAGGATCGCCGGTTTGCCGATGGCGGTGAGCTCCGCAAGCGTGGACGCGCCGCTCCGGCAGAGGACGATGTCCGCCGCTGCCATGAGAAGAGGCATATCATAAATATAGTCCACCACGTCAAACCCGGCTTCCTTCCAGTCGGAGAGGCCGAGTTCTTCGCTCATATACTCCGTCATGCTCTTTATGCCGCGCTTGCCCGCCGAGTGGACGAGCCGGAAGGGACGCTCCGCGCCGTCCATGGCGAGAGCGATCATGCGCGCGACGGTCTTGTTCATTTCCGTTGCGCCGAGACTGCCCCAAACGGAAACGACGAGCGGTTCGTCCTCCGCGATACCGAGCGCGCGGCGCGCGGCGCTCTTATCCGAGCGCATGAAGCCAAGACGCACGGGCGTGCCGGTCACGACGACCTTTTCGGGGTGTTTATAGTTTTCCCGCGCCTCGGCAAAGCCGACCATGATCTTATCCACGCACTTTTCCAGCTGGCGTGTCGTAAGGCCGGGTTCGGCGTTGCTCTCGTGCACGACGGTGGGGATGCCGAGCTTTGCCGCCTCGTGCAGCACCGGGTAGCAGACGTACCCGCCGGTGCCGATAACGACGTCCGGCTTAAATTCCTCGATGATCT
>ERZ824978.3940-NODE-3940-length-10489-cov-2.449588_pt1 | contig 10489 bp, 8 predicted proteins | sample MGYA00519860_ERZ824978 | MGnify/ENA primary metagenome ERZ824978 (study PRJEB31778, sample SAMEA3449184) | human gut metagenome | biome: human gut; feature: human-associated habitat; material: faeces | place: United Kingdom | collected 2010/2012 ... | reverse complement strand
CGCTTACGGGCATCATGCTCACGGTGGAGATGACCGGCTCGCTCTCGTTCATGCTGCCTGTGGCCATCACGGCGTTTACCGCGCTGTTCGTGGCGGACATGCTTCGCACGAACCCGGTGTACAACAGCCTGCTCGACCGCTACATCGACAAGCACGGCAAGCAGTCCTACGACGATGACCCAGACCGGCTGTTCGAGGTGGTCGTGGAAAAGGAGAGCTTCTTGGACGGCGCGGAGGTGAGCGAGGTCAGCTGGCCGGAGTCGTCCGTGCTCGTGAGCGTGCACAAGGCATGGCGCACAGTGGTGCCGCGCTCCACTACGCGCATCCGCTACGACGACTACCTGATCGCCTCGCCCGTCGGCAACCGCGAGCGCGCGAAAAACGACTTGCTCGCGCTCGCGACGCGGCAGCCCGCGCGCAACGCCGCGACAGGGGGCGAGCTCGAGGAAGAGACGCTCGTGTAGTGGACGGATGCGAGCGCCCGCAGGACGCGTGTGATGTGTGGCACTGCCACGTTTCTCATGCATTTCACGCGGGATGTGTGGCACTGCCACGGTTCTCGCGCAGGGATGAGACCGCTGCTTGCAATGAATGCCGACGTCACATTATCTGCAGTTCAATTCGCTGAGAGTCGAGCTCTTCCTGAGAAAAACCGAACCGCCTGATATTTACCCTGTCAATTTCTTGCACCAACGCTCGATATGCACCGTCGAATGCAGATCCGGGATTCCCTTGGGTAATACAGGGTATATAGCTGTGTGGAGACATGCCCTTGCAGGCTTTAGCAGCGGCATTCTCAGCATCTTCTTTACTCCAGCCAGCAAAGTCGACGTCCTTGTTATCTATGTTGCCCATTATCGTTATTTGACCTGAATATTTTTCTAACACCTCTTTCACGTTGTTTGATTCCATGGCTCCCTGCCAAACGTCTATCCCCATTTCAATCATCTCGGGGACTAGATTTGCAGCATACGAATCGCTGTGATGGAAAACGTACTTTACTCCATGGCTCTTGTAATACCCGTATATCTCCTTGTACGCATCCAAGAAATAGTCGTCGAACATTGACGGGCGCATGAACGAGTTCTGCTCGGATCCCCAGTCGTCATGGTGGAAAATTGCTTCGGGGTGGATGTGATCACAAATACCCTCGGCAAGCCGAAGCTCAAATTCCGTAATGTATTTGACCATATCGTGCATCTCTTGTTCGCTCTCCATGTAGTTGATGAGCGCCTCGGTCAGAGAGCAAAGGTCGTGGGTAAGCTCGAAAACTCCGGGGAGAACACTGCCCCTATCGCTTTCTCACGGTCAAGGCTGTCATAAGCCTTCTTGCACATATCCCATTCTTCCTGGGAGAACTCCAGAGAAGGGGCCTTGACGTCCTCTTTCCATTCTTCGATGTCTTTCACGACAATCTTGTCTTCCGAATGTATCGGGAATGGCCCAGGGTTTCCCTCGGGATAGCACCAATGAATCCCCCATGCTCCTTCAACGTCCATTTCGCCCACCTTTGGAAAACGCGAATGCAGTGCATAGGGATGCAAAAGCAATCGAACCGCCTCATAGTTATTCACGAAACGGTCCGGATGACCGTCTTTCTTCAATGTCTCGATAAAGTTTTCTCTAGCGCTAAGCATGGTTCCTCCCATGGAACAACTTGCGTATACATCCTGAGGTCGTTTGCAGCAGCGAGGCTACTTCGCCTCTCCAACTTGCTTCTTTCTAATTGCCACCAAAACACACGTGCCAATTGCCGAGAAACAAAGCTGAACCAAAGCAGAGAGTGAAATACAGGCGCCACCCGCAGGAAGGCCGACGGCTTCTGCAATCATGTTGAAAATGGTCGGTCCAAAAAACTGTGAGGCGCCAACGAGGCACATGGAGATGCCCAGCACCAACGAGGCATTCTGCTTGCCAGCGATGTTTCCGATAATTCCGACCATCGAGGGCATGAAGGTTCCCGTCCCAAAACCCTGGACGACAGAGCCGATAACGACGAGTCCGTACGACGGAGCAACCCCCGTGATAAGCATTCCGATCGCCGACGCAACCCAGCCCACGGCAACGGAATACTTTGCGAACCACCTATTCCTCATCACTCGGCCAAAGATCACGCCGATAATGAGCGAGCCGACTGTGTAGAACGAGGCGGCAAGACCAGCTGCGGCCGAGTCGCCAATACCCTCACCAACAACTTTTGCTGAAATGTTTGTGAAATAGGTCATGTTGCAGAAGTTGTAGAGAAAATAACCAACGAGAATGACGGCAGTGAGCGCAATCAAACCTTTGCTAACTTTGACCGGGGCATCGGATGTCTCCTTCTTCTTTTCAACAACCGGAGCCGATTCCGGCATGAATATGCCGGAGAAAACCAACACGACGATCGGAATGAGGTAGGTTAGAAAAGCTGAGCGCCACCCTTGGAGAGCAAGGATTCCACCGACATTCGACCACACGATGCCACCCAACGCAGTGACAACCGAGTTCCACCCCAAAAGGGTGTTCTGCCTATCGCCATCGTATGTTTCTACTATCAATGACTGAGCGAGTGGCCACATCACGCCGACGCCCAGGCCAAAAACCGCGCGCCAAATAAGCACATCAGTGAAAGTGACCGACCAGTAAGGTGCAACCCCGCCTACAATCAGTAGCACGGACCCGAGAACAAACAACGTCCGGCTGCTGAATTTTTGCCTCAGGGCGGAAAATCCCAGGGCAGCGGGAAGCATCATCAATGACGGCAAAGTTGTCACGAGCGCAATAGTGCTAAAAGGGAGGCTGTTGAATTCATCTGCCATATATTGCAGCGCTGGATTTTCAGCGCCAGAAGACTGGCACAACACGCCTACAAGAAGAACAGCCATCACGCAAATTGCACTGTTTGGATTAGTGCCGAGCTTTCTCATTTCTCTCCGAGCGCCCATTACACAATAGCAGCGCCTAGGGGCTCGTTCCTCCCCACAAGATAAGCTCCCAGATGGCCAGCACCAGTAAAGATACCCGCCATCTGGGAATTGGCGATATGAGCTGTTATTTATCTTGAAGGTCCTTGCGCACAGGAATCACTTTCTTTTGCACAAAGACATGCAGTATGGCCGCGCAGATCAGCCCGACTACTGCAAGACCGACAACTACCGGAAGGGCACCTACCCACGCACCGCCGGCAGCGTCAATGGCCATGCTGGGAAGAGTAATGCCCAGAGCACCACCGATATTCGCACCAATCATCAGGATGCCGGTTGCCATGGACAAGGTCCTCGGATCCTTGATGATGTCCGGAATCCACGCAAAGGCGACTGGCATGCTGAACTGAGAGACAGCCGCAAAGAAGAAGATAAACACAGCCATGATGCCGACGGGGATGCTGAAGCAGAAGGCATAGATCACAATACTGACAGCCGCGACGATCATCATGAGGATGCCACGCCTGGTGGGCTTGAAGCGATTGATAATCCAACCGATTAGAACGCTGCCCACGATGCCTCCGATAGATCCAATGGAGACAAGATTATTGGCGGTAGTCTGGTCAAGGCCGGCACCCTGAGGAGAGGACAGATACGTTGGGTACAGGCCAGTATAAATTGATGCGCCAAAAGCAAGGCCGGCGACGCACAGCGTCAGCAGCCATGGGCCCGGCTCCTTGATACCCTCAAGAACTGTCGCCTTCTCCTCAGGCTCGTCTCCCTTTTCTCCATCGTCTGCATCTTGAGCGGGATTTCTTACAAAAGCAATGAAGAGAACGAGAGCAACTGCCTGACAAATCGCGACTGTAATCCATTCGCCTTGCCATCCGAATGCGGGAACAACACTGTTCGCGAGCTGGGCGACAATCAACTGAGCAAACGCAACCCAGATAACCCAGATACCATTGGGCAGACCGCGTTTCTCCGGTGTAAAGTTTGCCGCAATTATGGCAACGCTCACCATTGAAAGGCAGCCGTACGAAACTGCATCGAGTAGACGCGAGGCAATAAGCACTTGAATATTTGGAGCAAGTGCACCAATTACGTTTTCCAGGATGCCGCAGGCAATCACAATGATGCCGAATTTCTTTGGGCCAATCTTTTGCATAATGCCGCCTGCAGGAAGGGCAGTAATCAAGCAGGTAATACCAACTACCGACATTAGCAGACTGACTTGGGTCATGTCGGTTCCGAAGTATTCCATGATGTTGGGCATGTTGACCGGCACCTTGAACATACCCATTGCAATGGTGATGCCAGCAATGAAGACGATGACAAACTGCAGCCAACTTTTAGCGCTGTTTTTCTCTATCGCAGCCATGAGAACTCCCCTTCTCTACCTCGCGAGCGGAAAATCACCGATATTTGTGCTTTCCTGTAGGCAAACCTCTCGTTCAATCCCCTTGAAGCCCTCCGCGGAAATAGACAGTTTGTAGTTGCCAGCGGGGATGTGACGGAACCAGAAATCTCCAAATCCATCGCTTTGCGTCTCGCGCTTGAAGCCAGCTTCATCAACAAGTGAAACGGCCGCGCCTTCGATAATGAGATCCTCCTCCGGATCCCACACCTCACCCGATAGGAAGAGTTTGAAAGGATTCACATAGTGGACACGCGGCTTGGTATCCCCGATGACAAAATTGCCGACGCTCTTCGCAATTTCCTCAGCAAAGTCTTCTTCTTCGCCGAATCTTAGAGCGCCCGTCGCGCACGCATCAACGCAATGAGGAATCTCTCCCTGATCCACCAAGTGCGCGCAACCCGTGCATTTCTGTGGAAGACTCAGCTCTTCGTTCCAGTAAATCGCACCGTATGGGCACGCATCCACGAGTTCCTTTTTACCCACCGCTTTTTCTGGGTCGATGATCACCAGGCCATCTTCACGCTTGTACACTGCATCTGGCGCCGCCTCCATGCATGGCGCGTTATCGCAATGCCTGCACATATCGGGCCTATATTCAACGCGGACCTTCGGGACCTGCCCGTGCACCTTTTCAGTCATGCGCAGCCAGAACTGACCCGTTTTTGGCTGTGGCTTTGAGTAGGGAGACCAGTCGTTTCCGACGGTCTCGTCCTTGCACGCAAGCTGGCATCCGTAGCACCCGTTGCATTTATCCAAATCGACGATAAAAGTCTTCATCTCTACTCCTCCTGCATCCAAGTGCTGATGTCCACACCCTCATCGGCGTGATACGGACGTGAGAATGCTTCCGGATATTGCTTTGCGAGCTCGAACACGTCTACTTTTTCCACATCAACTAGGAAACCACTGGTGACTTCTCCGGCAGCGTTTTGCGAAGTCGTCTTTGTCGGGGCAATAAGGTTGTTTGCTCCTCCGCGGTCAGAAACACCAGGCTCAATCGGGTCGAGTCGTGCTCCGTGGTCTTGGTATACGACCTGCGGGCGAATGCGCTCCGTGACAATCGCGCCTCCAAGAACCCAGCCGCGGTCGTTGAATAGCTTCACCACATCGCCCGACTTGATGCCTTTCTTCTCCGCGTCAATCGGATTAATCCACACGGGCTCATACAAGTAGCCATCGGGACCTTTCACCTTGCACGTGGGAATCTCGCGGGTCCACGGCATATCATCCATATTTGCATGGATGCGCCAACGCGGATGATTCGAGACAATGAGGAACGGATATTTCTTGCCACGCTCGCACTGCAAGCTTTCTTGGTGGCGTTTCCCATACAAAATGACATGGGGAACCACCGGGCGCTCTTCGTCATCGGGGAAATGCTCCGCAAGCCCCAACGAATAGAATTCAATCTTCCCTGAAGGTGTCTGGAGCTTGTTGGCTTCGGGATCTTTGCAGAATTTCTCCCAGCCACGAGGCAAGTCTTCCCAGTCATCCATAGTGGGCGCAGCGTAATAGCCCTTTTCCATAAACTCGTCGAATGAAATAGGGCCGGGAGTCTCGGCGCAGTCAAAACCGGTTTTCACCCACTCTTTGACATCTTTGCCTTCCGTAAACTGCTCGTAAACCCCGAGTTTCTTTGCCACTTCGCCGACCGCCTCATAGTCACTCTTCGACTCTCCGCGTGGCGAGACTGCAAGACCCTCGTAGTAGATGCTGCCGAACTGCCCCGCACCATTGTCCTGGCCAATGTCTTCTTCCTCGAATTTTGTGTTAATGGGAAGCAAGATATCTGCGAAGAGACAGTCGTTTTCCATCCACGGCTGTTGCGCGACGATGCACTCGATCTTCTCATCGCGCAAGGCACGCTCCATGCTATTGCCGCCGTTCCAGCACGTTGTCCAGCAAGGCGTATCGGTCCAAATCATATGGAGTGGTTGTGCCCCGGGAATCGGATATTGGTATGTCTTGAACTGGTTCTCGCGGGGCCACGAGCAAACGGTGTACCCCTTCCAAGTCAGTGGTTTTTCCGCCGTATAATCCCCCAAGATAGCCTTCGGAACGAGCGTCTTGGGAATGGAGGATTTGGTCTCTTGGAAATCCCAGCCATGATAGGCTGCACCGACAATCATATTGCTTGAATAGCATGGCGCAGGTTGCTGCGATGGCAGGCCATACATATACCACTCTATGAACTTCACGATGTTGCGCCCCGGCTTGCCAAGACCCATCATCGTCATCAAAGCTGCCTCGAAACGTGCTGGCTCATGTGAATAGGTCGACCGAATGAACGAGCCGCCATTCCCGTGAGCAATGCTTGTTTTGCGCTTTGCCCATTGATGAGCGAGAGCTTTGATTTGACGCGAGGGCACGCCGCAGATTGGAGACGCCCATTCTGGAGTCTTCGGCTGACCGTCCTCCCCGCCCATAATGTAGCGCTCGAACCAATCGAAGCCGATTGAGTGCGTCTCTACATACTCCTTATCGTAAAGCCCCTCACTAATCCACACATACGCAACAGCTGCCTGTAAAGCAGAATCTGTGTTGGGCAGCACAGGAATCCATTTGTCAGCATGAGCAGCTGCGCCGTAGTTGAGGTCAGGGCAAACATAAACTTGTTGGACGCCAATGTCAGTCAGCCAGAAACAATATCGGCTGGGAAGTTGGCCTTGCCAACCCCAGGTCGTTGTTTCCATGTCGGAGCCCCAGAACAGCAGCATGTCAGTATTTTCAGCAATATCGAGAAGCAGGTTGCCAATCTCGAACTGTCCGAGGGGGTCTTCTCCCCACATGTGCTTTGCACCCCAGTACCAGCCTTCCCAGGAATCTGGCTGGCGAGCTTGATAGGTCCAATCGTCGCCGAGGAGATTCATCAGCCGCGTATTCGCACCGTGAGACGCATGGATAACCTTGGTCTCGCCATGACCATCACCTTGGACAAAGATGGAAGGTAATCCGTAGGTATCTTTTACACGCGTGATCTCGTCCGCAATAAGAGTCGTAGCCTCATCCCAGCTAATCCGCACGAACTTGCTCTTACCGCGATTCTCGGGATGCCTTTCGCCTTTCGGATCCCAGTCGACTCGTTTCATGGGATAGAGAATTCGATTACGCGAATCAATGCGCGTCTTATACGCATATGCATACGGAGGAATAAGCGTGCGCAGGCCGCCCTCGAACTCGCTACCTCGCGCTCTTATCGTCCACGGCTTCAAGTATTCGCGCGTGTACTTTTTGTCGTATTGAAGCGGACGAACTCGGACAATCTTATCGTCTTTGACATCAACTTCGGCAACATTCGCACCTATGCCAAACGAGTTCATGCCCGTACTCTTGATGACTGTTTTGTCTGCACCGACCGGTTTTTTCTCTACATATTCAGCAAACATGCTGACATCAGATTGGGTGCTGACCTTTCCCCCTGCGATATCTTCCGGTGCATTGCCACCAAATTGGTCCATGACAATGCCTTCGGTATCGTTCGCGTTTGACATTGCTCCCTCCTCGCCTCTCGAATGACACGACAAATCCTTGCGCTGTAAGTACGCAATTCTTTGCTGTTGAGTTTTGCTCCGGAGCAATACCTCTCTACAGGAAATGATACGTGCGGAAGACCGTTATCGATATGTTCTATAATTCATGCTGATATTCCCTTTTGGAATACCGAATTGCAGAATGTTCGATGATTTGGCATTGATGCTTTTCGATAATTGGGGGTTTGAGGTGCAGATTTCTCGGATGGTTGAGTTTCTTGCAGTCGCAGAAACGGGCAGTATTACCGAAGCTGCAAACCGTACATTCACGGCCCAGCCAGTTCTAAGCAAACACATTAAGAGCTTGGAGAAGGAGCTTGGAGCTGAACTCCTAGTCAGATCGAATTCTGGCGTCACACTCAGCGCCGCCGGACAAGATGCCTATGAAACGTTCCGAGAAATCGTCAATCGCTACAACATGCTTAAGACAAGAATCGCCGGAGCGAATAACACGGGCGGCGCATTACAAATTGGAATGCTCAACATGGGTGTTGGCCATTATGTTCTTCCCACGGCAATTAAGCTTCAAGAGATGATTCCCGGCATCGAAATCCACTATGCGACAAAGAAGCCAGACGAGATAGTAGACGGACTCATCCAGGGTGCAATCGATGTTGCATTCCTCGGCGCAATTGACGAAAGTTGGAAGAATAAGCTTCATTTTTTCAAGATAGCGAATCAGGAGATCTTCTTTGTAGTTTCAAAGAAGCACCCAGCAGCAATGCTGGATTCCATCGTTGCCGATGATTTGTCGGGATATCCCCTTCTCTGCCTACGCAATCAGCCTTCAACAGCGTTCATGAACAGCCTCATTATTGAGGCGGGCATCAAACCGTCCTCCATTATCGGAATAGATGACCTCGAGCTGATCCCCGCCGCTGTAATAAACGAGAACGGCTTTTTTGCAGTACCGACATTCATGCTCGAGCGATTTACAGCGAATACCGGAATATCGGTCGTTCGCTATGAGCCCGCACTCCACACGCCACTATTCTTCGTTTACGACGATGCAAACCCGAATCCTGCCCTTGGTAAGTTTCTCGCTATTGCGCGGCAGCTAAAAAGAGAGGGGTTCTACTCAAGCATGGCCGGATCGCGTTAGTGCTTCGAGCTTCAAACACGGGAGGGGGCTGTCAACGCTAGCAACGTGACAGCCCCCTCAAGAAACACCAACTGTTTAGTTATGACAGTCTACAACTATGAATGAGCTTAAGTGCAAGCCTTAGCTACACAGCGGCAATTACCTTACAAAGATGGCAATGTCGCCCTTCTTTGCGGCCACGGCCTTCTTTGCGAGCTCTTCTATAGTCCCATAGACCATTACCGCATCCTGGCAGTGGTGCACACAAGTCGGAAGCTTGCCAGCAGCGACACGGTCTGCACAGAGGTCGCACAGCGAGGTCGGGACGGGGATATAGTTGTATTCCCAAGTTCCATCACTGTACTGACGCGGACCATCTTGTTTGATTACGATTCCAAAATCGCTTTCAGGCATCCCATGCTCCATCTTGCAAGCCGTCACGCAAGCATTGCAGCCAGAGCAGAATTCATAGTCAATGAACAGGCCGTACTGACCCTTTTCGTTCTCAGCCATAATGGTCTACTCCCCCTTCTTCGTACCGTATTTCGCGGAAATCTCGCGTAGGCGCTCGAGCTGTTCCTTGTTCGTGAATCGCTCCTCGGCATCCTCGCGCATATGCATCGGCGTGTAGTCTTCATGCTCGTGCTCTGCCCAGTAGTCTTCGATATCGAAGTAGCCCTCCGGCTCATAGTCAGGAGTCCAGCCGTCGTAGAAGCTCGGTTTTTCGGAAGCATGAGTCTTGCCGTGCGTATAACCTGTCGTGCAAACTTGGTAGCTCGGCTGATCCTCTGGGGTGTCATTTTCCGGGGTCACCTTATAAATTGTGCACATTCCGCACTTGATTGGAGCGCCGTAGCCATTCGTGCCGTTTTCGCACTGCGGGATGAGGTTGTTCGGATTGGAGTCAAACACTCCGAACAGGTACGGCTCTTCCGGCCTTTGCTCCGGGAACCACCATCCGTGTTCAGTAGATACAACCCTCGGATCAATTGAAGGATTGAGACGAGCCTTCTGCTTCATCTTGCCCATCTGGTTTTCAATCCATACCCAATCCCCGTCGATGATTCCATACTGCTTCGCAGTCTCAGGGTTAATATCAAACATTGGCCAAGGGTGGAGCTGGCGGCTAATCGTTTCAGGCTGGCGCCACTCAGAATGGAAGAACTCGAAGGAGCGCTTGCCGGTGGTCAACACCAGCGGATATTTCTCAGCAAGCTCGGGAGTAGAAACCGGGCTCGTGGGCGGCTCTTGATAATAAGGCAGCGGATCGTCGCCGAACGCTGCAAACAGCGTGCAGTACAGCTCATATCGACCAGTGGGGGTCATGAAGCCAGGCTGCCCATCAGGACGTAACCCGCCGGTCTCGTATTTCCGGTAATGGAAAGCGTGGTACCACATGCCATGATACTTTTCCTCGACGCGTTCCATAGTCATCTGCGTGCCATCGTTGTCAACAACGCCGTCATGCTCGAAACGCCAATTCATGTACGAGCGGTCATCGACAACATTTTCCGGCCAGTTCCACGGGGCAATCTTGTGACCCAAGCCAATCATG
>ERZ824978.3935-NODE-3935-length-10505-cov-4.113589_pt1 | contig 10505 bp, 8 predicted proteins | sample MGYA00519860_ERZ824978 | MGnify/ENA primary metagenome ERZ824978 (study PRJEB31778, sample SAMEA3449184) | human gut metagenome | biome: human gut; feature: human-associated habitat; material: faeces | place: United Kingdom | collected 2010/2012 ... | reverse complement strand
CAAGCCGAAAGACTCCGACCTAATGCCGCTCTACAAGCATTCTGTCGACGGAATAATAATACTCGGGACGGGCGGCGACCTCTCTTGGACGGATTCTTTTAAAGATATTCCAATCGCGAGAATAGGGCACGGCGAACACCCCAATTTGACTCTTTCAGCGGGTGTCGACGAGGCAGACGCCATGAGAAAAATTTTTACGCACCTCAAATGTGACTTAAATTTGAGCAATATCGCCTATGCGTCGCGTTCCATGGCCGCCCATGAAATGAGGCTAAAGGCGGTGGAGGAATCGTCGAAATTATGCGGGATTTCTGTGGAGGTTTTGAAGCCTTCCGAAAAAGATTCCGATTTTAAGGCGGGAATGGAAATAGCCATAAAAATGCTCGAACGCGGGAGGGAAAATTTGCCGCAGGCTATAGTTTGCGCCACTGATAATATCGCAATGGGCATAATAAAGCGCTTCTACGAATCGGGAGTGCGCGTGCCGGAAGATGTGGCGGTTGTTGGCTTTGACGACATTCCCTCGGCAGCCAACTACATTCCTTCGATAACGTCTTTTCGCCAGCCAACAAAACGTTTCGTACAAGAATGCTTCAATGCTGTAATAGATAAATCTGACAATAAGACTATTTTGGTAGAAGGCGAACTTATAGTCCGCAAGAGCACCATGCGCTGATGCATGGCTCTCGCACTAATGATTTTTTCTGAAAATTTCAAAATACAAATTATTATGAAAAATTGCATAAAAGACAAATCTTCCGCAGAATTTGACATAGTTTCGCTTGGCGAGGTAATGTTGCGTCTAGATCCCGGCGAGGACAGGATTCGTACGGCTCGAAATTTCCGCGTATGGGAAGGCGGCGGCGAATACAATGTCGCGCGCGGGTTGAAAAAGTGCTTTGGATTGCGCGCAGGCCTCGTAAGCGCGTTCGCAAAAAACGAAGTCGGATATTTGATTGAAGACTTCATAATGCAGGGCGGGGTAAATATGGACTTCGTGAAATGGGTGAAGGCCGACGGCGCCGGAAGAAAAGTCCGCAACGGCCTAAACTTTACCGAGCGCGGATACGGCATACGCGGTGCACTCGGCTGCTCTGACAGGGGAAACTCGGCGGCGTCGCAGCTAAAGCCCGGCGATATAGATTGGGAGTCTCTCTTCGGAGATAGGGGCGTCCGTTGGTTCCACACAGGCGGCATCTTTGCAGCATTGTCCGAAACAACAGGCGAGGTAGTTCTCGAAGCCGCAAAAGCCGCGAAAAAGCACGGGACGATTGTTTCGTACGACTTGAACTACCGCCCGTCGCTTTGGGCGGACATCGGCGGGCAGGCTCGCGCGGTCGAGATAAATTCCGAAATCGCAAAATACGTTGACGTGATGATAGGCAACGAGGAAGATTTTACGGCTTGTCTTGGAATGAAAGTGGAGGGGCTTGACGAAAATATATCAAAGATAGACGTCGAAGCCTTTAAGGAAATGATAAAAAACGCCGTAAAAAAATACCCGAACTTTAAGGCGACAGCAACCACCCTCCGCAAAGTGAAAAGTGCAACGCTAAACGACTGGAGCGCGATATGCTGGTGCGGCGGAAATTTCTACGAGTCCAAAAAACGCGAAAATCTCGAGATATTCGACCGCGTTGGAGGCGGCGACAGTTTTGCGTCGGGCTTCATATACGGAATGATGGAGCTTGGCGACCCTCAGCTTGCTGTCGACTACGGCGCGGCGCACGGAGCGCTTGCGATGACGACCCCCGGAGACACATCTACGGCGCGTTTGGAGGAAGTCAAGCGGCTTGCGGAAACCTCGGCGGGCGCGCGCGTCATTCGCTAAAACAGCGGGAGGCGCTTTATAAAAAAACGGGTCCGGCATTTTACCGGATTCGTTTTTTTTACATTCTCCATTGGCTTGCTGTTGCCGTCGCATTTGTCTATTTTTTGCGTTGTTGTTTCGGAAAATAATATCCGCATTTTATATGATTGCCTTGCGGTTTAGGGAATTTGACGCCGCTGTTTTTAACATGCGATTGTCCCTTAGAAAATAGCCCTTAATATAAAATGCGCATATTGGAAACTCTTGGTAAATAGGTAAGTCTATAAAAATATGGCATAATAAAGAAACTTGACCTATATAAGACATTTTAATCTTATGCATTGTAAAAATTTAGGGGGATAAATGAATAAATATTTAAAAAAACTTGGTGCTGTTGGCATCTTTTCTTTTGATAGTTGGATCTGCGAATGCGGCTGACATAATAAGCCCGGTGCAGTCGATAGATGTTTATACTGGCGACAACATAATAGGTGCGGCAGATGGCAGCAGGATTGATGGAGCCGTGGAAATTGCCGTAAACGGTAAAAATCGCGAAGATATAATAGGCGGCCATCTATCGGCTGTTAACGGCGGAATAGTCGGACTGTCCAATGTTGATTCAGAGGGCAATATTGTTGATCCGGATTTCAACGCGGTAGTTGTTAATATAAACGGAGGCAATATAAAACAGGCTGCCCGCTCTAACAATTCCAATATTGGCAATAGCGTGATTTACGGGAACATATTATATAATGTAAATTCAGGCAGCATAGGAATTGGTTCGGGATATTCGGCCGATACAACGTATTTGATGCCATCGGGCTATTACGGGCAAAAGGGGAAATTCACAAGCGAAGTTTACGGAAACGTGACTCTCAACATCGGCTCCCAGAACGGAAGCACTTCCGATGTGTTTATCGGATACGATGACGGGAAAAACGCAAATGGATTTGTCGTCGCAACCGGCACGAGCACAGTCCGCGGAGACGTCCGCGTGAACATGTATAGCGGATCCGCAGGATATGTGTGGTCCGGTTCATACGGCGCCACTATAAACGGGGATACGCATATACTAATAGATAAAAACGCAGCAGTTACAAATTATGTTCTCGGCGGCGGCTCTAATATAAGCGATACATTTTCTTGCGATGTCTTAGGCTCAACCAATGTCACCGTGCGCGGAAGTGTTGGCGGGGATATTTACGGTTCGCACTACGACTCTTCAAGGCTGGGGCTTGTTGGCGGAAACGTAAACGTTGCAATCGATGGCGGTAGCGTAAAAGGCGATGTATATGGCGCGATAGGCAATATAAAAGGCGACGTATATATATCTGCTACAAATGGAGCCGCAATTAGCGGGAATATTAACGCTGGAGAATCTGACGGGGCTGATTGGACAGCGGGAACTACAGTTGGCGGAAGCGTATTAGTCTCCATTGGAAATGCGCAAGTATCGGGAACAATAGACGGCGGAAACAATGTCTCTGGAACTAAGACTATAAATTTTGGAACTGGCACAGAAAATTATATTGGGAATAACGCGGTCATAATTTCAAACTTTGACAACGTAAAAGTTTCTTCCGGATCTGCAGTGAAATTTGGGGCTCCAATAGACGTCTCTCTCCTTGAAGTTGCTTCTGGAAGTTCAGTGGCAATTGCGGAAGGTTCCAAGTTTGGCGAACTCAATATAATATTCTCTGAAGATTTTGCGACTGGCGATACATTGACATTCTATATGACAGATGTTTTTGGGGAGTCGTCCACCATAGTCTTAAGCGCCATTGAATCTTCTGAAACGTCGCTTCTTGTCACCAACTCGCATGGTGAAGAATTTAACGCGTCTCTTGCCGGAGACGGTTCCATAAGCGTCGGCGCGGCGATTCCTGAGCCTTCAGTTTGCGCTGCTGTACTTGGAGCAATTGCCCTTGGAATTGCAGCTTGCCGCAGGCGCAAATAATTTTTATAAGAAAGCAAATCTTATGCGCGTGATTTACGCAACAATGCGCGCCTATGATGCTTTTGCTAGTCAATAATACATTACCCTATTAAAACTGGATTAAGACAGGGGGATTTTTATTGTTGCGAAGTCGTGGAAATTTCTGGCGCCATTGCTTTCATATAGATGTATACGCGTGAAATTGTAGGCTTACAACATATAGTGCAGAGCAGGTTGCAATAACTGTAATGCGATTTCGCTCGCGAATATAAAGCGCATTTGTTGATTTATTGCAATAATTGCTTGTTTTACTATTATTGTAAAAGTGTGCTTTAAACTTATAAAAATAATACAATCAAGCCTTATAAATTTTACTATTTAACATGGTTTGTATTGCGTATTTTCCCCACTTGCTCCGATTGCGCTAAATTTCTAAAAATAGCATTGAGATTATTGTCTATTCAAATTTCGCAAGGTAATGTTTAGCCATTTAGCATAAAGGATTTCTCTTTTATTTCATTAAAAACTTTTATTGTGTAAATGGCGGCAATGTAGATTCTCCGCCGGTTTAATTTCGGGCAAATTCTTATATAATAATACAGCCTCGGATAAGCGCGGGAATATACAAAGGCCCATATCCTACGAGACATCTAAATAACGGAGAAAGCCCTAATAGGGGCAGGTTGTTGAAATAGTGTCTGAATTTGGGATAGACAGCGCGACAATGCCAGATTCCAATTCCGCAAACTACTTCCCGCCGCGCCAATTAAAATAAATATAGGCGTGAAATATATGCTTTTTGATAAACCGATAAACGCGGCTTTGTGCGGAAAGTTGGGAGGTTATAAAAAACTCTCACTTCAAAAGCCTTACGGCGCGGTTTAGGCTTTCCACAAAGTAGTCGACTTCTTCCGCTGTATTGTAAAATGCAAGCGACGCGCGCGTGAGCGAAAATTTGTCGAGCATTGTAAGTAGCGGCTCGGCGCAGTGGTGCCCTGTGCGCACGGCTATGCCGTCGGCGTCGAGCAGCGAAGCTATGTCGTTCGGGTGGACTCCGTCTATGGCGAATGAAACCACCGCGACTTTCCCCTTGGCATTTCCGAATATTTTTAATCCCTTTATTTCTTCAAGCCCGCGGGTAAGCCTTTCGAGAAGTTCCGACTCGTGGGCGTGGGCTGCTTGCTTGTCTATTTTCGACATGTAGTCTATAGCCGTGCCAAAGCCGATTGCCCCCGCAATATTTGGAGTTCCCGCCTCGAATCTCTCGGGAGCGGGCCGAAAGGTCGTGCGCTCCCATGATACATTTTCTATCATGTCTCCGCCCCCCTGATAGGGCGGCATGGAGTCCAAAAGCTCGCGGCGGCCTATGAGCGTTCCGATGCCGGTCGGGCCGAAGCATTTGTGCCCGGACAGGGATATGAAATCGCACTTGACTGCGGAAAGGTCGTCGAGCATATGCGGCGCGGACTGGGCTGCGTCGACGGAAAATACCGAGCCGTTTTTGCGCGCAAGCTCTCCAATCGCGGCGATATCGTTTACTGTTCCTAACACATTTGAAGCGTGGGCGACGGATACAATTTTTGTCTTGGGGTTGAGCTTATTTTGAAAATCGCGCATATCGAGCGAGCCGTCTTCAAGAATATCTGCCGCGACGAGCTTTGCGCCGGTGATTTCAGCCGTTATCTGCCATGGAACTATATTGGCGTGGTGCTCCATTTTTGTGACGAGTATTTCGTCGCCGCTTTTAAGATTGGCGCGCCCCCATGAGCTCGCAACAAGGTTTAGGGATTCTGTCGCCCCGCGTGTGAACACTGCGCAATAGTCTTTCGGGGCGTTAAAAAATTTTTCGATTTTTTCGCGGGCTCCTTCGTACCCGCGCGTGGCTCTGCCTGCGAGTTCGTGGGCTGAGCGGTGGATATTGGCGTTGTCGCGCGAGTAAAATCTGCATACGGCGTCTATTACGCACTGCGGCTTCTGAGCGGTCGCCGCATTGTCGAAGTATACGAGTTTTCTTCCGGAGTCGAGCGTTTGCGACAGCGCCGGAAAATCACGCCTGATTTTTTCTACGTCAAAATCCATTATTTTAAGTATCGGCTTTCAAATTCGGTAATACAACAAAAAGTTGAATTAAAATTTTTAGAGCGCTTTTAACCTTCGCAAAAAATGAGTCGGCTACCCGCGGGCGCTCTTGCCGGAATGCTTATTGGATAATCTTGCCCAGGCGATTATGGCAATCCCGCAAATAACGCATATGCAAGAGTAGAACGTCCCGCGGCTTAGCCCCAATATCGGCTCCACGCCTACGTCGGGCTCGCGGAAAATTTCGCACACTATCCTTATTATGCCGTATAGCAGAAGAAATTCTCCGGACAGCTGCCCCCGCGGGAGATTCCCGCGCCAGAATCTGTACTGCAAAAATAGGAAAAGAAACAAGCCCTCTCCAAACGCTTCGTAGAGCTGCGACGGGTGCCGTGGCGCTATCTGTTCGAGCGGCGTTCCGGACGGCGCCGAATGCGGGAATATCATTGCCCATTTTACGTCTGAAATCTTTCCCCACAATTCGCCGTTTATAAAGTTTGCAATCCTACCGAGAAAAATCCCGGGTGTGCATATTGTCACTATCATGTCGGAGAGCGTCCAGAAGCCCACTTTGCGGGCAAAGCAGTACGCCATTATTGCGGCAACTACCCCTATGAATCCGCCGTGGCTTGCCATGCCGCCCTTCCATATGTAAAATACGGTAAGAGGATTATCGCAGAATCCGGAGAAATCGTAAAAAAGCATATATCCGAGCCTGCCGCCGATTATCACCCCGAACAACAGGTATGTTATGAATGTGGAATTGTCGTCTTTGCTCAGCGGGCTTCTTCCGCGCGACGTATAGAGGTTGAGGAGCAGATACGCTATCACAAAGCCCGCAAGATATGCGAGCCCGTACCATCGTATCCCCTCCACGAAAAACGACTCAGGAAATCTTACCGCGAACGGATCGAAATCGACTATGTAGTGTCCCTGTGTATTCAATTGCTTCCCAAAATTAAGTTGAAGTATTTTTTTTTGCCTCTAAATTTAGAAACGAAATTTTTATATGGCAATGAAAGAATTCGACATTAAGGAACTCGTCGAGTCCCGCAGGGGCGAAAATTACAAGCTGCACGACCTATATATGAATAGAACCCTGTCCACGGTTCTAAAAACTATAGGTTTCGACAAATGCTACACCCGCGCGAAAGGCGCGTATTTATACGACGCCGACGGCAACGAATATCTCGATTTTATAACCGGATACGGCGTGTATGGCATGGGCAGAAACCACCCGGTAATCGCAAAGGCGATAAAGGACGCCATAGACATGGACTTGCCCAATATGGTTCAGCTCGACTGCGCTCTGCTTAGCGGGCTGCTTGCGGAGCGCCTCGTAAAGCTTCTGAACAACAGGCTAACGGCGTGCTTTTTCTGCAACTCGGGAACTGAGGCAAACGAAGGCGCGATAAAGTTTGCCCGAGCCCACACAAAAAAATCGAGGATACTGTCTATGAGCGGCGGATACCACGGGCTTACTTACGGATCGCTCTCCATAACCGCGACCGCCCATTTCCACGACGGGTATGGACCGTTTTTGCCGGGGGCGGAGGTCGTAAATTTCAACGATCTCGAAGACCTTGAAAATAAATTGAAGCAGGGCGACGTCGCCGCGTTCATCGCCGAGCCTGTCGAAGGACACGGCGTGTACATTCCGTCCGCCGAATTTTTCCCGAAGGCGCAGGAGCTTTGCAGAAAGTACGGTGCGCTTTTTATAATGGACGAAGTCCAGACGGGCCTCGGCCGCACAGGCAAGTGGTTCGCATTCCAACACTGGAATCTCGACCCTGACATAGTCACGGTGGCGAAGGCGCTGAGCGGCGGATACGTCCCGTGCGCGGCGTTTGTCACCACGCGCGAAATCCACCAGAGCACTTTCTCGTCGCTCGAAAGGTGCGTAGTGCACTCTACCACTTTTGGGAGAAACAACCTCGCCATGGTCTGCGGGCTCGCCTCCATCGACGTAATAGAGAAGGAGGGAATGGTCGAAAATTGCGCGAAAATGGGCGCGAAGCTTCTCGAACGCCTCAACGCCCTTAAAGAAAAGCACTCCTACATAAAGGAAGTCAGGGGGCTTGGACTTATGATTGCGATAGAATTTCAGGAGCCGAAGGGGATTTTGCAGAAGGCTGCATGGCGTGCGCTCAACGCGGCAAACAAATCCCTGTTCACCCAGATGATTGTCACCGCACTCATGGACAACCACAGGATTATAACCCAAGTCACTTGCCACGAAGTCCACGCCGTTAAAATTCTTCCTCCTTTCATAATCACCGACGCCGAAATCGACAGGTTCATCGACGCCTTTGACAAAGTTTTGTCCGAGGCCGCAAATCCGACGGGTGCGCTTTGGAAATTCGGCAAGCGCCTAATCGCCGCGAGCATATCCGACAAGTCCTCAAAATGATACCGTACGAAAAATTTGCCGACAATTGCGCGCGCCTGCAAGAGCGGGTCGCAAAGGCTGCGGAGTCGTGCGGGAGAAAGGCGTCGGAAATAAAAATACTGCCCGTGACTAAATTCCATCCTTTGCAGGCTGTCGAGTTTGCATGCAAATACGGATTCGTTGCTGTCGGCGAAAACCGCGTCCAAGAGGCGGCGGAAAAAATTGCCGCGGCAAACTTCGAGATGTCATGGGAGCTGATAGGGCATTTGCAGTCCAACAAGGCGGGGGTTGCCGTAAAGATTTTCGACAGAATACAGAGCGTGGATACTATCGAGATACTCGATAAAATTGACGCGCGCGCCGCCCTTATCGGAAAGGTTCAGAGGGTGCTGTTGCAAGTTAATTCCGGAGCCGACCCTGCCAAGTTCGGGGCGGATATGGAGGAGGCTCCGCGCCTAATGGAGCGCGCCCTTGGGCTTAAAAACATTTTGGTGGAGGGACTAATGGCAATCGCGCCGCTCGACCCAACATTGAAATCCGCCAAAATCTGCTTCGACAATCTGTACAATTTGCGCGAGTCATTGCAGGGGAAATTCTCGCACCCGCTTCCCGAGCTTTCAATGGGAATGAGCGACGACCTAGAACTCGCGGTGGAGGCGGGCTCCACTATGATAAGGGTCGGGACATTTCTTTTCGGGGAGAGGGAGAAATGATTTATAGAATAGAAGATGCCGATACGGGAAGATTCGCCGGCAGGACAGTTGATTCAAAGCCGCCGTTTTTTGCCGTGTTGGGGAAGCCGATAGGCCATTCACTCAGCCCGGTTATGCAAAATGCGGCTCTTTCAGAGATTGCGAAGTCCGACCTATCTTACAAGGGGGCGGAGTATTTTGCTTTTGAAGTTGCGCCCGAGAACCTCAAAGAGGCCCTCGATGTCTTGTACGGCAAAAATTTTGCCGGCGTGAACCTCACTATTCCGCACAAGGAAATTGCGATGTCGATAGTCGGCGAGTTCGACCCGTACGCGGCGAAGGTCGGCGCGTGCAATACGCTTTTGAAAACTCCGCGCGGCTGGAAAGGGTACAACACCGACGGGTTCGGCTTGGAGACCGCAATAAAAAAAGCGTTCGGGCGGGATATGAAAGGCTCGAATGTAGTTGTAATCGGAGCGGGGGGAGCAGCGCGCACGGCGGCTTTCCACGCGCTTTTCGCGGGTTGCAAGAGCCTTTCGTTAGTGAACAGAAGCCCGCAGAGGCTCGATAAGCTCTCTTCCGATATCCGCGCCGCAGGGTTTGACTGCCAAGCGCGTCTTGCGTCGGAAAATCTTGATATACCGGATTCGCCTATAATAATAAACGCAACTTCTCTCGGGCTTAAAGAGGGCGATCCGCCGTGCGCCGATTTCTCCGCCTATCCGAGGGGATCCGTGTTCTTCGATATGCCATATGCGAAAGGCCGCGAGACTTCGTCGGTCGCCGCCGCTAAAAAATGCGGAATTGCCGCGTGCGGGGGAATAACGATGCTCGCTTGGCAGGGGGCGAAGTCTCTCTCTATATGGACGGGCAAGCCGCTTCTTGGCGACATTATGCTCGAAACGCTCGCCGCACAAAAATGAACAGCGTACTTCAAATAAATTCACAATTCCCGTTCTTCTTCCCGACGGTTTTCTTCCTATTCGGAGCGTGTGTGGGCAGCTTTCTGAACGTATGTATTTTCAGAATACCCGCGGGCAAGTCGATAGTTAGGCCGCCTTCGCATTGCGCATGCGGAAAGCCGATTGCCTGGCACGACAACATTCCGATTCTCGGGTGGATTCTCCTAAGGGGAAGGGCGAGATGCTGCGGGCGCAGAATATCTTTCCGCTATCCGCTTGTCGAAACGCTGACTGCGGCCGTGTTTTGCGCGGCGTGGGTCTGCCTTTCTCCGGTACAGGCGCTTGTCGGAATGGTGTTTCTTTCGATACTCATATTTTGCTCGTTCGTGGACATAGACACAATGATGCTTCCGGATTTTGCGACTATCGGCGGGGCGGCGCTCGGGTTGGCAATTTCGGCGGTGCTTCCAGACGTGCATTCCGCGCGGATTGAAGGCGCGCCGTTTCTCGCGTCGGCGGTGGCGTCGTGCGTGGCGTCGGTTTGCGGAATTGCGGTGGGGTCTGGAATACTTTATTGGCTAAGGCTCGCGGGAGAGGTTGCTTTCGGGCGCGAGGCGATGGGCGAAGGCGACGTTATTCTCGTAGGAATGATTGGCGCGTTTTGCGGCTGGCAGGGCGCGGTGTTCGCGATATTTGC
>ERZ824978.3909-NODE-3909-length-10563-cov-3.394461_pt1 | contig 10563 bp, 11 predicted proteins | sample MGYA00519860_ERZ824978 | MGnify/ENA primary metagenome ERZ824978 (study PRJEB31778, sample SAMEA3449184) | human gut metagenome | biome: human gut; feature: human-associated habitat; material: faeces | place: United Kingdom | collected 2010/2012 ... | reverse complement strand
CGAGAGAATTGATCTGGGCGTACTCATTCCAGCCCATGCAGAAGAAATCGCCGATCGGACATTCGACGGACGGCGCTTCCTGATCGTCCCAATAGAAGCGGATGATCGTATTGCGCCAGCGCTTCGTAGGCGTCAGCCAGATGTGGTTGATTACGCCGCTGCCCTGAATATTCGCGATTTCGAAGGTGGATTTTTCGGGAATCACGATATAGGGATTGGTCTTCCAGCCCGTTCCGAGATCGCGGGCGGCGGCGCGCGCAGAGCCTTCCTCCAGCGGACACATTCCGCCCTTGCCGGGTTCGCCGGTAAAGTTTTCAGGGCAGATGGAGCGGCTTTTCGCGTTGCTGACCTGATAGAGCGTAGACAAGTCCAACATGGTTTTCATCCTTTCGCAATTTGAATTGTTAACGAATATAAGCCTTACGTTGATTATAAAGTTGCACCCGAGCGTTTGTCAATTCGAGAGCAAGATTTCAGCAATGAAATACAAGGAAAACAATAATTGACAAGCGAAAATTCAAAATTAATAGCTAAACAGCCTAAAAATTCAACCAATTCATGAGATTCATACATAAAATATAGCGCATCAATGAAGAAAAAATATATATGCGAAGAATTCGTCGAGTGCAATAAAAAGCAAGAATTGAAAAGAATGAAGCAACTTTAAGCATTGTTTCAGCGTGTAAATATGTCTATACTGAATATAAAGACACATGAACGCTATGGGCGAATGAGACATTTTTCATAAGAAGTTTAATGGCGAAATGCCATTAAAATAAAAATGGGAGGTTTGATACTGATGAAGAGAACATTGTCCATCGCACTGATCTTCGTCATGCTGCTGAGCGCGTTCGGATCTTTCGCGCTGGCGGACGAGACGACGATCGCCGGAACGCCCCGTTCCGAAACGCTGATCGTTGAGGGGCTGGACGGCGTTATTTCCAACGCCAGCCAGCACAATCCTTACATGGACGGCACGGATTTCTCCGCGGGCCTGCATCAGCTGGTCTATTCCAATCTCTGGGAAATGGACACGATGAAGGGCGAACAGATCCCGGATCTCGCCGCCGAAATGCCGATTCCGCTGAACGACGACTACACCAGCTTCAAGGTTGTTCTGACACAGGGCATCAAGTGGAGCGACGGCGAGGACTTCGACGCGGAAGACGTTGTGTTTACGTTCAACGAGCTGCTTCGCCTGAAGGACGTGCTGTCCGCCGGCGCTGCGTGTGCGAACATCGTTGCTTCCGTTGAATACGTGGACAAGTACGAGCTGATCATCAACACGGTCGACAGCCGTCCGCGCATTGCGGAGGATCTGGGCGCGACCACGTGGGGCAATCTCTATCGCATTATCCCCGAGCATTACTGGAAGGATCACGATCTGACCACCGACCTGTACGAGTCTCCGCTCGCGACCGGCCCCTACACGCTGGAGAGCTATGACCCGAACGGCTACTGGTTCCTGTACAAGCTGCGCGACGACGCGGAGTTCTCCGATGTTGGAGTACTGACCGGCAAGGTTCCGCAGCCGAAGTATGTGTTGTTCACTGCCTACGGCACCGAAGAGAAAAAGACAATGGCGATGCTGAACAACGAGGTCGACATTCTGTGCGACATCTCCCCGGAATCCTGGGAGGTACTGCTGGACGGCAATGACAAGGTTGCCTGCTGGCTGCCCGATTATCCCTACGGCTGCTTTGACGATCCCTGTGAGCGCGGCATGTTGATCAACTGCGATATCGAGCCGTATAATCAGCGCGACGTGCGCTGGGCGATGGCGCTTGCGCTGGACATCGTTCAGGTTTCGATGGATACGTTCTCCGGTCAGATGCGCGTTTCTCCGCTGCAGATGCCGCCGACGACCTTCATGTCGAACTTGTATCATAAGGAAATGCGTCAGCAGCTGATCGATTACACATGGGAAGACGGTTATCAGCCCTTCGATAAAGACTACGCGCTGAAACTTTACGAGGTTCTGATCGACGAAGGCTATGACGCGGTTGAAGGCATGAGCGAGGAAGAACTGATCGACCTGTTCGGCATCGGCTGGTGGAAGCATGATGAGGAAAAGGCGGAAGAGCTGATGGTGAAGTCTGGATGCGAACGCGATTCCGAAGGCTTCTGGACCTACAACGGCGAGCGCCTTGCTTTCGAAATCATTTGTCCGTCCGGATTCGAAGCGCAGTCCGAGCGCCTGTCGTATGCCTGCGCGTCTCAGTGGTATGAATTCGGCTTCGACGCGACTGTTCAGGCGTCGGAAGCAAGCCTGTATAACACTGCGGATGACATGGGCACCTATACGGTTGGTTCCTACTGGCCGGCTTGCGGCGTAATGAGAGATCTGTATTCTCAGCTGCGCGGCTGGCATTCCAAATACTATACGCCTTCCGGCTCCGTGACCAGCGGCTCTCCCGCACGTTTCCGCAGCGAGAAGCTGGACGCGATTCTGGACGAGATGGCGCCACTTGAGCCCAGCGATGAAACCTATGAGCTTTCCAAGGAATTTCTGATGGTGTTTGCGGACGAGGCGGGGTGGCTGCCGATGTTCGGCACATCCAAGCTGATTCCGACGAATTCGACCTACTGGACCAATTACCCGGATTCCGAGAATCCCTACAATGGTCCGTGGTGGTGGTGGAGCTGCTTCAAGTTTATCGTCAACGAATTCCAGGCGGCGTAAGCATTCACCGATGAATGGGGGCGGGACGCGCGATTTGCGCCGCCCCCTCATCCTCTATCCTGACAAAGACGAGGAGGTAACGTCCGTGCGGCTGTCGAAATTTCTTCTGACCAGAATCATGGTATGGATTCTGACGATCTTTGTGGGCATCACGGTTGTGTTCTTTCTGCAGCGCATGATGCCTTCCGATCCGATCAACAACATGATCGGCAAGATTACCAGCATGGGCACGAGCCTGTCTCCTGAAGAAATCGAATCCATGCGAACGGCGCTGATGCGGCAGTACGGTCTGGACGGCACGCTTCTGGAGCAGTACGGTCAGACGCTGAAGAATCTGCTGCGATTTGATTTCGGTCTGTCCATCGCCAATTATCCGACGCCCGTTTCGGTAATGATCGGGCGCGCGCTGCCGTATACCGTGGCGCTTTTGCTGACGACGACGATCCTTTCCTGGATCATCGGAAATGCGATCGGTTTGCTTGCCGGATTCAAAAAGGAAAAGTGGTATTCCAAGACGCTGGAAACGATCAGTATGTGCATTTACCCGACGCCATATTTCATGCTGGCGCTGGTGATCATGATTCTGATGGCGTATGTGAAGCGCTGGTATCCGCTGATTCCTTCGTTCCGTCCCTTTGAATTTACTTTTGCGTGGTTTTCCGACGCGATTCACAACTCGTTCATGCCGGCGCTTTCGCTGATGCTGGTGGGCACGGGCTGGTGGATTATCAGCATGAAATCTCTCGCCGCCAATGTTGCGGAGGAAGAATATGTCAATTATGGTCGACTGAAGGGTCTGCCGGAACATACGATCGGTTATCGCTACGTGTTCCGCAATTCGATCCTGACGCAGGTGACGGCGCTGGCGCTGCACATCGGCAGCGCGTTCAGTGGTTCTCTCATGTGCGAAATCATATTCAGCTATCCGGGCATCGGGCAGCTGGTGAATACTGCGATCAATAATTCGGATTACAATCTGCTCACGGGCGTGATTTTCATTTCGATCTTTGCGGTCGCTACGTCGACGCTGTTGGTCGACCTGCTGTATCCGCTGATCGATCCGCGCATCCGGTATCATTGAGCCGAAAGGAGCGTTCGCCATGAATAAGGGTTATCGAGCGAATTTCAAACAGGTCTGGCGATCCATGAGCCTTCGGTTCAAGATCGGACTGGGCATTGTGATTGCATTTTTTATCATTGGATTTGTGGTTTATCTGTTCAGCCCCGGCAGCGTCATGACGCTGAGCGCGTTTAAGAAAAATCAGGCGCCGAGCTGGGAGCATCTTCTGGGAACAAACAAGCAGGGACAGGACATTTTCTGGCTGCTGATCGAGTCCATTCACAATTCGATGATTCTGGGCATTATGGTCGCGGCGGCGGCGACGGCGATCGGCGTGCTGGTGGGCTTGCTTGCGGGATTCATCGGCGGCGCGGTCGACCGTGCGATTATGCTTGTGTGCGATTCCGTGATCGTGATTCCGTCGCTTCCGATTCTAATCCTGTTGGGCGCGCTGCTGCGCGGCAGGGCGACGACGATGATGATTGCGGCGATTCTGATTATTTTCAACTGGCCGTGGCCGGCACGACAGGCGCGATCGATGGCGCTGACGATTCGCGAGCGAGAATTCGTCAATACCGCGCGTTTTTCCGGCGAAAGCACGCTGAAAATCGTGTGCGTGGAGATCGTTCCGCACGTGCTTTCATGGGCAATGGCGAATTTCGTCAATACCATTCTGGTGGCGATCGGCTCGGAGGCTTCGCTGGCGGTGCTGGGCTTGTCCTCGACGACTACGCCGACGCTGGGCAACATGATCTATTGGGCGCGCCAGTATCAGGCGATTATGAAAAAGCAGTGGATCTGGATTGGTTCGCCGGTGCTCGCGACGTCGATTCTGTTTATCGGCCTGTTCCTGACGTATACCGGATACAACGAATATGTTGCGAAGAAGAGAGGGCGCTAAACCATGATGCGAGTTAATCACGTTTCCGCCAAATATAAAACCATCACCGGCGACGTTCTCGCGCTGAAGGATGTGGATTTCGAGATTCGCGACAATGAGATTTTCGGCATCGCCGGCGAATCCGGCTGCGGAAAATCTACGCTTCTGAAGGTTTTATACGATATTATGAATTTTCCACTGGAGCTCGCGGAAGGCTCGGTGGAGCTGGAATACATGGATTCCGGCGAGCGAAAGCGGCTGGTTACGGATCGGGAACACCCCAGCGGCATTCGCGGCGCATGGTGGAATGCGATTTCGTATGTGCCGCAGGCGGCGCAGAGCGTTTTGAATCCCGTTTACCGGATTGAAGATCAGTTTTACGAGCTGTTCCGCCGGCATCGCCGCAGCGAAGGGCGAAAGGCGATGTACGAGCGGGTGAACCGGTATCTGGACGAGGTGGGTTTGCCGCGCGACGTGCTGAAATCCTATCCGCATCAGCTGTCCGGCGGAATGCGGCAGCGCGTGGTGATTGCGATGGCGACGTTTCTGCATCCCAGCATGATCTTTGCCGACGAGCCGACGACGGCGCTGGACGTTGTGGTTCAGAAGGGCATTTTGCAGATGCTGATGGAATTGCAGGCGAAGATGGGCAATTCTCTGGTGATTGTTTCGCATGATATGGGCGTTCACTACCAGATTACCAATCGAATGGGCATTATGTATTCCGGAAGCATGGTGGAGCTCGGCCCGACGGACGATATTTTTGCTTCGCCGCTGCATCCGTACACGCAGATGCTGATTCGATCGCTGCCGAAGATCGGCGATCAGGGAATGCGCGTGGGCATTCAGGGCGGACCGCCGGATCTGCGCAATCCGCCGCCGGGCTGCCGGTTTGCGCCGCGCTGCAAAATGGCAAAGCCGGAATGCAGCCAGTCCGCGCCGAAATTTACCGAGGTTCAGCCGGGACGCTTTGCAGCGTGCCATTTGCTGAACCGATAAGGAGGGAGGAGCGTTATGACCAGCAGCATTCTCGAGGTGCGTCATTTGACGAAGGAATTCAAAATCGGCGGTTTGCTCTCCCGAAAAAAGATGCGCGCGGTGGACGACGTATCGTTCGCGCTGCCCGCGGATCGACCGACGATTCTCTCGATTGTCGGCGAATCCGGCTGCGGAAAGACTACGCTGACGAAGATGATTCTCCGGCTGCTCGCGCCGACGAGCGGGAGCATTCAGCTGGGCGGACGGAATGTGCTCAGCCGCCGCGAGCTGTCGAGCACGCAGTTCCGGACGATGGTGCAGCCGATCTTCCAGAACCCGTTCGATTCGTTTTCGTCGCGCAGGCAGGTCATCAAGTATCTTTTGGACACGGCGATGGCGTATGGCGGCGCAAAGAATCGTGATCAGGCGGTGCAGGCTGCGGAGAAGGCGCTGCGCTCGGTGGGGCTGAGCTTTGAGGTCGTGGACGGCAAATACGCGACGCAGTTTTCCGGCGGCGAATTGCAGCGCATTTCGATTGCGCGCGCATTGATTACTTCACCGAAGATCATTATCGCGGACGAGCCGGTGGCGATGATCGATGCGTCGCTTAAGATCAATATCGTCAATTTATTTAAGCAGCTCAAGGACGAATACGGCATCAGCTTCATTTATATTACGCATGATCTGTCGACGGCGTATTATGTCAGTGATTACATTGCGACGCTCTATCGCGGAAACATGATTGAATACGGCCCGTCGAAGGCGATCATGGAGCATCCCGCGCATCCGTACACGGAGCTTTTGATGAATTCCGTGCCGCACGTGGGCGAGCGCTGGACGAAGGGCAGCCGCATGACCGATGCGGAAACGCGCGAATACACGATGACCTGCTGCCGGTTTTCGAACCGTTGTCCCTATGCGACGGAGGAATGCCGGAAGGCGAAGCCGGAGATGGTCGAGTTGGGTGGCGAGCGCGAGGTATTGTGTTATCATAGTCTGGTTCATCCGGAGGCATGAGAATGCGCAGAATTTTGCTGATTGTACTGGCGAGCATTCTGATTGCGGCGGGCGCGTTTGCGGAGCCGGCGGAATTTGAGGCGTTCGTGATCGATCCCTGCGGCGGCTGCATGGGCAGAGTGGGCGTCGGCTGCAAAAGTTGCTCGATCATCGATGAAATGACGGTTCGCTATCGGCAGCTGTTCGGCAAGGAGATTAAGCTGACGATTCATAATCTGCGAATGGATAATACGCAGTTTTCAGTGCTTCAGGAACGGCTTTCCGAAATGGGCGTAGAGCCGGAGAATGTGCCGCTGCCGGTGGTGTTCGTAAACGGCGAAGCGTTTCTGGCGGACGGAAGTATGGATTCGGCGATTGCGGAATTCCTCAAAGGCGGGGAATCGCCCGGGATTCAGGCGCTGCTGCGCGAAAAGGCGGAGCACGAAGCCAATCACGAGCCGGGGCGTGTGGTATATTTGTACAGCGCATATTGCGAGGACTGCCGCGACATTTCCAAATGGCTGGAATACAGCCTGCCGAACGGGTATGAATTGGTGAAATACGATATTTACACCGAAATCGGACGGGCGATGGAGGATTATTGCATCGAGCGGCTTGGCATTCCGGAGGAGGAATACCGCGTTCCGCTGATCGTTTACGGCGATTACTGGTTTGCAGGCAAGAAGGCGATCTATTTAAGCCTCAAGAGCCGTATTCAGGAGCACCCCGACCTTCAGACTTCTATTTTAGAGGAAATAACGCAAGGAGATTAAAGTATGTTTCATGAATTTCAGTTCAGTCCTGCGTCGCTGACGCTGCTGTCGGATGCGAAATCCCGGTCGATCAGTGCGGAAAACTATCGTGGAGAGGTCAATGCCGGCGGACTTGCGACGGAGGGCACCGGCGCGCGCTGCGCGAGAAAGCTCGGCAGGGGATGGAAGGTTTCGCCGTCGTATGCCGTTCAGCCCGGAGAGACGTTTGCGATGGCGGAGATTCAGGGCAGCGGTGCGATTCAGAGTATGTGGATGTCCGGCTATGTCGGGCGCGATGTGATCATTCGGATGTACTGGGACGATCAGGAGAATCCGAGCGTTGAATGCCCGCTGAGCGATTTCTTTGCCGCGGCGTGGACTTCGAACGACGGAGATATTTTTGATCCGAACTTCATGCAGCTGAATTCCGCGATGATCGCGGTCAATCCGAATCGCGGCATGAACTGCTTCTGGCCGATGCCGTTTAGAAAGAATGCACGGATTACGCTGGAGAACCGCAGCGGGGTCGCGCGGATAATTTATTATCAGGTGAATTACGCGCTGATGGACGTTCCGGAGGATGCGGCATATTTTCATGCGCAGTTCCGTGCGTCCACGCCGCTGAAACAGGGCGAGGATCATGTGATTCTGGATGGCGTTCGCGGACACGGGCATTATGTTGGCACAGCGATGCACGTTGGATTGAACGGAACCGGCAACTGGTGGGGCGAGGGCGAAGTGAAGTTCTTCATGGACGGCGACGAGCATCCGACCATTTGCGGTACCGGCACGGAGGATTATTTTCTCGGCGCTTACGATTGGGACGTCGGCGGGGCGTATATGCCGTACAATTCGCTCTATGGCGGAATGTATTATCTGCGCAAGCCGAATCATTATGACAATCAGATGCGCTTTTCGATGTATCGCTGGCACATTCCGGATCCGGTTCGCTTCAGCGAGGATCTGAAGGTGACGATTCAGGATTTGGGATGGTATACGGCGGGCGATTTGTATAAGCCGCGCCGCGACGATATTTATACCGTAGCGTACTGGTATCAGACGCTGCCGACCGCGCCGTTCCCGAAGCTGCCTGAACCGATTGATCTGGAGATTTCCTGACGAAAACGCCCCCGACGGAGGAGATGAGCCGTCGGGGGCAATGCTGTTTGGATAAAAAGAAAGTTCCTGAAAACGCATTCAGGAACTTTTGTGGTACCGGCGATCGGATTCGAACCAATGACACTCCGGGTATGAACCGGATTCTCTAGCCAACTGAGATACGCCGGCAAATGGTTGCGGGGGAGGGATTTGAACCCTCGACCTCCGGGTTATGAGCCCGACGAGCTACCAGACTGCTCTACCCCGCGATATGCGTTGAACGCCGTTCAACAAGAGATATTCTACCATGGTTAGCACGGTTTGTCAACCCCTTATTTGGGAAAAAGAAAACTTTTTTTGAATACGGCGCGGATTAATTGCTGCTGACATAGCGAACTTCGTTCGGCATCAGCATTCCCAGCTCGCTGCGGGCAGTACGAATGACGTATTCGTCCGTCTGAACGAACGCGTAGGTATCGGAAAGCTCCTGCTTTTCATCGTTAAGCGCTGCGCGCTGTTCAGAGAGCGCTGCAAGCTCGGCTGCGCCGCTGCGGAGCGTGCGGCGGGCGGAAATGCCGCTGATCATGAATACGAGGAGCATGATTCCAATCACGAAAAGCCAGAAGCGTGGGCGAATCCTTCTATGCAAGGCAAATGACCTCCTATGGGCGAACATAAAGTAAAGTCTTATTCGACTTTTGGGGCGCATAATCCTTTACTTTAATAGATATTTAATGACTTTGTAGGAATTCAGGCGTTTTCCGGCGGCTTTCAGGAGGACGGCGAGCTTTTTCATGGCAGCGTGCGCGGGCGACGCGGCGGCGAAGCGGAACATGGCGAGCCCCAATGCGGCGGCGAATAGCTCGTAAAAGCGGACACGACCATAGTTTCCGATGATCAACGCGGCGATTAGAACGGCGGAAGCGACGGCGCCGGCGGCGAAATCGAGCGCGGCGGAAAGGATTTTGCCCGCCTGAAGGATGCAGCGCAGCGCGTCGAATGCGAGCGTGACGGCGCCGATAACCGCGCCGGCGGCGGTCATCCAGAGGAAAATTGCGCCCTGACCGATGGTTGCAAACAGCATTCAGCCAAACAGCCTTCGGAAAAAGCCTTCGCCGGAGAGTTTATTTCGATCGGTATATTCGATTGCGCGGATTTCGCCGGAGACGGAAAGCTCGCCCGCGTCGAGGTTCAGGCGGGAGATGTTCAGATTTTCGCCGGAAAGACTGAGATTTCCGAACGCCGTTTGGAGAACGACGATCTGATCGCTGAAGCATTCGACGCTGGAAACGCCGGTTAAAAGCGCGGACGAGCGATCGGTGAGCGTGATCGTATGCGCGGAATCGGGTTTGCCCTGCATGGAAAGACCTCCTTTTCGGCTTTGATTTAAGGGTATGAGCGCCGGAGGACGGGTATGTCGCAGAGACGGGCGAATCTTTATGCGGATTTTACGCTGCTGCGGGACGCGTGTGCTATAATATATAGAAGAAAGAGGGAATTGCAATGCGTGAAAACAGAGGCTGGCGGGGCATTTTGCGCGACGCCGGCATTACGGTGAGCATGCTTTTATGCGCGACGTTTCTATGCTTTCTGTTTCAGCGAATGGACATGAGCGAAGCGTATGCTTCGATGATCTTCGTGCTGGCGGTCATGGTGGTGGCGCGACGGACGGAGGGCTATACGTGTGGAATTATCGCGTCGCTGGCGGCAGTACTGGCGGTGAATTATGCGTTTGCTGAACCGTATTTTGAGTTTTCGCTTTCGCTGCCGGGGTATCCGCTGTCGTTTCTGTGTTTTCTGGCGGTGGCGATGATTATCAGCGCGATGACGACGCAGATCAAGCAGCAGGAGGAGCGCAGCTATCGAGCGCAGCTGGAGGAAATGCGCGCAAATCTCCTGCGGGCGGTTTCTCACGATCTGCGAACCCCGCTGACGAGCATTGCGGGCGCGGCGAACCTGCTGCTCCAAACGCCGGACATGACGGCGGAAGAACTGTTTTAAAAGGAGGCGTTTGAAATGGTGCAGGCGGAACAGAGCGTCATCGGCTGCCTGATGATGGCGCCGGAGCTGCTGGACAGGGCGCGCGCGGTGCTTTCCCCCGCGATGTTCGAGGCGC
>ERZ824978.3898-NODE-3898-length-10581-cov-2.722972_pt1 | contig 10581 bp, 10 predicted proteins | sample MGYA00519860_ERZ824978 | MGnify/ENA primary metagenome ERZ824978 (study PRJEB31778, sample SAMEA3449184) | human gut metagenome | biome: human gut; feature: human-associated habitat; material: faeces | place: United Kingdom | collected 2010/2012 ... | reverse complement strand
GGAATATCAGTTAGTAATGTAAGTGTGAATGTCAATGACACTTATATAAATAACTTTAGAAAATATAATGGAAATTATATTTTTAATATAACTATTCCCGCAGGAGAAGCTAAGAAGGTTGTTGCTAAATATCAAACTAACAATAATTTAAATGAGGCAAAAGTAATAAAATACAGCTTACAAAAATCTAAGTGGAAAAAAATTAATGCGTTTAAAATAAATATAAAATTGCCAAGTGAAGATGTTCCACTTGTAAAAAATATTTATCCTCAATGCTATGAATTTGAAAATGATACTATTATTGCTGAATATTATAATTTTAATGTTAACGCTTTGACTCAAGATGTAATTATAGAAAAAGAAACATATAAAGATTTGCTATATGGAAGAGAAAATAGTTTTTCTGATAATGAAATTGCTATAATAAAGAATGCAAAAGATTGGATAAATAATGGAATTTATTTAGATTATAATAAATATACTACTGAAAATTCAAACTACTTAAAGGATAAAAATATCAAAATAGTTAGTACAGAAGATATATTTAAAGATTTATTAAAAATTAACGAAAATATATCGGAAACTTCAAACGTTGCTAGCTCGATTATGGAATATACATTAAATAGACAGTTATCAATAAATGGAGAAAGTGACTTGCAGACATCTATTTTTTATACTTTTTATAATGAGGAAGATTGGAATTATGTTCTAACGAAGGATTATATTATAGAGAATAGTTCTAATGAAATTTATACCCTCAAAGATAAAAAGATATGTATAGATTATGTGGAATCTGAAGAAAATAAAACATTATATATTAAGAAAAATGTTTCAGGCGAATTGGAAGAAAATATGCAGATGGATACTATAGAAACAAGTGAATGGAACATATTAAGAACAAAAGATAAATCAAATTGGTCAGAAAGACCTGAGACTGGGGAAAAAATTATTTATGTTGGTATTGGGATAACTGGAGAAAAAATAGATGCAACAGAAGAGGAAAAAATTGAATATATAAATATGATAAACCCAGATTTATATATCAGAAAAGTAATTTTTGATGACAATGCTAAAACAACATATACATATATTACGACTGACGATAAAGGAAAACAAGTTCAGCAAACTGTAGAAGGTTATATTCCTATTATGATAGGCTATTATAATGAAAAACAAAAGAATGTGGCTAAACAGTATGTAACATTAAAAGATGAATATACAGATGAAAATTATTATAGTGATCAATTTTATAATGTTACAACTAAACTATTTTCAAATGATATTATTAACGAAAAATGTCTTGTACCAACTATAGCTCAATGTGTTGGCTTTAGGATTCAAGAAGATGGTAAATATGTAATAGAGTTTTTTAAGTTTGGAAAATCTAATGGTTTGGGATCTATAAAGGAAGCAATTGCTGATAATACAGCACAAAACTTAATAAAAATAAACGAACTAAAAAATGAAAAAATAAAATCAGATGCTGAAAATGAAATAAACTATGCGATTATAAAAAATGATTCTGGAGAAGATATTAATAGTAATTTACAAGAAGAAAAGAAATCATTTAGTATAACTACTAAAGATGTTATTGTGTTAGCAATAATTGGAATAATGATTGTAATTTGTTTAATTATATTAGAAATAAACATTATGAAGAGAAAAAATAACTAGGGGGATATATTTATGAATGAAAGAAAATCTATTGCTGGAGTAATAATTCCAATTATACTTATAATAATTTTTATTATGTGTGCGATAGTGTATTGCATATTCTTTATGAATAAACAAACTACCAATCCTATAAATAATGAAATATCAAATATAGATAATTCAAGTACAAAAAATAATAATGTAGCAAATACTGTTAGTGAATTTACTATGACTGAAAGTGAGTTTCCTAAAGTAGATGGCGCAACAGCAATGCTTCCGATGATAGGAGAGATTACAAAGTCTGTTTTAAACTATTCGGACGAGGAAGCTCAAAAATATTTAGATGACAATACACATGGAAAAACTGCCAAAGTATATGCTAGCTTAATAAACAAAGAAAAAGATTTAATATTTGTTTCAGAACCATCTGACGATATTTTAAAATCTGCAGAAGATAATAATGTTGAGTTTGAGATGGTTGGAATAGGTCTTGATGGATTCGTATTTTTGGTAAATAAAGAGAATAAAGTAGATTCGTTGACACTAGAACAAATACAAAAAATATATACAGGAGAGATTACAAATTGGAGTAGTCTTGGTGGAGAAGATGCAGAAATTATTGCTTACCAAAGAGAAGCTAATTCTGGAAGTCAAAATCTTATGGAAAAAATGGTAATGCAAGGATTAAAAATGAAGAAACCTGAAAATACTAATTTGATGATAGGTTCTATGTCAGGATTGATAGATGGAATAGCATCATATTCAAATAGTAAAAATTCAATTGGATATTCAATTTATTTATATGCTAAAGAACAATACGTAAAAGATAATGTTAAATTTTTAGCTATTAATGGAGTAAAACCAACAGATGAAACAATAGCTAATAGGAGTTATCCATTAACAAAAGTTGTGTATGCGGTATATAGAAAAGACGAAGCGCAAAACAGCAATGTAATAAAATTAGTAAATTGGTTAAAAACAGAAGAAGGAAAAAGGGCTGTAAGTGCTGGCGGATATGTACCACTAGCAAAATAGAAAATATGCACTTTGGTAACAGAAAAAATATATATTGATTATAAAAAGAAAAAATCGTCTTATTGGGCGATTTTTTCTTTTGACATTTTTTCAAATTCTGTAGTTAATTTTTCTACAGTTTTATTATTTACGAATTGTTCTGCTTGTTTTACAGTAAATTCAAATAATTTGGCATCACTGCTTCCATGTGCTTTTACGACTGGTTTTTTTACTCCTAAGAACAATGCACCACCGTATTCTTTATAATCCATCATTTTCTTAAATCTATTAAGTGAAGGGAGTGCTGGAATAGATCCTAACATGGATAAGAAGTTTTTCTTTAGGCTCTCGATTAAAGATCTTTTTATGAATTTTCCCATTCCTTCAACAGTTTTTAAGAAAATATTTCCAGTAAATCCATCGGCTATAATTGCATCGATTTTTCCAGAGAATGCATCTCTTCCTTCAACATTTCCAACAAAATTAATTCCTAATTCTGGTGATTTTTCTTTTAGTAAATTGTAGCTTTCACGTACTAATTCATTTCCTTTAGTCTCTTCTGTACCAATGTTTAAAAGGCCAATTGCAGGATTTTCAACTCCTAAGGCATCGCGTATGTAAATAGTAGACATTTGTGCAAATTGTAATAAATTAATTGGCTTACAATTTGTATTAGAACCGCAATCCATTAAAACCAATCTCTTATGATATGATGGAAGAATTCCGGCGAGTGCAGGTCTATCAACACCTTTAATTCTGCCAACTAATAAAGTAGCTCCTGTAAGAAGTGCACCAGAGTTGCCAGCTGAAATAAATACGTCACCTTTTCCTTCTTTTAAAAGATTGAAACCAACAACCATAGAAGAATCTTTCTTGTGTTTAATTGCAAGTGTAGGGGTATCTTCCATTTCTATTGTTTCTGTAGCATTATAAATTTTTAGTCTTGGAGAAATCTCCTCGGCTGTTTTGTTATAAAATTCTTTTAATTTTGCTTTAATTACTTCTTCTTTTCCAATAAGCCATAGTTCAGCATTAATTTGATTTATTGCTGCGACGGCTCCTTTAATATTAGCGTCGGGTGCATTATCTCCACCCATTGCATCTAAAAGTATAATCATAGTTATTCTCCTTTTGTATAGCATAGAATAAACACAGTAATTCTATATAAACATTTGACTTTCTATAAAAATATGTGTATAATATAAATATAGAAAACGGAAACCACAAACGTGGTTTGCCGAGAGATTAAACACATCTAACTCGCCAAAGTTAACAGATGTGTTTGTTTATTTTATTCCTTATTTGTCCACATTATAAATATAACTGTCAATAAGGCTATGTTTATAGTTAAAGAAATCATAAATCCTATAATTAGGAATAATAAAAAATCTACCATAAACACCACCTCACTTTCCCAGAGATTCACTCTGTTATGTATGGTGGCAAATCACATCTGCTTATTTTCATTTCCTATAACACCTACTATACACTATTTTGGTAATTAATTCAAGTAAACATTAAAAATTATTTTTATTTTTAGTCTAAAGATATAAAAAACGATAAAATATTGATATTTCAACATTTTATCGTTTCTTTTATGGAGGCTATAGTCAGTCAGAGTAGACTCATAATTAGCTCCAATACTGTATTTCAAAATTCAAATTGCTCATTTTAACACAATAGAATTTAATTATTTTCATATTTCATTTACATAGCAATAAATCTACAAATTAATATCTATATGATATTGTTTATTTAACGATTCAATCCTATACTTTCCTAATTTACTTGACGAATTTAATCTTTTATTTACAACATCTATAAATTCTTTTTTAACTTCAAATAACCTCATCTTATTCCATATACTATGTGCATATCCCCATTCTGCCTCACATAATTCATTATTCAAATCAGGAATAAAAAACTCTTCATTATATAGTTTATTTCTAATTATACTTTCTTCTTTGTCATTCATCAGATTATTTAATAAAATATCATATTTATCAAAATCATATTTTCCATTATCAAATTCTGTTTTTACTTCTTCAAACAGTTTATTATAATATCCAATAGAAATCTTATTTTCTAATATTTTTAGATATTCTTTCATTTTATTGCTTTCTGTTCCACATTCCCAATGCAAATGATATCTTTCCTGCATCCCTTTGGTTGTATCTAACTGTGCTATATATAAATCCATTGTATTTAAAATATCTTCATCTTTGAGGTAATGTTGTAAATCAACTATTTCAGCATATCCATACAAATAACTTAATTTTTTAAACCAATCATAAATATTTAAACTATCATCAACTTTATTCATATATTTATCATTAAAACTATCAACTCTTTGCCTCAATTGTTCTTCTGATAAATAGAAAGGGTCTATTTTTTCTATATCTTCTATTTGAGGATTATTTATTTCATCATATATAGATTCAATTATTTTTGCATTTTCTTCTATATTGATATCATCATATATTTTTGTTAAATAGTTTACTATTCTATGCTTATAATATGGACTAGCATTATTGAAGTATTTTTTCATAATATACTGTACTGATTTATCTTCGAATGCACTTAGTATACTATTGTTCTCTTTTTCCTCAACTTTCATATAATCTTTATTAATGTTCTCTACAACAGTATATATTTCCATTTGAACAAGTTCCTCTTTTTGATTTTTGTTCAACTTATCAAAATCTATATATTGCAAATTTTGATTAATAAAATCAACACACCTTTTTAAAGTTCTTAGATTTTTAACATTGCTTTTCTTAAAATACTGCTCTACAATATCAAAAAGTTTATTATTATTTAAGTATTTTTTTATTATAGAACTTTCCGCTTTTTCAGAATATTCGTCTATATTATATATTTTTTCAATAACTTTTTCTTTAAAGTTATTAAATTTGCTTTTATCTTCTGGTAACATTTTTTCACTATTAGCTATTAAAATAACATCAACTTTCTCTATACTTGATAAACTTTCAAAAAGCCCCATCAATTCATTTATATCAATATTATTGCTTTTTCTTTCTATATCATCTATAATTATTAAAATCTTTTTATTTTCTTTTTTCATATAATTATTTGTATTTTTTATTTCAGGAAATGGAATTGAAATTGATAACACACCAAGTTCTTTTCCTCCAAGTAAAAAATTATATCCTTTTTTTGCTAATCCTTTTACTTTATGCAATTCTTTATAAATATATAAATTTATTTCTGAAATTGAATTAACTCCAAATACTGAAACATATATTACGTTGTCATATTTATTTTTATTTTTATTTTTATTTTCTTTATATTTATTTTTTATTAAATATGTTTTTCCAATTCCCCAATCTCCATCTACTAAAACTGTTTTATATACACTTGAAAATTCATTATCTAATCTTTTATCTAGTTCATCTATTTTCATTTTATTCCTACTTTCTGTTTTATTTATTACATAATATAGCACATTTTTCTGTTTTTTTCTAGTTCCATAATTGCAAAACTGCGTTTCAAAAATGTCAAAATCCCTAAAACAAACAAATTATACTTCTAACGCTTTTATATCGTTTAAAAACGATTCTTGTGAGTTTTCCCCAAAATAAAAAAATGAGAATTTGACACAAGACTTATAATTTATATTATAGAACTTGTATTATTTTCTCATTTTTTCAACAATTTATATTAGATTCTTCTTACATATATAAATCTATATCTTTATTTAATTCTTTTAATTCTATATCACTTACAGAACTCTCTAATTCTTCAATTTTTTCAATAAGTGATTCGTGTTCTTTTACAATCCCTTTCATCATAAATATTATTTCAACAAGTAATTCTTTTTCATTAAGTGCCAGTAATCTTTGTTTTTCCTGCTCTATTTTTTCTTTTTCTAATCTTTCTTCTTCTTCTCTTCTTTTTTGTGCTTCAACTTTCATATTATCTATTTTCTTTTTTATATTATCAAACATATATATCCCTCCATATTAACTTATTTTTAATCTAACTATTTTTATTATATACATCACTAATAGTCTTCTGTATTAAATCCCCTAAAGTTTCAGGAATCTTTGAATCATAGTTTTCAGAATAATTTATCCAATATGTTCCTGTAATTTTCCCGTAATCATTAAAGTCAATTTCAAAATCCCACTCTGATATTCCACTTTGAGAAACTACCGTTACATTTATTGCTCCATTATCTATATCAATTCCGATTTATTCGTTTTATTCGTTTTGCACAATTACCTACAATAGTTTCAAATATATCTTCAGTCATTATCTCATCATATTCGCAAATCATACTTTTTCTTTTTTCATTCTCGGCTCTTTGTTCCTCTAATTCACGTTCCCATTCTTCATATTCTTTCTCTGCCTCTTTTTCAGCTTCTTTTGTTTCAATTTTATTTTTTATAGCCAAAGCAGAAATACCAGCTACTGCTCCAGTAATCAATAATCCTTTACCTAACTTTTTAAAAAATCCCATTTTATTTCTCCAATATCTTCTTATCTACAAAAAATAAAATAAAACAATACTACAATATGCATTATAAACATTAAAGGAAGTCCAACTGTAAAATAATCTTTGCTTGTTTTATGATTGAATAATTTCATTGCAAGTAAACCTCCTAATTCGCCACCTACAAAAGCTAATCCCAATAGTGTAACAATCCTTATTCTATTTTTTCTTTTATTGCTAATAATTTATCTACACCATAAGTAAAAAATGTTATTATATTTATAACTAGTAAATATTTAAGCAGTATACTATTTTCATCAAAAAAATTTTTTAGTTTATTAAATTGAATTGAAAATGCATTTACTATCATAAAGTATAAAACAATTTGTATTGGAATTATGCAATACAAAAAAACCGTTGACATCATTATTGATTCTTTTTCTTTATTAAGTTTTCTTTGAAATATTAACAATGGTACTAGAATTCCAATTGAACCTCCTAATAAACTTACAATTGTTATTAATGAATCTATTTCTGAATCAGCTGTATATCTATATAATAATAAATTTATTAAATATAAAACTAATCCAATAATATTAATGATGAATAGATAATTTTGAAAAATCGATAAATCCATATTTTTACACCTGCCCTAATAATATCATACCATAAAAGCTTAAATTATACAATCTAATGAAATTCCTCTGATAAAATTTTAGTTTTATCACGTTAAAAGTCGTTGACATTATTAGCTTTGTGAAGAAAGATTTTTTACAAAATGACGTGGACAACTGTCCTACACCATGCAAAAAATAATGACGGTATTCTGTTAAAAAGGCGTATTTTTAGTATTTTCATCAAAATACAATTTCAGTATTTATAAAATAAATGAAATATATTTATAAATTTAATTCAAAATTAGTAAAATAGCATTATAATAAATGTTAATAGTGTTTATTTATTCTTATATATAGTTCCAAAACTGTTTTTAAATTTGACAAATAATAGGATATTATATATAAAAATATAAGTAATAAATAAAACGTATTTTAAGAAAGAAGTGTAAAAATGATTATACGGAACATTTATAGAAGAATGTAAACATAGATTTTTAGCAAAGGTAAAGATTAATGGGAAGCTTGAAGAATGTTATATGCCAACCTCCTCTAAATTAGGTAAAATATTAAATTTAAAGAATCAAAAAGTATATTTAGTAGAAAATGCAGGAAAGAATTTAAGGACAAAATACAAAGTACATTCTGTGTTAATAGAAAATAATTTAATTTTATTAGATTTAAATGCTATTAATGATTTATTTTTTTCCGAAATATTATTAAATAATAATTATTATTTACCAGAAAGAACTATTAACGACTTAAAAATTGATTTTGTAAATGAAGAAATTAAGGAAGTAATTGAAATTAAAGGTCTTATATCTGAAGAAGAAAATATACTATTTCCACATTCTAACGCAAATAGAATAATAAAACAACTAAAAGCATTTTTAAAATTTGATTATAAGATTAGATTTATATTTGTTTTAATGAATCCAAAAATAAACACTATTAAATTAGATAAAGAAAATTCAGAATTTATAAAAAGTTTTAAAACTGCACTTAAGAAAAAAGTGAAACTCGAAATATATCGAGTATATTGGAAAGATACGAAAGAACATTTAGAAGAAGTCAAATATAACTTAAAAAACAATATTATTAAGATTGAAAATCCAATATAGAAAAATTGGATTTTTTGAAATTTATCACCTATAGGTGTATTTTATAAATTTTAAAAAATAATATAATTTTTATAGGGGGACGAAAAATGGAAAATTATTTATTTGATTTTAACACTTTTGTTAGTGAATTAGTTAATTATCATATAAGAATGAATAAGAATATAAGTGTTGCACTACTTTCTGAAAAAATTGGATTATCTAATTCTTTTGTGCAAAAAGCACTTTATACACCAAAAGAAAAACACTTTAATTTGAAACATATTTTTTTGATTTCTAATGTTCTCAATCTTTCAATAGAAAATTTTCTGCCGAGTAAAGAAAATTACAAATTATTGACGAATAAAGACTTAAATGATGATGAATGGGAAAAATTTTTAAATAATTTAAAAAAGGAGAATAATGAATGATGAACGAGAATTATGAAGAATTAAAAGAACTATTTAATAAGATAAAAAATATGGGTTGGGTGGAAGCTCATAGAACCGGAAATACTGGAATAGGAAAAACTTTTGAAGATTTATTAGATAAAAAAGAAGATAATCTTTCTTTACCAGATTTTAAAGATATAGAAATAAAATCTCAAAGAAATGCTACGAATTCAATGATTGCTTTATTTACAAAGAGTCCAGATTATCCCGTTTCTGTTAATACATTTTTAAGAGAAAATTTTGGCAGTATTTCTAGTGAATATGATAATATGAAGATTTTACATACTACCATAAATGCAAATAATTTTAACACACATATAAGTGGTAATAATTTTAAAATATTAGTAGATAGAAAATTGCAAAGACTAGTTTTACAAGTTCAAGATAATAATACAAAACAAATAATATATGAGAATGCTTATTGGTCATTTGAGAATATCCAAAAGTGTTTAGAACATAAATTAAAATATGTTGCTATTGTTGGAGCAGATGAAAAATTTGAAAATTCAAAGAATTATTTTAAATTTACAGATATTATGCTTATAACAGGAATTACATTAGATAAGTTTTTAGAGGCTTTAGAAAACGGAGATGTGTTAGTAGATATAAGAATTCGGTGTTTATAATACAGGAAAAAATAAGGGAAAAACACACGACCACGGAACAGGTTTCAGAATTAAATTAGATAAATTATTAAAATATGCAATTGTTGTACAATAATTATTGAAAACAAATAATATTTATTGTATAATATTCACCATAGGGTGAGTAATTATGAATAAAGATATACAAATAAATAGAGTTTGGGCTATGCCTAATAAGAATACATTTGATATTAAACCAATTAAAGAAATGCTACAAGAAGAAATGTTTGAGGGGCTTTGGATAGACCCTTTTGCTAATAAAAATAAATTAGCTAAAATTACTAATGATTTAAATCCAGAATTTGATACTAATTATCATATGGACGCATTAGATTTTTTAAAAATGTTCGAAGATAATTCAGTAGACGGAATCTTATATGACCCTCCATTTTCTCCACGTCAAGTAAGTGAATGTTATAAAGATGTTGGATATAATGTTGCGTGGACAACAACTAGTGCTTCCTTTTGGGCAAACCATAAAAAAGAAATTTCTAGAATCTTGAAAAAAGGTGGAAAGGTTATAACATTTGGTTGGAATAGTGGTGGAATTGGAATGAAATATGGATTTGAAATTTCACGAATATTAATGGTAGCATACGGTGGTTGGCATAATGATACAATATGTACAATTGAAAATAAAATAAAATAAAA
>ERZ824978.3897-NODE-3897-length-10581-cov-3.192571_pt1 | contig 10581 bp, 9 predicted proteins | sample MGYA00519860_ERZ824978 | MGnify/ENA primary metagenome ERZ824978 (study PRJEB31778, sample SAMEA3449184) | human gut metagenome | biome: human gut; feature: human-associated habitat; material: faeces | place: United Kingdom | collected 2010/2012 ... | reverse complement strand
GGCTACATGAAGATTGCGTCTGTCAATAAAAAAGGGCTTTACAAGCGCCGAAATTTGTGGTAGAATGTATTCGAAAAGTGAATAAAGGGCGTTCGCAGGTGTCCGCGCGTAAGGCGCGGGTGAAAAGGGAACGGAGTGGGAATCTCCGACAGGACCGCTGCTGTGAGGCGGAGCGTGGCGCAAAAATGGTCATTGATTTTACGAATCGAGAAGACCGCGCCGGCGTGATGAAGCCGAGTCAGAAGACCTGCCCGCGAATGATGCATACAGGTTTCTTCGGACTAAAGAACGATATGTTCCTTCTTGATAACGGCAAAGCGCGGGCGGAATCTGCGTGTGGTTTGCGTTTGCCAAAAAGGACGGATCTGGTTTGAATGAAACCGGCGCCGCCCTTTTTTGATTGCTTTCGACGGCTTGAGCAGCGCGCTTTTTGAAAGCCGAGCGCGTTTGCCGGCGTGTCCCCCGCACGTTTGCCGAAGAAAATATGGAAGGGGCGAGGTGCCGACTCGCCCCTTTCCCCAGAAAAGAGAACCGTCTGCGCGTTATGCAGGTTCAAATATAGATTGGAGGAATCCCCCATGGCGAAATTTGTTACCATTGGCGAGCGTATTTCCGTAACCGCGCCCGCAATCCGCAGAGCGTTTGCTGAGCGCGATCCCGAACCGATCCTGAAGCGCTGCCGCGAACAGCTGGAAGCCGGCGCGAATTACATTGATGTAAATATCGGCCCCGCGGAAGCGGACGGCGAAGAGGTCATGCAGTGGGCGGTCAAGCTCCTGCAGGAGAACTTCGACAACGTGCCGCTGGCGCTGGACACCGCGAACGTAAAGGCGATTGAAGCGGGTATTCAGGTGTACAACCGTCAGAAGGGCAAGCCGATCGTGAACTCCGCGGACGCGGGCGACCGCATTGACCGCATCGATCTGGCTGCGGCGAACGACGCGATCGTTATCGCGCTGTGCTCCGCAAACGGCATCGCTTCCGACAACGACGAGCGTATGGCGCATTGCCAGAATATGCTCGAGCGCGGTCTGGGACTGGGCATGGAAACCGAGGATATGTGGTTCGATCCGCTCTTCCTGGTCGTAAAGGGAATGCAGGACAAGCAGATGGAAGTCATTGAGGCGATCAAGATGTTCAGCGATATGGGACTTAACTCCACCGGCGGACTTTCCAACAACTCCAACGGCATGCCCAAGCACATCCGTCCGATCATGGACAGCGCGCTCGTGGCGATGGCAATGATGCAGGGCCTGACCAGCGCGATCGTGAATCCGTGCGACCTCAGACTGATGGAGACCATCAAGTCCTGCGACATCATCAAGAACAACAATCTCTATGCGGACTCCTATCTGGAGATCTGATTTCGAGAAGACAAGAGCGCGGTTCGATCGTTTTGATGGAACCGCGCTTTATTTGACAATCGGCGCTTTGATTTGCTATAATGAGGACAAAATTAAGCGTTCAAATGGAGGATGTATATGGTTTCTGTAACGTTTCGCGTAAATGGCTCCGATGTAGTCATTCATGCCGCAGAGGGCGACAATCTGCTTGAAACGGCGCGCCGCGCCAACGTCGCGATCGACGCCCCATGCTCCGGAAACGGCGCGTGCGGCAAATGCCGCGTGAAGCTGATTCAGGGCGAGCTGGATTCCCCGCAGACGCGCCACATTACCGATGAGGAATACGCGCAGGGCTGGCGGCTTTCGTGTGTGAGCAAGCTCGTCGGCGATATTACCGTCGAGGTTCCGGATATTGCATCGGCATACCGCAGCCGCATGAAGGTGGCGGACATCTCCTCGCCGAAGGAACTGGAAATTTTCAATGAAACGAAGCGCGAGATCGCCGAAGCGGGCATTGAATTCGGCAATAATCTAAGCAGCGTTCGCGTGCAGCTGAGCGAGCCTTCGATGGACGATACGATGCCGGACAACGAGCGCCTTGCGTGGAAGCTGCGCGAGGAAACGGGTGCGGAGAAGGTCGTTCTTACATATTCGGCGCTGAAAAAGCTGGCGCGCGTGCTGCGCGAGAATGCGTTCGACGTGCGCGCGATTCTGGAAACCGAGGGCGATACCGTCCGCGTGCTCGACGTGCTGCCCGGCTCGGATGAAAAGCCGATTGCAGGACTCGTGGTCGATCTGGGCACGACCTCGGTTGCGGCGCTTTTGATCGATATGACGAACGGAAACGTGCTCGCCAAGGCGTCCACCGGCAACGGTCAGATTCGCTATGGCGCGGACGTCATCAATCGAATTATCGAATCCGAAAAGGAGGGCGGAAGCGTTCGCCTTCAGAAGGCAGTGATCGACGAATCCATCCGTCCGCTGGTTCAGGAGATGTGCAGAAGCGCAAATCTCACGTCCGATCGTGTGTACCGGATGTGCCTTGCCGGAAACACAACCATGAACCATCTGCTGCTGGGTCTGGATGCGGATCCGGTGCGCATGGAGCCGTACATTCCGTCGTTCTTCCATGCCGATCCGATGCGCGCAAATGAGCTTAAGCTCGGGCTGCATCCGGAGGCGAAGCTGATGCTCGCGCCGAATATCGGCTCTTACGTTGGCGGCGATATCACGGCTGGTGCGTTTGCGTCGATGCTGTGGAATAAGGAAGAGCTTTCGCTGTTCATCGACCTGGGCACGAACGGCGAGCTCGTATTTGGCAATAACGAATTCCTGATGAGCTGCGCGTGCTCAGCGGGCCCCGCGTTTGAAGGCGGCGACATTTCCTGCGGTATGCGCGCGACCGACGGCGCGATCGATTCCTGCGAAATCGATATTGACACCATGGAGCCGCATTTCACCACCATCGGCAATACCGAGCATCCCGTGGGCATTTGCGGATCGGGCATCATCGATATCATTGCCGAGCTGTATCGCACAGGCATCATCAATGGCAAAGGCAAATTCTCCCGCGAGGGCAGGCGCATTCGCCGCGATGAAAACGGCATGGGCAGCTATGTGATCGCTTTCAAGGAGGATACCGGCAGCATTCGCGACGTGGCGATCAACGAGGTCGATATCGATTCGTTCATCCGCGCGAAGGGCGCAATTTTCTCCGCAACCATGACGATGCTTTCCTCTATGGGCATGGATCCGAGCGTGCTCGGTCATGTCTACGTCGCCGGCGGCATCGGCAGCGGCATCAATATGCGTAATGCGGTCATGATCGGTATGCTTCCGGATATTGATCATGAGCTGTTCAGCTATATCGGCAACTCGTCGCTGTCCGGCGCGTATGCGATGCTCACCAGCGTGCAGTCCGAAGAAAAGGTCGGCGAGCTCGCGCGCAGCATGACGTATCTCGAGCTTTCCACCGAGCCGGGCTACATGGATGCGTTCGTCGCCGCGTGCTTCCTGCCGCATACCGACGCGCAGCTGTTTCCGTCGGTTCAGGTTGGTTAAAGAAAATCAAAAACGCCGCTTCCTCAAAAGGAGCGGCGCTTCAGCCTGTCAAAGAAGCCAGATTGCAAGCTCGAAATCTGGCTTCTTTGACAAGCTGAGCCGCCCTTTTTGCAAAGGACGGCTCTTTTTTTGATTGCGCTTAATCGAGATCGAATGGCGCGCGGGCGGGATTCTTTCTCGGCAGGCACCAGCGACCGGCCGTGAAATCCGGAATTGCAACGGGCGCGCTGCCGGTTGCGATCGAAGCTTCGGTCAGGCACGTGATGCTCAGCCAGCTCGCCGCGTCGTACACGTCGATCGGCGGCTCGGACTGATTCTGAACGCTTTCGACAAACGCGCGCAGCACCAGATAATCCATGCCGTCGTGATTGCCGCGCACGCCGAATTCGCGGTATTCGCGCCAGAGCGGATGGCGGTATTGCTCCATGTATTTCTTGTCCGGCTCGGCGCGATGCGTCCAATAGGTCGGATCCTCGGGCGTAATGCCCTCAAGGAAGATCGAGCGGCCGTCTTCCATCCACATGCCCTTCGTGCCGCGGACTACGCCGCCGCGGGAATAGGGGCGCGGGAGCGTGCAGTCGTGCGTGAGCTGAATCGTCTCGCCGCCGGCGCATTTGATCAGCGTGGTCACGATGTCGCCTTCGTTGAATACGCTCTTTGCAAGCGGAGAATCCGGACGATGCTTTTCGAGCCATTCGTGCATTCCGCACGCCTTGGAAGCCATGCTCGTCAGCGAAAGCATCCGGTTGCCGCGGTTGATGTTTAAGTAATTCGCGATCGGGCCCAGCTCATGCGTCGGGTAGAGCTCGCCGTTTCTGTGCATGAAGTGCGCCTGACGATAATGGCGGTTCATGTCGCCGTTGCCGATTTCGTCGCGCAGATCGTGCGAATACGCGCCGGCGCAATGAACGATTGTTCCGAACACGCCCTTGCGGATCATGTTCTGAAGCGTCAGCTCCGTTTCGCCGTAGCAGCAGTTTTCAAGCAGCATGACCGGAACGCCAGTTTCCTCGCTGGTGCGAACCATCTGCCAGCATTCCTCGAGGTTCGTCGCGCCGCCGACCTCCATTGCCGGACGCTTGCCCAGACGCATTGCCTGAATCGCCAGCGGAATGTGCGATTCCCAGCCGGTCATGATGATCACCGCATCTACGTCCTCGCGATCCATGCATTCCATCGCCACGGTCGTTCCAAACGGCTTTTTGCCGCGCGCGGCTTCCACCGCCTTCTGCGCGCGCTCTACGCGATCCTGATATGCGTCGCTGACCGCCGTGATTTCCACATCGGGCATATCCAGAAGAACCTTCAGCTGAGAATATCCGCGGCAGCCCAGACCGAGCACGCCCAGGCGAACGGTTTCGCCGAATTGATTGAGCTTCATGCGTTTTCCTCCTTGAATGAACGTCTATTGCGTACGCAATCATTATAGCATAGTTCCGCGCGCCGCGCCATAGAGTTATCCGTCGGCACGTAAAAAAATATCGGGCGATTTACGGAATTATGCGAAATTAATTCGTTAAAAATAATCAAAGTATACAAATGCTTGAAATTGGCATCCATATATGCTATACTGTGAACAAAGACGCGGGACACGGCGGGAGCCGCGCGGCGTTCGTAATGCTCAAAATGCATAAATTTGGGAATAAAAAACAGGGAAGAGGGGGAAGCTCTTTGGCGGAAGCAAAGCTGTCGGCGCAGAAAAAGCGCGAGTATCGGGCGGCGTTTCTGATGATTGCGCCGGTCGTGATCGGCATCGTCGTGTTCTTCATTATCCCGACGATCTGGTCGATGTATCTGTCGTTTACGGAGGGCCCGGACTATGTGACCTATGATTTCGTAGGGCTTAAGAATTATCAAACGCTCTTTTCTGCCGGCTCGGATATGGGACAGGAGCTTCTGAATACGGTGTATTACGCGTTCGTGTCGGTCGGCATCGGCATGGTGATCAGCGTGCTGCTGGCGAACGCGCTCAATCAGAAGATCAAATGCCAGTCGCTGTTCCGTGTGATTTATTTTCTGCCGTCGGTTACGATGGCGGCGGCGGTCGGCATGGTATGGCGTTCGCTTCTAAATTCGCAGTACGGAATCGTCAATCAGGCGTTGAAGGCGATTGGCATTCCGGGTCCGAAATGGCTGACGGATCCGAATTTCATGATGCTGGGCGTGATCATCGTCGGCGTCTGGTCATCGGTGGGCTACAATATGATCATCCTTCTGTCGGGGCTTAAGAACATTCCGCACGGTTATTACGAGGCGGCGATGATCGACGGCGCGACTGCCGGTCAGCAGTTCAGAAACATCACCGTGCCGCTGCTTTCGCCGGTGCTGTTCTTCGTGTCGATTACTTCGCTGATGAGCGGATTCAAGGTGTTCGATATCATCTATACCCTTGCAGGCTCCGGCGCGACGGCAGATAAATTCATGAAGTATTACCGCACGATGGTCTACGGCATCTATGAAAAGGGTTTCCTCTATCACAATCTCGGCATCGCGTCGGCGGAGGCGGTCGTGCTGCTGGCGATCATTCTGGTGCTGACGCTCGTTCAGTTCAAGCTCCAGGACAAGTGGGTTCATTACGAATAAGGGGGCGCGGGAGATGAAGAAGAAAGTAAGCGTCGGGCGCGTATTTCTGTACATAATCCTCGCGTTCTGGGCGATTTTCATGATCATGCCGTTCGCGTGGATGCTGCTGACGAGCGTGAAAGCGCAGCCGGAAGCGATGAAGGTGCCGATCGTGTGGCTGCCAAAGGATCCGCAATGGCAAAACTATGCGGATGTTTTGCAGAAATACAAATTTGCATCCTATTATAAGAACACCGCGTTTGTGACGGTCGTTACCGTCGCGTTTCAGCTGATTACCTGCTCGATGGGCGCGTATGCGTTTGCAAGGCTGGATTTCCCGTGCAAAAACGCGATTTTTCTCGTTTGCATGACGGTTCTGATGGTGCCGACGCAGATGATCATCATTCCGCGGTTCATCATGACGATGAGATTTGGATGGCTGAACTCGTTCGCGGGCATTATCATTCCAAACCTGCCGAGCATTTATGGCGTGTTCTTCTTAAGACAGAATTTCATGTCGCTGCCGAAGGAACTGGACGAGGCGGCAATGATTGACGGCTGCGGATTTTTTGGAATCTACTGGAAGATTCTGCTTCCGCTGGTGAAAAACGGGCTGATTGCGTTTGGCGTGCTGACCACGCTGTGGAGCTGGAATGAGATGCTCTGGCCGCTGATCGTTACGAGCAAGCAGAACCTGTATGTGCTGTCGATCGCGCTTGCGAATATGCAGGGGCAGTACGCGCAGAAAATCCCCACGCAGATGGCGGCGGGCGTGCTGGCGATGGCGCCGATGCTGGTCGTGTTCCTGATTGGGCAGAAGCAAATGCTGGAGGGCATCGCGCTTTCCGGAATCAAGGCGTAATCTTCACCGGATAAGGTGAAAGATAGATAAATGGAGGTGTTTCCTTACATGAAGAAGCTGTTGGTACTGGTACTTGTCCTGCTGCTGGCAATCAGCTCGACCGCGTTTGCGAAGGTCGAACTGGAAATGAACTACTGGATGAGTGAACAGGACGAAGGCATTCTCCCCGCGGTGGAAGCGTTCAACGCGTCGCAGGATGAGATCGTGGTCAACGCGAGCTCCATTCCGTGGGCGCAGTATTGGGATAAGCTCGTCGTCGGTCTGCCGGTTGGTTCCGCGCCCGACGTATTTGCGATCAACGCGCTGAACGTGGTCGATTACGCGCGCAACGGTTATCTGCTCAACATCACCGATCTGTTTGAATCCGGCGCGGTAGACGTGAGCAAGTATCCGGCGCATACGATCGCGACCCACACCGTTGACGGCGTGCTCTGGGGCATTCCGAGAGACTACGATGCGATTGCGGTTTACTACAACAAGACCCTGTTCGACGCGGCGGGCGTTGAATATCCGAAGGACGGCTGGACGTGGGAAGAATTCATCGAGACCGCGAAAAAGCTGACCGATCCGGACGCGGGCATTTACGGCTGCTCCATCGCGGCGGACGGTCAGGCGTTCGGCTATGACTACATCTACGGAAACGGCGGCAAGCTCTTTGACGAGAACGGCATGTGCGTCGTGAATTCTCCGGAGAATGTCGAAGCGTTCCAGAAACTGTACGACGCGATTCACGTCGAGAAGATTTCCGCGACTGTTGAAGAGCAGGTTGAAATTACGAAGGACGTGCGTTTCCTTTCCGGGACCGACGCGATGACGTTCGACGGCAGCTGGAATATGGCAACCTTCGTAGAAAACTTCGGCGACGCGCTGGGCGTTGTGTCCCTGCCGGTCATGAAGGAAGCGTCTACGATCTCGCATTCGCTGAGCTGGGTTGGCGCGGCGACGACGGAGCATCCGGAAGAGGTCAAGAAGTTCCTGACCTATATGGCAGGCTACGACGCGCAGGCGCAGGCGGCGGAAGCGGTCATTCCGGCGTATGAAGGCACTGCGGAGCTGTGGGCGGCGAAGTTCGCGGATTATAATACCGACGCGTTCCTGGGCGCGATCAAGAGCGGCGCGGCGCATCAGCTGCCGGCGGCGAACAAGAACGTTCAGCAGATCTATACGCGTTTCAACGATTATATGACCGAAATGCTGACCACCGGCGAAATCGAGAGCAATCTTGCGGCGATGGAAGCGGAATTCAACGAGTTGCTGAAGTAAGCGAATTCGACCAAACGGGAGAAGTCCGAAAGGGCTTCTCCCGTTTTTTGCAGGAAAATTCAGGGCTTTGCATGAGGCTTGAAAATCAGCGCGTTCAAAAGCCCGAATACGATCGCGGCGGAAATGCCCGCGGCGGCGCGCGTTACGCCGCCGGCAAGCGCGCCGAGAACGCCATATTTGTTCACTGCTTCGATTGCGCCCATCGCGAGCGAATAGCCGAAACCGGTCAGCGGAACGGTCGCGCCAGCACCGGCGAAATCGACCAGCGGCTTGTAAACGCCCAACGCTGTCAGAATTACGCCGGAAACAACGAAAAGAACGAGAATCCGCGCGCTGGTGAGCTTTGTGGTTTGAATCAGTATCTGTCCGACGACGCAGATCAGCCCGCCGACCAGAAACGCTTTTAAATAAATCAGCATATCAAATCCTCCGGAGAATATCAAATGCGCCGCATTCGAAAGATTACGAGAAGAAATTCCGATTTGCCTATTCGCGTTCAAGCGTTACGGCATAGGAAATGCCGGGAATGCTTTCGCCCTGCTGACAGCTGATGGAACTCAGCATCGCGCCCGAGCCGCTGAGCAGCACGCGTCTGAATTCGCCCTTTTCCATGCGTCCCATGATCCAGCCGCAGCTGACCGACGCCACACAGCCGCAGCCGCTGCCGCCCGCGTGGGTATCCTGTTCCTGAGAGAACATGCTCGCACCGCAGTCGATCAGCTTTTCCTCCGAGACGGGATTGCTGTCGCGCTTCAGAAGCTCGATCAGCAGATTTCGTCCAATCCATCCGAGATCACCGGTGACGATCAGATCGTAATCGTCAAACGATGAGCCGAGGTCGCTTAAATGCGATTCAAGGCACGCGCAGACTGCCGGCGCCATCGCCGCGCCCATATGGTTTGCGTCGTGAATGTCCAGATCGATTACGCGCCCGACGGTTCCGGACAGAATGCGAATTGCATTTGCCGCGTCGGGTTTCAGGAGCGCGCAGCCGCACGCGGTGGTTGTCCAGCTCGCCTGCGGCGGGCGCTGATTGCCCAGCTCGACCGGCGCGCGAAACTGACGCTCAGCGGTGCAGAAATGGCTCGACGCGCAGCAGAGGGCGTTTTCCAGATAGCCGCCGCTGATCAATGCCGATGCGATTACGAGTGATTGAACGAACGTCGAGCATGCGCCGTATAGCCCGAAAAACGGAATCCCGAGCGCGCGCGCCGCAAAGGACGATGCAATGATCTGATTGTTCAAATCGCCGCCCAGCAGCGCCTGCGCGCGCGCGGCGGAAAGTCCCGCTTTGTCCAGCGTGGTTTGAATCGCGCGCCGCGCCATTTCGCTTTCCGCGAGCTCCCAGCTCTTTTGCCCCAGGAGATCGTCCGGAAGAATTTCATCGAACCAGTCGCATAGCGGCCCTCGACCTTCCTTGGGGCCGACGATCGACGTGTGCGCCGCGATGACCGGCGGACGATCGTAGACGAAGGTCTGCTTGCCTGTGCGACTCATCTTGCGCCCCTCCCGAGAAAGCGGTAGGTCGCTGCGCGCCGGAAAAAATCGCGCCAGCTGAAATTTGTACTTTTCATAGCAGCCATCCTTTCAGAATCCAATAGATGAATCCAACCAGCACCGATGCGCTGATTCCATAAACGAGAACGGGTCCCGCGAGCGTGAACAGTTTTGCACCCAGACCGAGAATCATGCCTTCGCGCCGGAATTCCAGCGCGGGCGCGGCGACGGAATTGGCAAATCCTGTGATCGGAACGATCGAGCCTGCGCCCGCGTAATGCCCGATGCGATCGTAAACGCCGACGCCAGTCAGCGTGGTTCCCAGGAAAATCAGCACCATCGAGGTGAACATCGGCGCGGTGATTTCGCCGAGATCGAGCGTTTCCGCCAGTGCAGTCAGCGCCTGTCCGATCGTACAGATGACGCCGCCAACCCAGAATGCGCGCAGGCATCCGACGATGTGGCGCGAATGCGGTGTTTGCTCGGAGACGAGTTTGGCATAATCCTTCGGATGAATATTGGTCATGAGAATTTCCTCCTTGATGCGGTTCAGGGGCGCGCATTTTTCGGCGGATCGGTTTGAAACGCGGGAATGCAGGTTTCGTTTCCGGCGAGCGGCGCGGGAAAATCGGGCGTAGGATCGGGCAGACGATGATGCTTTGAATTCATATTTTTCCTCCAATCAGGCGAACAAACGACGCGCCGGCATGAATCGCGGGCGGCTTGCGCATGGCAATCAGCATTGCCGTGGTCAGCGAGAGCGCGAGAATGATCGCGATGCTCAGCAGAATCAGTGCAAATTTTTTCTTTCGGCGCAAGGCGTTTCCCTCAATGAATTCGTTTTGCCGTTATTCTGAGCCGAACGGCGCAAATTCATGTGCGAAGAACAAAAAAATCCGCCGCACGATGGATGCGACGGATTCGATGCGAGAACTTACGGCAACACCGCACAACTCGGCGGCGCGTCCGGCGATGTCTTTTCCGCCATCTGCG
>ERZ824978.3895-NODE-3895-length-10586-cov-4.176052_pt1 | contig 10586 bp, 9 predicted proteins | sample MGYA00519860_ERZ824978 | MGnify/ENA primary metagenome ERZ824978 (study PRJEB31778, sample SAMEA3449184) | human gut metagenome | biome: human gut; feature: human-associated habitat; material: faeces | place: United Kingdom | collected 2010/2012 ... | reverse complement strand
GCGGGTTGCGTACGTCACTGGCCAGGATGAAGCGGCATCCGGAGAGTGCCCCGTGCAGTACCTCTTCTATCGTTCCGCCCGGTGCCAGGCAGTCGGTCAGTCCCTGAAGCATCCCTCTTCCCGCATCGCTCGTACCGCTTCCGCCCAGTCCGATGATAAAGCGGCGGCATCCGTGGCGTGCGGCGTGAGCTACGAGTTCACCCACTCCGTAGGTAGTAGCCACCAGTGGGTTGCGTTCTTCGGCAGTCATCCGGGTCAGTCCGCAGGCTTGTGCGGTTTCAATGACGGCGGTTCCGTCGGGCGCAAGGCCGTAGCAGGCGGTGACGGGGCGCATCAGCGGGTCGTGTACTTCCACTTCCCGCATTTCTCCATGCAGGGCGGCGATAAAGGCTTGCAGCATGCCTTCGCCTCCGTCGGACATCGGGAGGGCACGTACTTCTGCACCGCGGGCAGTCAGGGCATGCGAGAAAGCGGCTTCCACCTCTTCCGAAGAGAGGCAGCCTTTGAAAGAGTCGAGGGCAAGTAAGATTTGCATAGGTTTGTAATTCAGTAGGACGATACTGATTGCAAAATTACGTTTCTTCTGCTTACTGCCCAAATAAATTGTCACCTAAGCCTGCATGGAAGGTCCTTGTCATGGATTTTCAGGACGGGAGAAGCAGAATATAAACGACGCTGAAATGATAATATATGTAAAAATTGAAAAGTAAAGTGGGCTGCAACGTTGTTTTTTGTCTTTTTATGTATATATTTGGGTGAAAGACATATGAATTTTTTTTAATCTATTTATTACTATGAATGCACAAAGAATTACACTCCAGGGAGTGTTGTCCGAAGGAATTGCTATCGGAATCAAAAATTTAGCTTCTTTATTGGTGGCCAGTGTCTTGTGGCTTGTGACCATTTGGATTCCGTATCTGAATGTGGGTACGACCATTGCCATGAGTACGATTCCCATTGAACTCAGCAAGGGAAAAGTCATTTCTCCTTTATTTATTTTCGATGCGAAGTACAGACGCTACATGGGGGAATATTTCACCCTGAAGGGAATGATGTGGATGGCCATTTTCCCGGCTTCGCTTTTCGTCATTATTCCGGGCATGATTATCTCATTGGGATGGTCGCTGGCTTTGTTTATCCTGCTTGACAAAGGGGTGGCTCCGGGAGAAGCGATGATTCGCAGCAACCGGGCTACATACGGTTATAAGTGGACTATCTTTGGGGTAGGATTTGTATTGAATGTCTTGTTCCTCATTCTGGCGTTGATTCTGTTCAAGATTCCGCATATCGGCATTCTGCTGGTTTTCATTCTGGTTGTCGTACTGATGGTGGCCCGGTTGGGATGCAATGCTGTCATCTATCGCAACCTGGTGGAAGAAGAGGAGGAAGAATCCGTTGCATAAGTAGCTGAACTTCTTATCTTGATTTATATATCCGGAAGGAGGCGGGCGGAACATATTCGCACGTGCTTCTTCCGGTTTTTTTGTTTTCAGAGGTTGGACGGCGACTGGGCTTTCCACAGTTCCTCGATGAGCGGCACATAATACATCCGTACTTCTTCTGCCGTGGGCGTGTGCTGTCCGGGGAAGTGGAAGGCATGGGTGTAGTGCGTGAGGAAGAGCGGTTCGTAGTGCGCCAGGTGGTCGTTCTCCCCGAAAATGCCCCAGATGCGTTCGCGGCCCTCCGGTGTGCAATGGTCCCACTGGTGGCGCTGCACCTCGGCAAACTCGTCTATCAGCGCCTGGTCGATGACGAAATGTGCACGGCCGTCTGCCCGCGGGGATTTATACGCGTGGGGACCGAGGCGTTCGGCCAGAAAACGGGTCATCTCGAAATACGGGTTGCCGAGCAGGGCCGGGAGACCGTTTTCGGAAGCCACGATTTGCGCCAGAAACGCCCCGTTGCTGTTGCCCACCAGCAGGTTGGGCTGCTCCTGTTCGCACAGCCGGCGGATAAAGGCGAGGGCCTCCTGCGGATGCAGCGGCAGGTCGGGTGTCAGGACGAGGGCCTTTTCCGCCATACATTCCTTCAGTGCCTGGGCGGGGATGCAAGCCCCCGAGGCAAAGAACCCGTGCAGAAAAATGAGTTTCAGTGCTTCCATCTCAACAACCGCTTCCATCCAGGTTACAAGTGGCGCCTTCTTCAATAGGGCGTGAATGCAGACCCGCATCTTCCGGGCAGAGGGTCACGGTGCCGTCTTCCAGCACGAAGCAGGGGATGCCCGCCGCACCGATGCGCTTGGCTTCGTCGAATGCGGGCGAGTGGTCGCGGAGCTTGAGGAAAGCCTTGAGGTTCTTCACGTGCTGCCCGATGTCGATGATTTCGTATCGGTCGTTGCCTTTCACTTGTGCTTCCACGTAGGTGCAGTCGGGACAGGTGTCCATTCCATAAATCTTGATCATGATGGTATCGTTTTTTAGGTAAATTGTTCTATCCATTTCATCAGTACGGCCACGGCATAGCGCTGTTCTTCGGGCGTGAGAGGACGGCCTGCCGGAATATGATGCCACTTGGCGAAGCATCCCCGGCAACAGCAGCCCGTGGCATGCTGGGCGATGAAGACCGGATGCCCCCGCATGGGCGTCTGTTTTCCGTCGTTCGGGATGACAGCCGGAGCCAGCCGCTTGCGTACGAAATCGGCAGCATGTTGCCGGATGGTGTCCATTCCTTTCTCGCGGATGTAGGCGATGTCGGCCGGTTTCAAGCGGAACCGGCTTCGGAACGGGGAGTGGGAAAGCCGTTCAAAAAGGTCGGTGAGGTCGTATTCCGGAGTCGGTTGCGCGGCGGCAGGTGCTTCCGGAGTTTTCCCCTCGTCAAACAAATCTGGAAAAAGACTGTTCATTTGTATGCTTGCTTTGAATTCGTGGGGTAAAGATACGCATTTTCCTGTTTCGTGTGATGAAAAACTGCGGTGCAAGTGAATACCCGAAGGGGATAATCCGTATCTTTGCGCGACTTTTTAAGGTAAGAAGAAGACAATGGATGCAATCGTGACGCAGATGATTATCCTGTTCATCCTGGTAATCGTCGGTTATTATTTGAGCAAGAAGAAAATGATGGATGCGGATTTCGACCGCAAACTTTCGGGACTGGTCATCAACGTGACATGCCCCAGTCTGATACTTTCGTCGGTGATGGGCGACACGCTCCCGGACAAGGGACTGATTCTGCCGCTGCTCGTGGTGGGATTCGCCACCTACGTGGTACTGATTGGACTGGCTTTCCTGCTTCCGCGCTACCTGCCCGTCAAGGTGGCCGACCGCGGCATCTACAGTTTCATGCTGGCTTTCGGCAACGTGGGCTTCATCGGCTATCCCATCGTGGCCTCCATCTTCGGCGCCAGTGCGGTGTTCTACGCCAGCATCCTCAACTTCCCCAGCACACTGCTGATTTTCGTGTTCGGCACCCTCTTCATCTCGGGTGGCGAGGGCAAGATGCGCTTCGACTGGCGCACGCTTTATTGTCCGGCGATGATTGCCTCGTACCTCTCCATCCTGATTGTGGTGACGGGATGGGTACCTCCCCGCGTCATCAGTACCCCGTTCGTGCTGCTGGGTAATGTCACCGTACCTGCCGCCCTGCTCATCATCGGCTCCTCCATCGCCCAGGTGCCTATCCGCCGGATGTTCGGCAACACGGCCATCTACCTGATGGCGGCCCTGCGTCTGCTGCTCGTTCCCTTGCTGATTCTCTACCTTTCCCGCCTCTGTCAGGTGGACGAGACCATCGCCAATATCAACGTGGTGCTGGCCGCCATGCCCGTGGCTTCGTACGGCACCCTGTTCTGCATCCAGTACCAGAAGGGGGAGGTCATCATGGCCGAGGGCACCTTCCTCACCACCTTGCTCTCCGTGTTGAGTATCCCGCTGCTGACGATGTTCCTGTAAAGAGAAATTCTTTATATATACCGGATTTTATTAGCTAGTTGAATTTATTTCCTTACTTTTGTATAATAATAAATTTTTAAACTGAATTCAACGATGCTAGATCACATTCACAGACATATTGAGGATGGAACTCTCTCCTTTATTGTAGGGGCTGGTTTCAGTACAAATATTTCTACCAAATTCCCTTTGTGGGGAGATTTGCTCAAGCCCTTAGTCGGAGAGTTGTATCCTGCGTGTGCAGGCGGGAAGAAAGAATTGCAGGAACGGGAGGTTCAAAGAATTATTGCCGAGAAAGGGTATCTTGAAATCGCTTCGGAATACGTACGCCGCAAAGGCTACCATGAGGCGATGGATTTGTATATCGAGAAGCGGGTGCCCCATCTTAAGTCATCCGGCAACGGAGAATATGGCCTGTTTCTGGGTGACAACCTGATTGACGACAAGCTTTATTTGGGATGCCATAAGAAGTTGCTGGGATTAGGGGTGAAACACATCTTTACGTTCAACTATGACAATGCATTGGATATCCTGGCAGGTGTGGATGTGGCGGAAGAATGGTCGCAGAAGCAAGAAAAGGCGGTGCAGGAAGTAAATCGATATAAATTCCTCCTGGAGCAATACAAGGGTTTGTATTGTGAATTTGAACGGAAGCTGGAGGCGGGATGCACTACAGAATTGGCTTCCGTCTGTCGCTCGATAGAGTCGTTGATAGCGGATTGCGGGCTGGCATTGGTTCCGTTTAAAAAAGATGAGTGGGATGATGCCGGCAAGCTGTATCAGCAGAATCTAAAGGTGATTGAGCAGGAAATTGTCCGGCAAGAAAGTCTGGTTGGCTTTTATAAGGAGCGTCGTGCGGATACTTATCAGCTGATTACAGATTCTTACCAGATTTCATTGACGGAAGGCGGGAAGAATATTTATAAGCTGCATGGAAATCTGCGTACAGGCTCCCATGTGCCGTATGGGTTTGACGGGGATAGACACATGCAGTATGTCATTACGGCAGAAGATTATCGCGATTATCCGCGGAAACATGAGGCATTCGTCAACTTGATGAGAATCTCGTTGCTCAAAGGAGCCTTTTGCCTGATAGGCTTCTCGGGCGATGACCCCAACTTTATGGCATGGATAGACTGGGTGAAAGACATCCTGGACAAGGGGGCATTGCCTTCAGCCGGTCGTGCACGTTCCATTTATTTCATCCATTCCGGAGCTGCGCCGCTTGGCGAGGATAAGCAGTTGCTCCTTCAGAATCATTACATAGAGATTGTGAACTTGTTTGAGTTCTTCCCGGACGCCACGTCTGACCAGGAACGGGTGGATGCCTTCTTGGAATATATGAGTCGGGATAAAGAACGGTACGAACGATATGAGGAGAACTGGAAGTCAATGCCCGTAAAATTGGATGACATTCTTCGGGCAGACGATGATTTTGTGAAAAAAGTCGAGGAGACTTACAGGCTGTCGGCATACAATCGGATTCCTGAGCAACAGGGAATCAGTCATTATCACCGCCTTCATGTACTTTCGCATGTGGATGAATTATTGGAGGGGCAGATGGATTTGCCCTTGTGTGCAAAACTGATATATGCTGCGATAAGAGGGGAATCGATTCCCGTAGATTCCGTCTTGTCGATTAAGCAGACAGGCCTGATGGCAAGACAGGGAGCGGAACTGAAAGAACAGTATCATCTGCTGGCTTTACGGGCACGGTGTATGGGGGGCCGGTTATTGTATGACCTTCAGAATGAGGATACAACTTATGAAACCGTATTGAGCAACTTGTTTCATCTTTACTTCAGTAAAGTGAAAATCTTGATGGACGGATGGAACCCGGAGTCTGGACTGAATAAAATGCGTTATCATTTATTGCGTTCTGTATTAGGCCCAGAGACCGATGCCGATGCGATAACCCGACTGATAAGCCGGGAGAATTTCAAGTGCTTGCAGGATTATCGATTTGCGATTGATATTCTTCCCCTGATAAGAGGACGGGTTCAAGGGAAAAACGGGAATATGAGCTTCTACGGAGATTTGCAAGGGAAGATAGAGGCTTTGGAGCGACACAATCCGCGGCTGATCAAGGTGGGCACGCTGATAGAAAACCTTTTGAATGAGAGCCGGACTTATACGTCGGGTCAGCCGTATGGCAATTTGAGGCATACGGTATGTTTCGATTCCTACGATGTGGCGAAGATGAACTCGCTTAAGGTGCTCCATATCTTCTTGGAACTGGGCGTGCCAAGCGTATCAGGAAATGTACATTTGATGGAAAAGGATAAATGGCAGATGATATGCGAAAACTTGTATGAAGAATATCCCTATCCTTGTTTGTTCTTTTCTTTGTTGTATGGAAACTCAAGAGATTTCTTGCTGAAGGTTGCCCAGGATTATATCTATTCTTTTAAGTTGTATGTCCAGCTGCCGGAGTTGCTGCGCCTGATGCTGAGAGCGTTGCAAGATAAAGAATGCCCTGCTAATGTATGCAATGCCATCTATATTGTGGCTCCTGTATTTATGAAGGCGGTAGCAGCAAAAGAATGGGAAGATTTATTCGAACAAGTTTTTGTTCAGTTGAATCTAAAGGATATGGAGGCCGGAAACATGCAATTCAATGAGATGCAGAACCTCATTGTGACAGGAGCCGCACGGGTAAATAAAGAGGGTCTCAAGCATAAAATCCTGCTCTCTGTCTTGAAGCTTCGGAAGAAAATAAATGATTTTCATAATCGTATCCTGGTGGCGGTTAGCCAAAATCTTGAACTCAATAAAGAAGAGTGCAAGGAACTCGATCACTTGGTGCAAGTGGCAGATACTCCTGCCCATTTTTATGTGCTGATGAATATGGATAAATGGGTCGACCGGAGCAAGTTGATAAAAAAACTGTCGGCATTGCCCGATGAGATATACGAAGACGGTACCTTGTTGGAGGCGGCATGTCGTTATGTAGAGGATGACCCCGGACTGCAAGTCAAATTGAAGCATATCCTATTGCATTCACCACTTTTGTGGCGGACTGGCATTCATAGTGATTGTTCTATTTCTACTTATAAAGGTCACGCACTGGATGTTTATGCCGTTCAGAAGTACATATCTTTCAGTGATGAAGAGATTGTGCAGATCTATGAGAAGCTGCAAAAGGCCTGCAAGGATATTGAGGCAGCTATAGGCAAATGGAGAGACACGGAAATGTGGGAGTTTATGGGTAACTGGACTTTCATCCTTACTCGCATGCAGTCTTTCATCTTGCAGAACCAGGAGGTGCTTCAAAGGGAGAGGAAAGATTATAACCTTACGAAACGTAATGTGCTCAGTGTGGTGAACAAGGAAAGAGGAGGAAACGACTTGCTGTCTCTCTTCGTGGACGACAAGAAGACTGGAAAGGCATTGGTCTGGTTGGAAAATGAAGTCATACAGGATGGAGTCTCATCCTATAAGCATGAATATTTGCTGCTTTTCAGTAAAGTATTGATGCGTGATTCCTTGTACCTGAACAGCTGTCTTATACACCTTAGATGGGCCTTGGAAGGATATAGAGAGGAGTTTGAGAAAAGACTCTTCAAGCCTCTACTGGGTAATATCCTTAACATCTACGAGCCTTATTTCGATGGAAAACAAGAAAAGAAATGGGACCTTCCCTATGCAGAAAAGAATATCGTGGAGCAGGAACTGATAAAATTATATGGTCTGTATCGCCTGTGGAATGGGAAATCTCCATTTTGGGAAAAGTATAACCCCAGATATTAGTAGGATGAATCCCTTTCAGGGAGGAGGCCTGCTTTTTAAGTCCGCATTTTAGCCTTATTTCAGCAGTGCCTCCAACGTCCTTTCCGATTCCTGGGGCAGGACTTTCCGCAACTGTCCGAGCAGTCTTTCACGCGACTCCTGTGGGGTGCGGTCCGGGTGGCAGGCTTCCCGTCCGAAGAGAACTTCGGGCGTGGTGAGCAGCGACCATCCCCAGCCATATTCCCGTCCATGGCGGTCGCGTGGATAGACAAAATCCTCCGTCACGATGTAGCCGGCCATCTGCAGCCGCGTGATATAGGCATCGAAACGGCTCCGCATCTTCGGTCCCGTGAAACCGCAGGAAGTCCGCAGTTTCCGGGTAATCTGGTGTCCCTCAATTTTCAGTACGTCGAGAATCGTTTCTTCGATGCTCCCTTCTTCCGGATAGGGGAAGAGACTCCGCCGGTAGTTGCAGAAATCGGGCCACCATTCGCGGCTGATGAACGCGGCTTTTCCCTTGAAAAACTTGCCGTAGGCGCAACCGCTTTCTTGCAGGATGGCGCCTTTCCATTCCCAGAGCGGCCATTCCCAACCGCCGTCGGGCAGCTGGGTGTACTGGCAGTCTTCGTCGGTCACTTCCTCGGCCGACCAGCCCGCAATGCCCATGGAGAGCAGGGGCAGCATCCCCACCTGACGGATGTACTCAATCAGTTCGGGGCAGGAGTGTATGAGTTCTTGTGGCATGGCTTCAATCTGTAGTTCATTTTTAAGGAAAGATACGCATTTTCCTGATTTCTTCTCAGGAGATGCGTATAATTTTTTGTGGAGATTCTTCTTGGAGGAGAAAGCGCTCTCGATATATTGGAAAACGATGGGAGATTGACAGACAAACCTTCCCTCGTTTTCTACGTTTCCCGAACCGGAAACGTAAGTTCTGCGAGCGAGAAACGTACGTCTTCCGAGGCGGAAATTTACGTTTTCCACAAGGGAAACGTAGAAAATGCAAAGACGGAAGGAGGTCTGCGTAAGGACGTTTTAGGATTTTTACGAAGACGCCTTCGGCCTGAATGAAGCAGAACCCGTATCTTTGTCTGTCAATGTAGCAAACAGACAGTCCTTATGACTCCACCTCTTATAGAACAATCTACCCTGGAAGAGCGACGGGCATACGTGCTCGACGCCTGGAAGTGCTTGCATAACTGCGAGTTGTGCGGAAAATGCCACGTGTTGAAAGGTCAGGACGTGGAAATCCTCTATGCCGATTACATAGAGGGACGACGGAACTACATGGAGGTGACCCTCGACATCCGGAACCGGAGTTACTGATTCCGGGAAAGATGCCTTACCGTTTGGTCAAAGTAATCATGAATGTGACGGCCACGATGGCAACGGTGATACCCACTACGATGTTCGTGGTGAGCGGTTCGCCGAACACGAGTGTGCCGACCACGATGGCGGTGATGGGCTCGAACACCCCGAGGACGGAAGCCTTGGTGGCCCCGATGTTACGCGAGGCGATGGCCAGAGTGGCCGTAGAAACCACCGTCGGCAGGAAGGCAAGTCCTACCAGGTTGAGCCAGTCGTGTGCGTGGTTGAGTGAGGCCTGCGGTGAGAGCGGTATCGGAAATCAGAATCTTTCCCAGAAACACAACTGCTCCCACGGAGAGGGCATAGAAGGTGAGCAGAGAGTTGGAGATGCTGGCGATGGCCTTGCTCCGGTTGATGATGACGATAAAGAGGGCGTAGACCAGGGCCGAACCGATGGAAAGGAGTACACCGATGGGGTTGAGCGCCTGTGTGCCGTTGCCCTGCGTCATGATGAGGACGCCCCCGAAGGTTGCCGCGATGGCCAGCCACACCGGCCAGGAAGGCACCACTTTCAGGAACACCATGATGATGGCCACCAGCACCGGGTAGAGGAACACCAGCGTCGTGGCCAGTCCGGAAGCGATGTATTCGTAGGCATCGAACAGGAAGAGGCTGCTCGATGTGTAGAGCAGTCCGAGGATGAGCAGGATACCCGCCTGTTGTCCGGAAACCCGGAAACTCTGCCGGCGGACCAACAGAAACAGGGCCAGAATCAATACGGCAAAGAGATAGCGGAAGAAGAGGATGGATTCGGTGGCGGCACCGTGCTTCATCAGGGGAACCGCGAACAAGGGGTTCAGTCCATACGTGATGCCGGTGATGATTCCCGCCGGATAGCCGATGAGGGCGTTCTTGCTAAGTTTTTTCATGTGTTTGCAGAAGTAAATGTTTGTCGGGGTGCAAAATTAGTCATAAAATGGAAACGTGGGCTTCCCCGCGGGCACGATTTCGTGCGCCGGGGAAGGAACTATTTCCGGTAAATGTAGCGTGCCAGTCCGTAAATGTATCTCCGGAATCCCGGACGGTACCTGAGCAGGCGGTCGAACCAGTGCAGATGGTGGCTGGCGATGCGTACCACCCATCCCACGTAATACATGGCAAAGAGCGTGCCCACTCCGATGATGTGCCATTGCCACTTCCCGAAGAAGAGGAAGCTGAACACAACGCCGAGCAACACGAGCGAGATGTCGACCGCAATCTTGACCTTCGGGAATTCGATGCCCATTACCTTGCTGAGGGCCACGGGGAAACCTTCTCCGGGCATGGTCACACTTCCGCATCTCACTTCCAGCGAGATACCTGCCGCGAGGATGGTGCATCCGGCCAGCTGCGACACGGCTTTCTCCCACATCGCCACGGGTTGCAGCCAGGAGAGGAAGTAGAGGTTCAGGTCAATCAGCATGCCGAATACCAGTCCCACGAGTAGCTGGAAGAGCTGTACGGGGTCGAACTGCCGGCGAAGTACGCCCACCTGACCCACCACCAGCAGGGCATTCATGAGGAAGGTGTACAGTCCGATGGTCAGCGGCGGGGTGAGTCCCTCCGTTCCCGCATCGTGAAACACATAGGGCAATACGCTGATGACGCTGGCGCCCAGCATGCTTT
>ERZ824978.3892-NODE-3892-length-10590-cov-3.970574_pt1 | contig 10590 bp, 10 predicted proteins | sample MGYA00519860_ERZ824978 | MGnify/ENA primary metagenome ERZ824978 (study PRJEB31778, sample SAMEA3449184) | human gut metagenome | biome: human gut; feature: human-associated habitat; material: faeces | place: United Kingdom | collected 2010/2012 ... | reverse complement strand
CAGGACGAAATCTCAAATATATATAATTACCCAAGGGGAAGAAGGTGCCACACAAACAATAATTTTACGGACTGTGAATTGTAACGAATAAAATTTAAATGTCGAATTTTGCGATGAAAAGTTCTTGCAAAATATAATATTTTATAGTATTATAGATTTAGTTTTTCATTTACTTTTAATTCAAAAAATTAATTCAAAAATCAAATTCCAATATTCAAAAAATCAAGACAAAAATAATACATTAAATAAGATAAAAATTTTTATTTTACCAAAGATTTTTTAGAAAACTATTGATAAAAATTCAAATTATAATTATAATTTAGAAAAATGCAGTCAATCAAGCATATTAAAAAGTTTATAAAAATAAAAATTATAATAAAGAAATAAATGCAGAAAGGAGAGTATGGATAAGGGCAAAAACCATACAAAAATATATGATAAAAATAAACAAGGAAAAAAATGTAAAACATATTAAAGATAAAAAGCCGAAAAAAGAAGGCTTTATGCAAGGCGTTATAACATTAATGTTTTCACAAATATTAATAAAAATTTTAGGATTAGTATATACATTATATTTAACAAACAGGCCAGGATTTGGAGACAAAGGTAACGGAATATGTGCAAGTGGATATCAAATATATGCATTATTACTTACAATATCATCAATAGGAGTACCAAGTGCAATTTCAAAGTTAGTATCAGAAAGAGTTGCAGTTGGAGATAACAAAGGAGCACATAGAATATTTAAAATAGCATTTGCAACATTTGCAATAATAGGATTAGTAGGAAGTTTATTATTATTCTTTGGAGCAAATATAATTGCAAATCAATGGCTTCAAATACCAGATGCAGAAATGACATTAGTTGCATTATCACCTGCAATATTCTTTGTTACAGTAGCATCAGTTATGAGAGGATATTTTAACGGAAGACAAAAAATTAGTGTTGGAGCAAAATCACAAACACTTGAACAAGTCTTTAAAACATTACTTACAATTATAGTAGTAGAAATAGTTGCAATACTATCAAATGTATCAACAGAGTGGATGGCAGCAGGAGCAAACTTAGCAACTACACTTGCAACATTTTTAGGGTTTAGTTATTTAGTTTTATACTACAAAATAGAAAGAAAAGAAGTTGCAGCAGAAATAAAAAATACAGTAAATTACAAATACGAAAGAGTATCAACAATAATAAAAAGAATTTTATTTGTATCAATTCCAATAACATTAACAGCTATAATGTCTTCTATAAATAAAAACGTAGATTCATTTACAGTTGTAAGAAATTTAAAAAACTTTATGCCAGAAGACCAAGCAACAGCATTATATGGAATTTTAGGAGGAAAAGTTGATACACTAACAAGCTTGCCATTAGCAATAAATGTAGCGTTTGCAACAGCACTAGTTCCTGCAATATCAGCAGCAAAGGCTAAAAATGATACTAAAACTATAACAGAAAAAACATCATTTTCATTATTAGTATCAATGTTAATTGGGTTACCTTGTACTGTTGGAATGTGTGTATTTGCACAGCCAATATTGAATTTATTATTTCCAAATGCAAGTGATGGAGCATTAATATTACAAATAAGTGCATTAACAATAATTTTTACAATATTAGATCAAACAATAAATGGAGTATTACAAGGATATGGAAAACTAATGATACCAACAATCTCATTAGCAACAGGTGTAGTAGTTAAATTTATATTAAATATAACACTAGTTCCAAATCCAGAATTTGGAGTATATGGAGCTGCAATAGGTTCCGTTGCATGCCACTTAGTTGCATTTTGTATAGCAATTACAGCATTACGAAAAAATATAAAATTAAATTTAACATTTACGAAATTTGTTATAAAACCAACTATTGCAACAGCGATTATGGGAGTGTGTTCATATTTTATATATTTAACATTAAAAGGAATAATAATAGAAAGATTGGCTACAATAATAGCAATAATCTTTGCAGTTATTATATATGTACTAGCAATAGTAGTTTTAAAAGTTTTCACAAAAGAAGAGGTAAAAATGTTACCAACTGGAGACAAAATAGTAAAAATTTTAGAAAAATTTAAAATTTATTAGAAAAAAAGAAGGATTTTAGCGAAAGTTGGCGAATAGAGATATTAGTAAGTACAGTTATTGCTTAGTTCAGGCGATAAAAGTACATAAATATTTAAATCTTATAGGAGGTAATTTAAATGAACAAAGCTGAATTAATCGCAGCAATAGCTGCAAAAACAGGAGACACAAAAAAAGCAGCTGAAGCATCAGTAAACGCTTTTGTAGAAACAGTTACAAACGCATTAGTAGAAGGAGATAAAGTTCAATTAGTTGGATTTGGTTCTTTTGAAGTTAGAAAAAGAGCTGCTAGAAAAGGTAGAAACCCACAAACTAAAGAAGAAATCAAAATACCTGCATCAAAAGCTCCAGTATTCAAAGCTGGTAAAGCATTAAAAGATTTAGTAAATAATAATAAATAATTTGTGAATATATAAATATATGAATTCGTATAGGAGAAGACTAGAAATAGTCTTCTTTTGTTACTTATAAATAATGTGACTATATGAATAAGGAAAAATAAGGGTATTTTATTTCCAATTCATATAGTGTTGATTTCATTCTTGTTACTATAACTATTGTAGTATATAAACTTCCTAATATTTCATGATATTTCATTTGTGCACATCTATGTTAGTTCTGTTTTACATGAACTTAATTTAGTTGTATAATAATTATTTGAATTTATTTTACCAATAAATATCGACATATTAGTAAATGATGTATAAAATACATTTAGGAAAGGTATAATAGACTAATGATGAGGTGGTATAAGTGAAATATTTAGAAAAACAAATTTCTGACCTTTTAAAAGAAATAGAAAAATTACTTGAAAATGGAGAATATCAAAAAATTGATAATAAAAGAAAAGAGTTAGATAAATTATTAAAAGAATATATAGAAAATTTAAAATAGAAATAAAACATAATGATATACGAATATAATTCATTTATACAATTCGAAAATTTTGATAATATAAACAAAAAAGTTAGGTGGTATAAATGAAAAAAACAAGTGTAATAAAAATCGGAAAAAATATTCAAACAATCAGAAAAAGCTACGGATATACTCAAGAAAAATTGGCAGAAGAAATAGAAGTATCTGTTAGATACATAAGTGACATTGAACAAGACAAATCAAAGCCATCATATGAAGTTTTAATCAAAATTTGTAATGTATTAAAAATTAGTTTAGACCAAATCTTTAGTGAATATATACATACTAAAGAAAACATAACTATGGAATATTCTTTAGCAGGTTTTGATAAGCTATCTAAAAAAGACAAAGAAACAATTGAAAATTTAATAATATACTTTAATAAAAGTAAAATGTAAATAATATAATCTTTAAAATAATTTTTCTTAAAAAACAAGAAAGATTATTTTTTTATGCATGAAAAAAACTTGACTTAAATATTTAAAAAATAGTATAATTTTTATGATTAAATTAATGCACACAAGGAGACAAAAGATGAAAAAAAGAAAACATAGTAAATTAATAATAGACGAATTAAAAAGAACATTTCCACTATATATAATGGGGATGATATTTGAAATTATAGCATTATATATTTCATTATTAATATCACAAATAACCGGTAAAATATTAGATATGATATTACAAACAAACATAGCCAAAGAACAAATAATGCAAGAAATATATATACTACTATTCTGGTCAGCAATTATAATATTACCAAACTTAATAAAAAGATTATTTTATTATGCAGTTGGCAGAACATCTGATATGAAATTAAGAAGGGAAATCTATAAAAAATTACAATATGTAAAAGAAGATTACTACGAAACTACTGAAAAAGGAAAATTTTTAGCCTATCTAACAAAAGAAATACCAATGATAAAAAAATTTCTTGGTGGATTTTTTCAAAATATCACCCATTTAGTTATGGTACCAGTTCTTGTAATTGTAATATCAGGTAAAGATCTAGATATAAGACTATCTATAATGTTAGTAGCGATTTTATCAGTAACATTAATCATTATATTAAAATTATATAAAAAGAAAAATATACTAGTAGAAGACTCTAGAAAACAATATATAAATATGTCAAATGTAATCGAACAAAATACCAGTAATTTTACATTAATAAAATTGTATAACAATCAAGAAGAGCAAGGAAAAGTATTTAACAAAAACAATAAAATAATGCAAGAAAAAGATTATCAAGTTGGAAAAATAGATAATACAATAAATAATACTACCAATATAGCAGAAGGCTTATCATACATTTTGACAGTAATATATAGTGTAATTTGTATAAAAAATGGACAAATGACAGTTGGAGACTTAACTGTTTTTATAGCATTTATAGATAAAATGTTTGGAGGCATTAGTAACAGGATAAATAAAATTACAAGTTCAATTGTATATTTTAAGCAATCTGTTAATAGGATGGATCAAATTATGAGTTTAGATATATATAATACAAAAAATAAACAAATAATAGATGAAATAGATACCATAAAGGTAAATAATTTGAGTTATAAATATCCAAACAATAACAAATATGTATTAAAAGACATCAATTTTGAAATAAATAAAAATGATAAAATAGGAATTATAGGATTATTTGGAAGCGGAAAAACAACACTTATGAATATTATATCAGGTTTATATGAAATAGAAGAAAATAAAGTATTCATTAATGGTGTTGATATAACAAAAATAAATAAATATAGTGTATTTAATAATATAAGTTATATTTTACAAAAAGTAATCCTTCTAGATGATACAATCAAAAATAATATTACATTAGAAAATACATATGATGGCAAGCAAATTATAAACGCCACAAACAATTCATGCATTTTAGAAGACATTTTTAAAATGGAAAATGAATTTGAAGAAATAGTAGGTGAGAATGGACATAAATTATCAGGAGGACAAAAACAAAGAGTTGTAATAGCAAGAAATATAATTACTGATAAAGACTTTATTATATTAGATAATATTTTTTCTGCATTAGATAATAATACTGAAAAGGAAATATTAAATAATATTATGCAAATGAAAGAAAAAACAATAATTAATATTGCAAATAAAGTAACAGATGTAAAAGATATGGATAAAATTTATTTGATGGTAGATGGTAAATTTGTAGATAATGGAACACATGATGAATTATTATCAAGAAATAGTATTTATCAAGAGATGTACCAATATGAAATGGCAGGTGAGTTAGTTGACTAGTATAATAAAGAAAAATAAAATAACAATAATTACAATAGCTATTTTATTAGTTTTAGTCAATATTTTAAATGTTTTGGCACCATATTTTCTAAAATTAATAATTGATAAAATCACAACAAATGACTTTCGGTAAATCCATTTTAATTATTGTGGCACTATATATTTTAACAAGAGTTTTAATAATTTTAGTTGAAGTTGTAAGAAATAAAAAAACAAATTTATTATCTAACAAGATGTTAAATGAATTAAGAAGCAAAATTTTTAACAAAGTCTTATCATTAAAAATTAATGATTTTGAAAAATTTCCATCTTCTGATATTTATACTAGGTTGACAGTTGATGCAGAAAATGTAAAAACACTATTTTCAGAAGATATACCAGTAATTTTAAATGATATAGTAAATATTGTTTTTATGTTTATTACTATGTTTATAATAAATACAAAATTAGCATTTATAGGCACTATAATTATAATAGTATTTGCTATAAATCAATATTTAATTATAAAAAAACTAAAGCAAATTCAAAAACAAACAGTGAAAAAACGTGATTTACAAAATAAAGAGTATTCAGAAACATATAATAAGAGCAAATTAACAAAGTTCTTTTCTTTAGAGGATAAGAATATAAATAAAGTTAATAAATTACTCAAAGAAGAATTAAAATTGAGGTATAAACATATTTGGATAGATTCACTTCCTTGGCCAATAAGCGTATTAGTAGAGGCTATAACAATGTACGCAATTTTATATTATGTACTAAATATTGATAGTGGAATATCATTGGGAACAGTTTATATTTTCCTATATTATATTAGACAATGTTTTTCACCATTAAAAGAATTATTTAATCAAATAGAAGAGATTCAAACATCTCAAGTATCATTAGAAAGAATCAATACAATTTTATCAATACAAGAAAAAGAAGAGATAAACAAAGGCTTAAATATTGAAAATCTAAAAGGAAATATAGAATTTAACAATGTTTCATTTGCTTATGATAAACAAAGTATTTTAAGTGATATTTCATTTAAAATTAGTGCAGGAGAAAAGACTGCAATTGTTGGAAGAACACGGTGTAGGTAAAACAACTATTACTAAAATTCTTATGAGATTATATCCTATAACAAAAGGAAAAGTCACAATAGATGGATATGATTTAAATGAACTATCAATAAAATCAATAAGAAATAATATTACCTACATATCTCAAGATTCATATATTTTTAAGGATACTGTAAGAAAAAATATTGTACTAGAAAAAAATGATATTTCAGATAAGCAAATTTTAGATGTTATGGAACAAATTGGAGCTATTCCATTATTAGAAAGATTAGATAATGGACTAGATGAGGTTGTTGATGTAAATAGGTTATCAAAGGGTGAATTACAAGTTATTGCTTTTATTAGAGCTATAGTTCATAAAGCTAATATTTATATTTTTGATGAACCTACTTCTAATATTGATTTGAGGACAGAAAAGATGATACAGAGAATTATTGATAAAATTTCAAAAAATAGTACAGTTATAATTATTGCTCATAGATTGTCTACTATTCAAAATGTGGATAGAGTTTTGAAATTGAAAGATAGCAGTATTTTGAGTAATTAAAATGAATTTATTAAATAAGATACTAAAAAAATTAAAAATTTTATTGACAAATAACTGAATAAGGTGCTAAAATAAGTAACATAATAATAAAAAATATATTGCGCTTGAACAATACAAAGCAATTAGAAGTAACTAAAAGAGAAAAAGGGTCACCGGCTGAAAGCCCTTTAAGGTCAACCTAAATTGTGAAACACATTGGAGCAATTTTTATAAAGTGGAAAATATTTGCAAAGCAAATATTTTCAAGCTGGGTGGTACCGCGGAATTATTTCGTCCCTGCATTTTGCAGTGGACGTTTTTTGATGCTCATTGCAAAAAAGTTGTCAAAAGGGACGCCCTTTTTTGACAACAAATAATCTTGTCAAAAAGGGGCGTCCCTTTTGACAACTTTTGGGAGGTAGTTAAAAATGAACGAGTACAAAACACATACTTGTAACGAAATCAGTCTAGAAGACGTAGGAAAAAAAGTTAGAATTGCTGGATGGGTACAAACTATCCGTGATTTAGGAGGGTTAGTATTCCTAGATATTAGAGATATGTATGGAATAACGCAAGTTGTAACATCAGGAGAGGCAAAAGACGTTGACTTTGCATCACATATTCCAATTGAGTCAACAGTTACAGTTTATGGAACTGTAAAAAAGAGAGATGAAGAAACTGTAAATCCAAAATTAAAAACAGGACTTGTTGAAATCAAAATTGAAGAAATTAAAATTTTAGGAAAAAGAACAAAAAATATTCCATTTGAAATTAATACAAATCAAGAAATAAGAGAAGATTTGAGATTACAATACAGATATTTAGATTTAAGAAATGAAAGACTACAAAATAACCTAAAACTTCGTGCACAAGTTTTACAATTTTTAAGGAATCAAATGCAAGAACAAGGATTTTTAGAGGTACAAACACCAATACTTACAAGCTCATCACCAGAAGGTGCAAGAGATTATTTAGTACCAAGTAGATTACATCCAGGAAAATTCTATGCATTGCCACAAGCACCACAACAATTTAAACAATTATTAATGGTATCTGGAATTGATAAATACTTTCAAATTGCACCATGCTTCAGAGACGAAGATGCAAGAGCAGACAGAGCTCCAGGAGAATTTTATCAATTAGACATGGAAATGAGTTTTGCAACACAAGAGGACGTATTCCAAGTAATGGAACCTGTAATGTATAATACATTTAAAAAATTCTCTGATAAAAAAATAGCAAAATATCCATTCCCAAGAATAACATATAAAGAAGCAATGCTTAAATATGGTTCAGACAAGCCAGATTTAAGAAACCCATTATATATTATAGATTTATCAGAATTCTTCAAAAAATGTACATTTAAGCCATTTATAGATAGAACTGTAAGAGCAATAAAAGTTGAAGGTCATATGTCAAAGGGATTCCACGAGAAGATGTTAGCATATGCAATGTCAATTGGAATGCAAGGGCTTGGATACTTAGAAGTTCAAGAAGATATGAGCTTTAAAGGACCAATTGATAAATTTATACCAGATGATTTGAAGAAAAAATTAATAGAACTAGCTGATCTAAAAGAAAATGACACAATTTTCTTCATAGCAGATAATGAAAAAAGAGCAACAGAACTTGCTGGTCAAATAAGAACAGAATTAGGAAATAGATTAAATTTAATAGATGAAAATGTATTTCAATTTTGTTGGATAATAGATTTCCCAATGTTTGAATTAGATGACCATGATAAATTAGCATTTAGCCATAACCCATTCTCAATGCCACAAGGAGGTTTGGAAGCATTAGAAAATCAAAATCCATTAGAAATACTTGCATATCAATATGATATAGTTTGTAACGGTATTGAACTTTCTTCTGGCGCAGTTAGAAACCACGATATTCAAATAATGTTGAAAGCGTTTGAAATGGCTGGTTACACAGAGGAAGAAGTAAAAACAAAATTTGGAGCATTATATACAGCATTTCAATTTGGTGCTCCACCTCATGCAGGAATTGCGCCTGGTATTGATAGAATGTTGATGCTTTTATCAAATTCAGATACTATTAGAGAAGTTATTGCATTCCCATTAAATAGTAAGGCACAAGATTTGATGATGGGGGCTCCTGGTAATGTAAGAAGAGAACAATTAAGAGATGTGCACATTGAAATCATAAAAAAATAGAGTGTTTTAAAGTATTTTACTATATGTCAAATTTTCTATTTTATTATTGTAATTTTACACATTTGAGTATATAATAAAGAAGATTTAAAGGAGGAGATATTAAGGTGAAAGTTAGTAAAGAAGAAATATTACACATTGCCAAATTAGCAGATTTGGAAATTAAAGACGAAGAAATTGAAAAATATGCGCTTAATTTGCAAGACATATTAGACTTTGCGGAAGTAGTAAATAACGCACCTGTTGATGGACTTGATGTTACAGTTGGTGCAAATGAAAAGAAAAATGTTTTTAGAAAAGATGAGATTAAGATATTTGAAGATAATGAAGCATTATTGAAAAATGCACCATCAGAGGAACAACATATGTTTAAGATACCAAAAGTCATAAATTAATGTCCAAAAGGGACGGTTCTGTTTGGGACATCGTGATAAAAAAGGACATCATTAAAAATGAATAGAGCTGTTATTTTATAAATTTTAATGAGAAAGGGATTAATCAATTATATATATAATTGATCATACGAAAATAGCATATGAATATAGGAATAGATATAGATGATACAATCACAAAAACTAGTGAAGAAACTGATATTTATGCAAAAGAATATACAGAAAGTATATTGAAAAGAAAATTTGAACCTCAAAATATAGAAATCTTTGATCCAATGTGGGCAAAACATTTATATAATTGGACAGATGAAGAAAATGACAAGTTTTGGGATTTATATTATGAAAAAATAATGGAAAATGTTAAACCAAAAGAAGATGCAGTTGAAGTAATAAATAATTTATCTGTAAAAAATAATATAATAATTATTACAGCTAGATGGGATAGAGAAAGTGGAATTATAGCAAAAATAACAAAAGAATGGCTAAAGAAAAATAAGGTAAATTATACAAAAATTTTTATTGGTCATACAGATAAAAGAAAAATATCAGAAGAATGTAAAATAGATGTATTCATAGACGATAGTTATAAAACTTGTGAACAAATTGCGGGACTTGGTATAAAAACATATATGATGGATTCTAGAATAAATAAAACTTTAGAAGAAAAAAATTGGAAAAGAGTTTATTCTTGGAAAGATTTTGAAAAAGAAATGTCCATTTTGGGACAGATGTCCTAAAAAGAACCGTCCCCAAAAGGACATTTCAAATAATAAGAGATAATAAGAGTGAAGGGAGAAAATGTGATGGATATAACAGAATTAACAGTACATGAATTGCAAGAAAAATTAAAAAACAAAGAACTTACAGTAACGGAAATAACAAAAGCATATGTAGACAGAATAAATGACAAAGAAGAAGATGTACAAGCATTTGTTACAACACTAACAGATGAAGCATTAGAGCAAGCAAAAGATGTACAAGAAAAAATAGATAATGGAGAAATCAGTGGAGATTTCGCAGGAATTCCAATAGGAATAAAAGACAACATGTGCACAAAAGGTGTAAAAACAACATGTAGTTCTAAAATGTTAGAAAACTTTGTTTCACCATATGATGCAACAGTAGTTGAAAAATTAAATGCAGAAAATATGATTGATT
>ERZ824978.3887-NODE-3887-length-10602-cov-2.750450_pt1 | contig 10602 bp, 8 predicted proteins | sample MGYA00519860_ERZ824978 | MGnify/ENA primary metagenome ERZ824978 (study PRJEB31778, sample SAMEA3449184) | human gut metagenome | biome: human gut; feature: human-associated habitat; material: faeces | place: United Kingdom | collected 2010/2012 ... | reverse complement strand
ACCACCGGCACCGGCAATATCGTCGGCGTGGCGACGGCAATCGTCTCCGGCGGCCCGGGCGCGGTGTTCTGGATGTGGATATCCGCCTTTTTCGGCATGATGACCAAATACGCCGAAATTGCGCTGAGCATGAAATACCGCTACCGAAACGCGGCGGGAGAGTGGATGGGCGGTCCGATGGTCTTTCTGGAGCGCGGCATCGGCCGCCGGTGGCTCGCCGTGCTTTTTTCCGTGTTCTGCCTGCTCGCATCGTTCGGAATCGGCAACATGAGCCAGGCCAATTCTGTGTCGGGCGCGCTCGCCTCCGGCTTCGGCGTCCCGGCCTGGGCGACGGGCGCCGCCATCGTCCTTTTGTGCGGAACCGTCATGCTCGGCGGCATACGCCGCATCGGCGCAGTCGCGGAGAAAATCGTGCCCTTTATGGCCGTTCTGTACATTCTGGGCGGGCTGACGATCATCGCGGTCAACTACCGCGGGGTCCTGCCCGCGTTCCGGGATATCTTTGCCGGCGCATTCGGCCTGCGCGCGGCGGGAGGCGGCGTGCTCGGCTACACCGTCGCATCCTCCATGCGCTACGGCGTCGCCCGCGGCATTTTCTCCAACGAGGCCGGCCTCGGCTCGTCCGCCATCGCCCACTGCGCGACGCGCACCAGGGAACCGGTGCGGCAGGCCATGTGGGGCGTGTTCGAGGTCTTTGTCGACACCATCGTCGTCTGCACCATTACGGCGCTCTGCCTGCTCGTGACCGGCGTTGTGGGCACGCCGGACGGCGAGGGCGGACTCCTCACCGGCGCCGCGCTCACCATCCGCGCCTTTTCCCACGGCCTGGGCCGCTACGCCGGCGCGTTCGTCTCGGTGAGCATCGCCCTGTTCGCCTTTACGAGCATCCTGGGCTGGTATCACTACGGCGAACGCAGCTATTCCTACCTGTTCGGGGCGCGGGGGCGCGGGGCGTACAAGGCGGTATACCTGGCCGCCGCCTTTGCCGGCTGTATTGTGAATCTGGAGCTTGTCTGGAGCGTGTCGGACATATTCAACGGCTTGATGGCGCTCCCCAATCTCCTCGGCGTTGTGCTCCTGTCCGGCCAGGTGTTTTCCATGACCCGCCGCTTTCTGCGCCGAAACGGGCCCCGCCCGCCCTCGGACTGAAAACGCCCTGCGCTCCGCCGCCGCCCTGTGCCCGCCGCCGTCCGCCGGCCGGGGTCTTCCGCCAGAACCGGCTCCGCCGCCCTGCCGCCGCTCTGTATCCACCGCCGCGCCCGCGCGCTCCCTTGCGTTTGAACTTTTCGTTGACAAACAGCGGCTTTCATACTATAATTATAATACAAATAAATATTTCGGTAGGTGAGGCTACCACAGGGATACGGATTGCTGCCGCGAAATGGTGGAGACACTATGAGCTGGTTAGCAGGGAATGTCGAAACCAAGGCATGCCCTAACGCAATTTCACTGCCCTGCGAAGCTGAAGCTTGAACGGTGATTTTTTATAGGGCGGTATCATTCCCTGTCATTGTCGAGCTTTGGCGGGGAATTTTTATTTGCCAAATTTCAAGACCAAGAGAGGTGAAAGGCATGGACGCAGCAGGCAGTAGCGGCACACCCGCCGAGGGCCGAAGGCGAGATGCGGCCCGTGGCGCGCCGGCCGGCGCAGCCATGCCGCATCCCGACTAGCTCTTTCGGCGCCGGTGCCTTACTATCCTGTGAAGACTGCGGGGAACCGCAAACCATTCAAAGGAGGAAAAAGGCATGCAGGAAGAACTGATAACAATGCTGGAACAGAAGCGCTTTCACGAGCTGAGCCGCCTGCTGCGGGACCAGACCGGGCCGGACATCGCGGCGCTGGTGGACGAAATTCCCGCGCAGTATCTGCCGCTCGTCTACCGGCTTTTGCCGAAGGACCTGGCGGCGGACGCGTTTGTCTCCATGGACCCGGACGTGCAGGAACTGCTGATTGCCGCGCTCAGCGACAGCGAGCTGCAGGAAGTGCTCACGCTGCTTTTTGTGGACGACACGGTCGATATCGTCGAGGAGATGCCGGCCAACGTCGTCAAGCGCATTCTGCAGAACTCCACGGCGGATAAGCGCAGGCAGATCAACGAGATTCTGCGCTATCCGGACGACAGCGCGGGCAGTATCATGACCACGGAGTATGTGGATTTGAGAAAGGACATGGTCGTGGCCGAAGCGTTCGCGCACATCCGCGCCACGGGCCTGAACAAGGAGACCATTTACACCTGCTACGTCACCGATGAAAACCGGATGCTTCTCGGCCTTGTGACGGTGCGGACCATGCTTCTCTCGGAAGCTTCGCAGCGCCTGGAGGAGATCATGGAGACGAACATCATTTTCGCGCGCACTCTGGACGACCGGGAGGACGTCGCGAAACAGTTCGACAAATACGGCTTTCTGGCCCTGCCGGTCGTGGACCGGGAAAACAGGCTCGTCGGCATCGTGACCTTTGACGACGCGATGGACGTCATCCAGGAAGAGGCCGAGGAGGACTTCGAGAAAATGGCCGCCATGAGCCCGAGCGAGGAGACCTATTTCAAAACCTCCGTGTTCGGGCACGCGAAGCACCGCATCCTGTGGCTGCTCATTCTCATGCTGTCGGCGACGTTTACAGGCGCCATCATCACAAAGTACGAGTCCGCGTTCTCGGCCATCCCCATGCTCGTCGCCTTTATCCCGATGCTGATGGACACGGGCGGCAACTGCGGCGCGCAGTCGTCAACCATGGTCATCCGCGGCATGGCGGTGGACGAGATACGCCTCAAGGACTTTTTTAAGGTCCTGTTCAAGGAGTTCCGCATCTCGCTGATCGTAGGCGGCACGCTTGCGGTGGTCAACTTTGTCCGGGTCTACGTCATGTACCAGAACGCCGCGATCGGCCTGGTGACGGGCCTGAGCCTGATCGGCGCGGTGATCATTGCAAAGCTGCTCGGCTGTATTCTGCCCATGACGGCGAAAAAGCTCAAGCTGGACCCCGCCATCATGGCGTCGCCCATCATCACCACGATTGTGGACGCCTGCTCCGTGCTGCTGTATTTCAATATCGCCGTGCGCGTGCTCAATATCTGAACCGCGCCCGCCCTGTAAAAACCCGCCGCCGCAACGTGTTTGCGGCGGCGGTTTCTGCGCGCACCGGTTGTGTCCGTGGGACTTAGCCTTGACATTGCGCGGCGTTTCCTGTATAGTTTTACTCATGTGCCTTGCGGCGCAACTTATTTTAAAGGAGAAATAGAATGAAAAAGGGAAAAGTCGCAGCTCTTGTCGTGGGAATCGTAGCAGTGCTGGCTGTCGCTGCGTATTTCACAGTCGATTACTTCCTCGATAAGGATCTGGAGCGGCAGCAGCAGGAACTGGCGGAACTGGAGAACAACCATGTGTCCACCAAAAGCGGCGAGGACGTCGAGACCGAGCTTTGCAACTTCGAGGACGGCCGGTTCTATCTCAAGGTCCCCAAGTCGTTTTCGCAGATGGACGCGGATATGATCGCGCTCAAGTACCCGAACGGAGAACCTCCCAAATATGTGTTTACAAACGAGGAGACGACCATCAACGTCGCCGTCGGCGTATCGGACGCCGCGCTGGAGGACAGCCAGGTGCAGCAGTTTGTCGACTATATGGAGCAGGTGCTGTCGCAGAGCCAGCAGGTACTGGATACAAACGTATATGAAAAGAGCGGACGCACAGTCGGCGAACTCCGGTTTGTCTCGGAAGCCGCCGATACGGATATTTACAACCACATGCTGGTATTCTCCGACGGCGGCCAGCAGCGCGTCGTAACCTTTAACTGCACGGTCGAGAACCAGGAGGAGTGGCAGCCGGTCGGCTCGTTTATCGTGCAGTCGCTGCACTTCCCGGCGGAAGGCTGAACCCCGCTTTGTACTGCATGATCTGCGGCGGTTAAGGCCGCGCTTGCAAGCCGCCGCCCCCCAATAACATATGCCAGTATTACCGCCCGAAACGCCGTTGTTTCGGGCGTTTTTTTCGCATTTTTTGCGCCGCGCGGATGATCCATTTTTTTGCAGCCGTTGTATGGTTCAGGTCATAAAAACGGCGTTGTATCCCCGGCTCCGCCCTGCCGTTTCGGATTGAGTTCGCACAGCGCGGCCCCGCCGACCAGCAACCCCGCGCCGATCAGCTGCGCCGCTGTCACCGCCTCGTGCAGCAACAGTGCGGAAAGGGCTACGGCCGCAAGCGGTTCCGCATATCCGCACACGGCGACAGTCTGCACGGGCAGCCGGCCGAGGGCTGAAAAATACATCCAGCAGCCGGCGCCGGTATTGAGCAGGCCGAGCATCCCGATCCGTACCCACTCCCCGGCGCCGTCCGGCAGACTTACCCCGTCGCGAATCCAGACGAATGCCGCCACCGTGAAAAATCCCGCCCAGAGCTGTAATGCCGCGTTTTCCAGGCCGGTGACGCGGCCGGTTTTCTTTTGGAAAACAATCATTCCCGCATACAGCACGGCGGACATGAGCCCGCAGAACAGCCCGCGCGCATTGCCGCCGCCCGCCGCTGCGCCGTTGATGAGGACCGCGCCGCACAGAACCAGCGCAAAGCCGGCGCATTTTGCCCGCGTCAGCTTTTCCCGGAACAGAAAGGGCGATGCGAGCATGACGAGGACCGGCCCGCAGTAATAGAGCAGCGAGGCGAGCCCGACGCCCGCCTGTGCATACGCCTCGTACAAAAACATCCAGCTCGCACCCATGCATATCCCGGAAAGGGCGATCAGCAGCAAATCCCTCCTGCAATGCTGAACCGTCGGCTTTTGGCCTGTCAGCCAGAAAACCGCGCTTAAAAACAGGCTGCCGATCAGCGTCCGGTAAAAGACAATCTCGTAGCTCGCAAGCCCGATACCGCTGGCAACAATGCCGTTGGAGCCGAACAGCAGCAGCGCGGCCCCGTATTGCAAATATGCGCGTTTCATGGCGCCTTTCCCCCTTGCAATCTGTTTTTTATTAGTATATCATAAGTTAACAGATGAGGAAAACAAATATTTCTCATGCATTGCATGCGAAAATATAATGGAGGGCGATTTCCCATGGATACAAATCTCCAGAAGTATATGGCGTTTGTGGAGACGGTCGAAACCGGCAGTTTTACAAAGGCTGCGCAGCGGCTGCACTATTCACAGTCCGGAATCAGCCGGATGATCCGCGATCTGGAACAGGAGTGGAAGATCTCCCTTCTGGAGCGGGACAGGGCGGGCGTCCGGCTGACAGGGGAGGGGGCCAGGCTTCTCCCGCACGCGAAGGCGGTGTGCAGCGAATACAGGAAACTGCAGATGCAGGTGGATTCGCTCAACGGCCTGCAGTCCGGCCTTATACGGATCGGCACCTTTTCCAGCGTGGCGACACACTGGCTTCCCAATATCATCCGTGAATTTCAGAAGGACTGCCCCGGCGTGGATTATGAGCTGCTGCTGGGCGACTATACGGAAATTGAGGGCTGGGTCCTGGATGGCCGCGTGGACTGCGGCTTTGTGCGGCTTCCGGTCCGGTCCGGGCTGGAGACGGTCCCGCTTGCGGAGGACCGCCTGCTGGCCGTGCTGCCGGAAACGCATCCCATGGCCGGCTGTTCCGTTTTTCCGGTCGAAATGTTTCTAAACGAGCCGTTTATGCTGCTGGAGCGGGGCGGGAAATCCGAAGTGACGGAAATTTTTGAGCGCTGTGGACTCTCTCCTCGCGTGCATTTTACCACCTGGGACGACTATGCGATCATGTCCATGGTGGAAAGCGGCCTCGGCCTGAGCATTCTGCCCGAACTGATCCTGAAACGGATTCCCTACAGCATTGTCGCCAAAGAGCTGAGCGTTCCCGCCAGCCGCCGTATCGGCCTCGTCCTGCGCAGCCGGAAAACCGCCTCTCTCGCTGTCCGGCGTTTTCTGGAATATCTGCCGTACCGCTGACCTGGCGGCGCCTTTGCCGAATGCCGCCCCGCCGGCGAACTTCTCGCAGACAGCCGTTTCATCCGCGCGCCGCAGAATTGCCCGGTATGCAGGCGCTGTTTTCACCGGCCCGCCCGAACCGGATGCATTTTGCCGCCGGTCCTCCGCCTGCAGAATGTGAAATAACGCCGAAACCTGTTGACTGTCCCGCCGGGCTATGATACACTGAAAACACATTTATATCAAAAATTTGGAGGTTGTCTGTATGTCTAAAAAGGTATGTATCGTAAACACAAGCCTGGTGTCGCTGCAGGATCTCAAGGACCTGTTCGCCGAAATCTGTCCGGACGCCGAAATTTTCAATATTGTCGACGAGAGCCTGCTGCCTGAGGTGCGCGCCAACAACGGAATCACAAACAACATCGTCTGCCGCATGTGCGCCTATTTCCAGATGGCGGTCAACGCCGGCGCGGACCTGATCTTCAACCAGTGCTCGTCGGTCGGCGAGGCGGCCGATATCGCGGCGCGCACGGTCAACGTGCCGGTCGTCAAGGTGGACGAGCGCATGGGCCGTGAAGCGGTGAATATCGGCCCGAAAATCTCCATGGTCGCCACGCTGGAATCCACGCTTGGCCCGAGCATCCGCCTTGTGGAGAACACGGCGAAGAAGATGGGCAGGGAAGTCACGGTCAAGCGCTGCCTGGTCGAGGGCGCGTTCGACGTGCTCTTCTATCAGAAGAACCCCGAAAAGCACAATCAGATGGTGATCGACCTTGTGAAAAAAGAGGCGGAGACCGCGGACGTAATCCTGCTGGCCCAGGGGAGCATGATGCACCTGCTGCCCCATCTGCAGGATCTGCGCGTGCCCGTGCTCTGCAGCCCGCGCCTCGGCGTAATGCACGCCAAAGAGGTTCTGGAAACCCTGTAAATTCAAGAGTATTCGGAGTATAGAATGGAGAGTATAGAGAAACAATCCCTGTTCAGTGCGCTGGCGCCGGTGCAGGACATGGCGGCTGTGACAGAGCGGTACGCCGCCCTGTTCGCCGGGCGGGAGGACTACTGCGTCGTCGTGCTCGACGACGACCCGACGGGCATCCAGACGGTGCACGGGGTCCCTGTGTACATGAACTGGCAGGAGGCCGACGTGGACGCCGCCGTGCGGGACGAGCCGGTGTTCTATATCCAGACCAACACGCGCGGCGAGGTTGAGTCCGCCTGCCGTGAAATCAACCGCACCCTTGCCGCGCGCCTGGCGCAGGCTGCCCGCCGGCACGGCAAGACCCTGTCCGTCGTCAGCCGCAGCGATTCCACGCTGCGCTGGCACTATCCGCTGGAGACGCAGACCCTCCGCGAGACGCTGCTGGAGGCCGGCCAGCCCGACTTTGACGGGGAGGTCATCGCCCCATGCTTTTTCGAGGGCGGGCGCTATACGGTGGGGGACGTCCACTATGTGGAGCAGGGCGGCGCGCTTGTGCCCGCCGGCCGGACCGAGTTTGCAAAGGACCTCACATTTCCCTTTGTCCATTCCGACCTGAAAGAGTACGTCCGCGAAAAGGCGGGGGCGGATACTGCCTGCGTGAGCATTCCGATTGAAATGCTGCGCGCGCAGGATATCGACGGCGTGTACGCGCTGCTGATGGACTGCCGCGGTTTCTGCAAGGTCATCGTCAACGCCGCCTGCTATGAAGACCTGGAGGTGTTCGTGACGGCCCTGTACATGACGCAGGCGGCCGGCCGGCGCTTTCTGTTCCGCACGGCCGCGTCCTTTGTCCGCGTCTATGCGGGCGTCGGCTACAAGCCCCCCATCACGTCCGCTGAATTCCGGCAAATTACAGGCGGCGGCACGGCGGGCATCGTCGTGTGCGGCTCGCATGTGAAAAAGAGCACCGATCAGCTCAGGCGGCTGCTTACCCTGCCGAACACCGAGCCTGTAGAGCTGGACACGGCTGCCCTGGCGGGCGACGGCTATATGCGTGAGATCGAGTCCAAGTGCGCTGCCGCGCAGCGCGCCTTCCGCGCGGGAAAGATCCCCGTGGTGTACACCTCGCGCGTCCTGCTGAAGCTGGAGGACGGCTCCAAGATGGACAATCTGCTGCTGTCCGCCCGCATCTCGCAGCGTTTTACCGAGTTTGTCGACCATCTCGACATCACGCCCGACTTTTTTGTGGCCAAGGGCGGGATCACTTCGAGCGATATGGCGACCAAGGCCTGCCGGATTCGCAGGGCGCAGGTCATGGGCCAGGCGCTGCCCGGCATTCCCGTTATCCAGGCGGGCGAAGGCGCGCGCTGGCCGGGCATGCTGTACATCATTTTTCCCGGCAACGTCGGCGATGAAAACGCGCTGTACGACGTGGTGAAAAAGCTTACGTCGCGGCGCGACGGATAAAAATTTGAAAAAATTAGAATTGACGCTTGATTTTTGGCAGAACCTGTGGTAATATAATTTTTGCTATTTCTAAAAGGAGGTGAAAAGAGTGAAGGAAGGAATCCATCCGAAGTATGAGAAAACCATTGTCAGGTGCGCCTGCGGCGAAACCTTTGAAACCTCCTCCACCCGCCCGGAAATCAGAGTGGAAATTTGCTCGAAATGTCACCCGTTCTTTACCGGGAAACAGAAGCTGGTCGACACCGGCGGCAGGGTAGACAGGTTCAAAAAGAGATTCAATATGGAATAATCCTGAGAAGCGGGCTTGCAAAGCCCGCCTCTTTTTTTACGCGCCGCCGCAGCTCCCGTCTCCGGCGCGCGCAGACAGTGCGCGTGCGCGGACCTGTGCGTGCGCCCGTGCGGCCTGGTCTGCGCCCGCGGACGGCGCACGGTACTTCCGGCCCGCCCGAGATTTCACCCCGCACGCCGGCTCCGCCGCCCGCGGCTTTCCCCGTACTGTCTGCCTGTGCGCAGGCGCTTCCGCCGCGCCTGTGTTGCCTGCCTGCATACGGGCGCTTCCCCGCCGCCCATTCCGTCCCCCGCTCCAGACGGCCTTTAGCCGCGCGGCTGACCCGCGTTTGGGCCGGGTCCGCATACCGTTCGGCGCTTTTGGTCGCCTGCATATCGGCCCGCCGCCCATGCAGGCCGGCGCCCCGTCCCGGTCCATACCGCGCCTCGGCGGATACCGCGCCGGCCCCGCTGGTTTCACGGAAACCTCCGTCATTCGGGCTTGCGGCAGGGATTGGCGCTTGAAATGGACATATTTTTATAGTATACTTATTTAGATAAAGAAGAAAAAGGGTTGATGCATATGAAAATGATCCCGTCTGTGGAATGCCCAAAGTGCGGCTGCAAGGTGATCGGCCGCGGCTACCATCTGAAAAACGGCGCGATGCTGCCCTACGGCGGCGTGTTCAAATCCTCTGCTGTGGTGTATGAAATCTGCACCCGCTGCGGGTACGTCATTGCGGGCTATGTGGAAAACCCGGAGCTGTTCTACCTGCCGGAGGACAAGAAGAAAAAGAAATAACCAGCCCCTTTTGAAAGGAAAAAACCATGAACTATACAGTTGCAAAAAATACGCTCAATCTGCCCGTCATCCCGCTGCGGGGCCTTGTCGCACTGCCGGGCGTGGTCCTGCAGTTCGACGTGGGCCGGGATAAAAGCGTCAAGGCGGTCGACGCCGTCATGCAGAAAAACCAGCTTGTGTTTCTGACGGCGCAGACGGAAGTGTACATAGACGACCCGTCGATGGATGAGCTGTACCGGGTCGGAACGGTCGCCCGGATCAAGCAGGTGCTGAAAATGCCGGGCGAAAACATACGCGTGCTGGCGGAGGGCCTGTACCGCGGCTATCTCGTGGCGGGCGCGGCCGCATCGCCGTATCTCACGGCGGACGTGGGCATGCTCGAGGACGATGTTTCCGGGCTGGACCCCATCCGGACCGAGGCCTACCTGCGCTCCCTGCGCGATGCGTTCGACGGGTATATCTCGCTCGCGCCCAAGGTGTCGGGCGACGTTGTCATGCGCGTGTACGCGGAGGACGATCCCGGCCGCCTGTGCGACTACATCGCCGCAAACACGCCGCTGAAGTACACCGACAAGCAGGCTGTGCTCGAATGCCAGCGCGTGATGGACCGCCTGCAGCTCATGATCGTGACGCTGGGCCGCGAGGCGGAGATCTGGGGCCTGGACCGCGAAATATCGGAAAAACTCAAGGAACAGCTTGAACTGAACCAGCGCGAGTACTACATGCGCGAACAGATCAAGATACTGCAGAACGAGCTCGGCGACGCGGACAACAACAGCGCGGCGGCCGAGGAGTACCGCGAGGCGATCGACAGCCTCGCCGTTTCGGACGAGATTGCGGAGCTGCTGTACAAGGAGGCCGACCGGCTTGCCAAAATGCCCTTCGGCTCCCACGAGGCGACGGTCGTGCGCAGCTATCTGGACCTCTGCCTGGCCCTGCCCTATAACGTGTTCACCAAGGACCGCCTGAACCTGGACCGCGCCCGCCGTATGCTGGACAAGGACCACTACGGCCTGGAAAAGGTGAAAGAGCGGATTCTGGAATTTTTGGCCGTGCGCCGGCTCGCGCCCGATATGCGCGGGCAGATTCTGTGCCTTGTCGGCCCGCCGGGCGTGGGTAAAACCTCGATCGCCCAGTCGGTCGCCCGGGCGCTGGGGCGCAAGTTTGTGCGCATGTCGCTCGGCGGCGTGCGCGACGAGGCCGAGATCCGCGGCCACCGCCGCACCTATATCGGCGCCATGCCCGGCCGGATTA
>ERZ824978.3880-NODE-3880-length-10615-cov-3.856818_pt1 | contig 10615 bp, 9 predicted proteins | sample MGYA00519860_ERZ824978 | MGnify/ENA primary metagenome ERZ824978 (study PRJEB31778, sample SAMEA3449184) | human gut metagenome | biome: human gut; feature: human-associated habitat; material: faeces | place: United Kingdom | collected 2010/2012 ... | reverse complement strand
TTTCGCTACGATCAGACTGTTGAGCTCGTAGCGAAACAGCGGCGCGTTCGAAAGCGCCAGTTTGTAGTTCGACAGATTCAGCATCGTCGGCATCAGGTTCGGGGGCTTGCGGAAAATCTGCTGCGCCGGCATGAAGCTGATATCAATCGCATACAGCACCGGAAACACGATGATGAACGCGAACAGGACCTGCAGAAGGCGGTAAATCGTCTTGCCCCACCAGGTGACCGGTCTCATTGATAGAACACTCCCTTCTTCTCAACCGCAAACTGAACCAGCGAGATCAGCAGCAGAATCACCATGAACACGATCGACATCGCGCAGGCATAGCCCCAGCGGTTGCTCAGAAAAGCCGATTTGTAAATCGCATAGGCCAGTACGTTCGTCGAGCTGCCCGGGCCGCCCTCCGTCATGAGCTTGACCTGCGTAAACGTCTGAAACGCGCCGATGGTGTTCGTGATCAGCAGGAAAAACAGCGTCGGCGAGATCGACGGCAGCGTGATATGCCACACCATGCGCATATAGCCCGCGCCCTGAATCGACGCGCTTTCATACAGATCGCCGGAAACCGTCTGGAGTCCCGAATAGCTGTAAATGAAGTTCATGCCCATCGTGAGCCAGCAGGTAGTGATCACGATCATATTCAGAGCCATCCTGGAATCGGACAGCCACGCGATCTGCTGACGGATCACATAGTTGATCAATCCCGTGCTGGCGTTAAACAGCAAAAGCCAGATGATCGACGCGCACGCCGACGACACCGCCATTGGGAACGCGAAAATCACGCGGATCGGGCTGGATTTCTTCTTGCGGTTGTCCGCGAGCAGCGCAAGAACCACGCCCAGCAGAATCTGGATCGGCACGATTCGAATCGCGTATCTGAACGTAAGGAGCAGGCTGTTCCAGAACTCGCTGGAGGAAAACAGCTGCGCATAGTTTCTCAAGCCGGCGAACCTCTTGATTTCGCCCATGGAATTGACGATCGACACGCTCATCGTGAATGTTCGAACGAACGGATAATACACGAACGCGCCGAACACCGCCAACACGGGCAGCAGATACAGATACGGCTCGATGCGCTCGAAAAACGTCTTCTTCGGTTTGCTGGTCTTCAACGCTCTTCTCCACCTTTCTGATAAATATTGCGGTATGATGCAGTATTCTTGCACCATACCGCAACGCCCGGCGATCAGCCGTTCGCCAGATTGTAGTCCTCGATCAGGACGTTGACGTCCTCAACCGACTTGTTGAGCGCTTCCTCCGGAGTCAGCTCGCCGAGAAGCATCTGCTGCAGATACCCGACGTAGACCGCGCGGCCCTCCACCATCGTTCCATAGATCGCGCCGAAGCCCATGTTCTCGGAGAAGTGGAGCTGATCGACGATGGTCTGGAACTGCGGATACTTTTCGAGATTCTGCTTTACCTCATCCAGCTCGTACGCCTCGGTCGTTACCGGGAAATAGCCGCTGTTGACGTGGAAGTAGCTCTGAATTTCGGGGGTGATGATGTAGCGGATGAATTCCGCAACCGCCTTTTCATACGCTTCGCCCTTGTCGTTGTTGATCATGTAGATCGAAGCGCCGCCCAGCGTCACGCCGCCGTTCGGAGATTCCGCATCCACCGCCGGGAAGAACGCCACGCCCAGCTCGAACGAATCGCCGATATTGGTCAGGAAGTTGCGCAGTCCGCCGGAGGAATCCACCGCCATCGCGGTCTGGCCCGCCCAGAAATAGGCGTTGTTGTCGGCGACGTTGAAGCCTATGTTCGCAATATAGCCGTTTTTGTACATGTCGAGCCACTTATTCGCCATCTTGAGCGCGACGTCGCCGTCCATCAGTGTGCAGCGGGTCGCCGCGGCGGAACGGCCGTTGTCATTGTCGACCATCGGGTAGCGCTGCTGAACGAGCACCTGTTCAAACCACCAGGCGAAGTTGGAAACGGCGATGCCGCTGTCCGCCAGTCCCGCCTCGCGCACCTTGATGGAGATGTCGATGATGTCGTCCCAAGTCTGGGGCTTGCCCTCAAAGCCGATCGCTCTGAGCATGTCCGCATTGTAATACAGAACCGGAATGGACGTATTCAGCGGCATGGAATAGAGCTGATCATTCACGGTGTAGTAGTCCAGAATGTGCTTCTCCAGGTGGCTGACGTCGATCGAATACTTGTCGATCAGGTTCTGAACGGGATTGACAAAGCCGCTGTCGACCATGAAGCGCGTGCCCGCCTCGTAGATCTGAATCATGTCCGGGCCGTCGCCGGTGCGCATCGCGGCCTTCAGTTTGTTGATGGATTCCTCGTAGCTGCCCTGATACTGGGCCTCAATTTCAATGCCGGGGTGGGATTCGTTGAAGGTTCTGACGATGTAATCGATGATTTCGCCGTTCGTTCCGCTCATGCCGTGCCAGAACACGAGGTGAACGTTCTCCTCGGCGAACGCGGCCGCGCCCAGCGCCGAAGCGAGCAGCGCAACGACCAGCAGCAGAGTGATCAGAGTTTTCTTCATGGTATTTCTCCTCCCGTTTGTCTTTTTTGAAAATGTGCCGGGGAAAATCGTCTTCCATAAAGCGACCGCGCCCCTTCCCCTAAGAGCGTTTCGCTTTTAAAGCCTTACTTGCCGACGGCCTCGCGCCAGATATCGCGCACGATCGCCGCGTCATCGCTGATCACATGGTCCAGCTGACCGGTGCGAATCCAGTTCACCACGTCCGCGCGCAGATCCCATCCATAGGAATGCAGCTTTTCAATCGCGTCGCCGCGCGGAATGTGAACGAACACCGCAAAGCCCGCGTCGTGCAGCTTCGGCGCTTCGCCGCTTGCAAAATTCAGGTATTCCAGATTCACCGCGTCCAGATTCGCGTCCCGCGCCGGCGCAACGGGATCTATCAGCATCGAATGCTGAAGGCCTACGGTCGGCACGCCCGGAATGTATTCCTTGATCGCCTTCAGGAGCGTGAAATCAAACGCCGAGAACTGCAGTAGATCCGCGCAGCGCATGTCGTCGATCGCCGCCTTCAGGCGCGGGAACACCTCGTCGTTGCGGTTGTAAACCTTCACCTCGAGCTGATAAATGATGTCGTTTTCGCGCGCAAATTCCATCGCCTCGCGAAATTTCGGAATTCTCAAGCCCGCGTATTTCGGCGCGAACCAGGAACCTGCGTCGAGCCGCTCGATTTCCCGTAGCGTCATATTGCGTACAAGACCCGTACCGTTCGTCGTGCGGTCTACCGTTTCATCGTGAATCAGCACCATTTCGCCGTCGCGCGTCAGCGCGAGATCCGTCTCGCACGTCACGCCCGGACCGCAGATTTCACGCGCCAGCTTAAACGACGCGTACGTGTTTTCCGGCGCTCCGGCGCTGTGGCCGCGATGCGCGGCAAGGCGCATGGTTTCAGGGGGCATCCGCAGGGGATTGCTCATCTTCTTTTCCTCCATTTCCTGTTCGTTCGCTCGTGATTATAACGCCATATGATCAAGAACAAATAAACTATAATGCAAACGTTTGCATAATTTATCCATGAAATCCGCCTTTCGGCGGTTTATCATTTCTTCGGTCCGGTCGAATTTCGAACGATCAATCTCGGCTTCAGCGACAGCGATACCGGCTGATACTCCTTATCCTCGATCATGCGAACCATCATTTGCGCGCTGTTTTTGCCGATTTCGAGGATGTCCTGCCGAATCGTGGTGAGCTGGAACGGATACAGCTGCCCCTCCGGGCGGTCATCGCAGCCGATGACGGAAACGTCCTGCGGCGCGCTGCGACCGGTTTCGGCCAGATATTCCAGCACGCCGATCGCCATGCGGTCGTCCGTCGCCAGAATTGCGGAAATCGAAGCCTCGCCCTCCAGCAGCTCCTCCGCCGCCTGATAGCCCGCGCGGAAGCGCATCGACGAGGGAACGCCCGTCTTCAGGCAGGAGACATGCTTTTTGAGCCGGTGATTGCGAATCGCCTCTTCATAGCCGCGCTGCCGCTCGTTGTAAATCAGCGTATTGGCGGTAATCAGCGCGATTTCGGTGTGCCCCAAGCTGAATAGATACTCCGTCGCCTCGCGCGCACCTGTATAGTGATCGGAATCGACGTAAGGAATCTCCGGAATCGTATACGGCGGCTTTCGGCGCAAGCTGATCACCGGAACTGGCATCGCGTGAATCGCCGCGAGCAGCGCATCGTCCCAGACGTCCGGAGTTACGAAAACGCCGCTGTACTGGTATTCGCGGCACTGATTCAGCAGTCCCAGCACGCGCGCCGGCTCGCGATTCGTGTTGATATACACGATATCGTAGCGATTCTGGTGCAGAATCTCCTCCACCCCCACGGCGGCGCTGGAAAAATACGTGTCCGCGATGTCCGGAATCATGAAGGCGATCGTGCGGCTCGACTGGCGAACGAGATTCTGCGCATTGCGGTTCGGCGTGTACTGCAGCTTTTCCACGCACTCCATGACGAGCTTTCTCGTGCTTTCGCTGATAGCCGGATGGTGATTCAGCACCCTCGAAACCGTCGAGGGCGACAGATGCGCCATTTCTGCGATATCTTTGATAGTGACCATTTTTTACTCTTTTCTCGTTGTGGTAACGTTTGCACTGATTATATCATGTGCATTCCGCTTTGTCAATAGGCAATTCCGTCTTTTTCTTAACAAAAAAAGTAGGCCTCCGGCATGGAGAAGCCCGCTCCTGTTTGGCTTTAACCCATAATCTGAATCGGAACTAGGATCGGCGTAGGGCGGCCGGCGCAGACGATTTCCAGCACCATGCAGTTTACGCCCTCGACCCGCTCGACCGACGCAACGCAAATGGACTCGGCTTTGATTTCTGCGTGCGCCGCGCGGACGGCTGCTTTCATCTTTATCGGCGTTCCGCCGTTTTCAAGGGAGACCTTTCCATGTCCAATACCATTTCCACCATCGCCACTGCGCGCGGCGTTTCGCCCTGCGCACGCACAGCGCGCGTTCGAGCCGCAGCGCATGATGTACGGCCGGGTGGAATCCGCGTCCGGCGAGATTTTCGACGAGGCGCTCGCCGTGTTCATGCCCGGCCCGCACAGCTACACGCGTGAGGATGTGGCCAAAATTCACTACCACGGCGGCGAAATTGCAGCCCGGCGCGTGTTTCGGCGCGTGATCGAGCTGGGCACGCGCCGCCAGGCCGGTTGAATTCGCCCGCCGCGCATTTCTGAACGGCCGCATCGATTTGAGCCGCGCCGAGGCCGTAATGCAGCTGATCAAGACCGTCTCTCACAACACCACCGGCGATGCGACGGACGTGACGTACACCTTCCATTACGACGAGCTGGGCAGAAAGACGACGGTGAAGGTCGGCAGTCAGACGCTTTCGACGAACGTCTATGAAAACGACCGCGACGGACAGCTCTCCGAGGTTCAGTACGGCAACGGCGGCAAAGTGCATTACAGTTACGACGATTTCGACCGTCTGACCGGCGTAAGGTACGACGCGGAAACCAGCGACCGCTATGTCTACAAGTACGGCGCGAATGGCGCGGCGGCGGAAGTGGAAGACCACAATCTGGGCAGAATCGCCCGGACGGACTACGACCAGGCAGATCGCCCGTGCCAGACGGAGCTGCGCGACGCTTCTACCGGTGAGGCACTGTATAAGACCTCGCTCAAGTACGACAAACTGAGCAATCTGGAGCAGTTCGCAGAAAAGGCTGGTGGCGAAACGCACACCTCGAAGTACACCTATGACCGCGACAATCGCGTGACGGAGATTCAGTACGACGGCGGTGCGCAGAAGGTGTCCTACGCCTACGATGCAATTGGCCGTGTTTCTTCCCGCATTGCGGAATGTGGTGCGGATGCGGGCAAGCTGACCAGCTCCTATGAGTATGTCGATGGCGGCTTCGGTACGAACAGCACTACTCCGCTGGTGAAGAAGATCACTCAGAACGGTATCTCCTTCGAGTACGAGTACGATTCCCGCGGAAACATCGTCTCCGAGAAGCGCGGTAATCTGACCACCACCTACGCCTACGATGCGCTGGGACAGCTGATTCGCGTGAACGACCCGCATGAGAACGCCACCTGGGTCTACAGCTATGACCGCGGCGGAAACATCCTGAGCAAGACGAAGTATGCTTACACTATCGGTGCGCTGGGCGCTGCGGTTGAGACGATTCCGTACACTTATGGCGATTCCAACTGGAAGGACAAGCTGACCGCTTATAATGGCACTGCTATTACCTATGATGCCATCGGCAATCCGCTGAACGATGGCAGTTGGACGTACGAATGGGCAGTCGGAAGACAGCTCAAGAAAATGTCCCGAGACGGACAGTCTCTGACGTTCAAGTACGATCACAACGGTATGCGCATACAGAAGGTGCTGGAGCATAGCTGGTATCCTGAGACGACGAACTATACTTATCATGGCAAGTTGCTTACGCATATGACGGTGGATTACCATGACTGGGATGAGGCTGCTCAGCAGGACAAGCTGCACTTCTTCTACGATGCGCAGAGCCGTCCGATGAAGATCAGCTACAATGGCGTTATCTATACCTACGTCCACAATATGCAGGGCGACATCGTTGGCATTCTTGACAGCACCGGCGCGCTTGTAGTAGAATACAAGTACGATGCATGGGGCAAGCTGCTGAGTACCACCGGCTCTCTGGCGGATACGCTGGGTAAACGCAATCCGTTCCGCTATCGTGGTTATGTCTACGATGAGGAATCTGAGCTGTACTGGGTTAAGAGCCGGTATTATTCCGCAGAACTGCATAGATTCATTAATGCAGATACTGATGATGCAATTCGTGAATCTGTTGGCACTACCTCTGATCGAAATATCTATGGGTATTGCGATAACAATCCGATTCACCGAGTTGATTCCATTGGTACATTTTGGGACACGATCTTTGATGTAATTTCCTTGGGTTCGAGTATTGTTGAAGTTATTCGCAATCCTGCGGATCCATGGAACTGGCTTGGACTAGCCGGAGATATCATAGATCTTGTGCCGTGTGTAACGGGCGTTGGCGAGATTACAAGGGCTGTAAAGGGAGGCGTAAAAGTAGCTGATGATGCGAATGATGCTATTAAAGCTGCTAAGACTATATATAATGCCGCTGATGCGGCTTCGCCTGTCCGAAAAGCGACTGGTTCCTACGAGATTATCTTTAAATCTGGTACGAATTATGTAGGTAAGGGAGGCTATAGAAGAGCAATTACATCCGCTTCCGAAAAATATATCAAATATGGCGATGAGGTTGTATCTATTTCGTGGAAGCCTGCTAGATCGACTCAAGAAGCTTTTGTCGATGAATATATGCGAATGGCGAAACGAGGGGTAAAAAATCTCAATACTTACAATAAAGTCTGGAGCCCTGGCAGACGTATTTATCAAAAAAGGATGTATGATTTACTTAAATAATAGCCATAACATGTAGGAGAATAGAAAGGAGATTTGTATGCAGGTTGAGAACAGCATTTTTCTTTTTCACGAGGCAGACAAGCAGTTATTCTGCATGGAACGTGGAGGAAAATATGGCAAATTAACTCCTTCAATTATTGAAAAAGAGATGCAGTATTCAAAAAATCCAGTTGAAATGCACATTCACGGTATTACGCAAGAAGGGTTGGAGCATTTTGTCGGTAAATATGGCGCTACATATCAAATACTTTACTTAGATGACTGTACCTACATAACGGATTTAGCCCCTTTGGAATCTCTGCCAAATTTGGAGGCCGTCTGCATAGAGCACTGTAAAAGCATAGCCGATTTGTGGCAGCTGTCAAAAAACAGGCATCTTCGCGTGCTGAGTATCCGTGACTCAAAAAAGCTCACAAGCTTTCCATTACAGCTAAACACTTCCGATACTTTGGAAGAAATCAGATTTTGGGGGGCAAGTAGCGAACATAAATATCATATGAAATCTCTGTTGTTCCTTTCTGGCATGCAATCGTTAAGACGCTTGGACTTAAATAATATTATTCTGGAAAACCATGATACATCGGTATTGGCTACGCTTCCAAATATGTCGGAATTTCATTTTGATGCTGGTATGCTCACAACGGAAGAAATAGCTCTGATATGTGTACAGTTCCCGCAATTATACGGACAATCTCTTGGCGCTTATACTTTTGATGATGTTGGCATTGATGGAAACGTTCGGATATGTGGCTACAGAAAGCCGACATTGACACTTCCTTCCGACAAGGATAAACTGAATATGTACGTTGAGAATTTTAATAAGATCAAAGAGAGACTATCGGAAAGTGTGTTATCTGGCAAGAACTGCCTTTAATTGAGACATACCCTTTTTGAGAATATACGAATGCCATTATACCGGTTGAATCACAAATAATTTACCCTCCCATCAAGGATGCTTCCCTGACCATCAAGGGAGCATCCTTTCTTCATATTTCTATTACGGCGGAAGCGACGCGGAAAAGAAGAAGCATCTGCTGCTGCGATCCCCGGACATAGCCTACTCGTAAGTAAACGTCAGTGCCATGGCCGTGACCGAGAGATAGTCGTAGCAATAACCGCCGCTGTATGTGCCGCGGGTCTTGGGCACATACAGGATCAAAACGCGGTTCCCTGAGGTGAAGAAGTTCACCAGAGCGTTGTAAATCGCCGCTTCGCTGCCGGAATTGAAGTTCAGCGCGACCGTCCGATCAAAGGCGTTGGACACGGATACCGCCCCTAGCGCGCTGCCTCGCATGGAAGCGATGCTGCCGGAAATGCTGTTCTTCGCGCCGCCATAGAGCGTCAGATACTTCGTTGAGGAACCGCCGGTCGGGCCGAAGGTCACGCGCATCTGGATGCCCGTGACCGCAATGTTGGAAAAGCTGAAATTGGCGAGGTCGGCAAAGTTCAATGCGCCCTCATAGCGCGTGGACGAATATACACCCTGACGGGCCTTGCCGCTCGTCCACGAGCTGCCGGAGGCGTATTTGATTTCACTGGCCGATACCGAATAGCTGGGCATAGGCGCACCTCCTGTGTTTTTTTACGTTCTCCATTTGAGCCCCACGCCCGACGGCGTGGTCACCATATCCAGATAGCCGTTCGCCGCCGTGCCGATGGAGATCTGCTCCACCGCCTCCAGCCGCGTGACGTACAGCTTGTTGTCCGAAAAATAGGCGACCTCCGTGCCGGACTGCACGAAGGCCAGCCGCGTGTTCGTCAGCCGCATCTTCATCGACGATGAGCTGGCGCTCATGTCCAGATACGGCGTGCCGTTCTCGTCGCCGAACACGAAGGACGAGAACATCTTCCCGATGGATCCCTCCGCCTGCGTGAGCCGGTTGATCGTCAGCGTCAGCTGCGAATCCTGCTGCGCCAGTTCGCTTCGGATCAGCTCGATCTCGCTCAGCGCCGCGAGAAATTCCTCCGCGCTGGCATACTGATCGGACAGCCCGAGCGAGTCAATGAGCGCCCGCACACGGTCGTCCATGCCGCCGTCCAGATGCTGCAGCGCGTCGTTCAGGCGCGTGATCGCGTTCTCGCCATCCTCCGCAGCGGGCGACCACGCCGTGGCCAGCGTGCCTTCTTCCAGCTTGACCTTATTGAGCTGCACGATTACACCATTGGTTGAACCGCGGATGCCATCGTACAGGCGCAGCGTCCAGTTGCCGGTAGTCGCCGGAACGGTGAACTGCCGCATCTGCTTTCCATAGGTGAAATCCAGTGTGCCGGAGGTGTGCATCGCGCCGTCATCCTGATTGGCCACCGCCCATGTCACACCTGCAGCGCTGCCCGAAACCAGAATAACCTCCTGCACGGAGAGGGTATAGGTCGTGCCCGGCTTCAGTTCGTCCGCCGCCACCCAGAAAGTACCTTCGCCGCCAGCGGCAAAAATATGGGACGCACTGTTTTCTATGAGGTTCGCGCCGCCGACCTCGATTCCCGCAATAGCCTCGTCCACCGTCTGAGAGATCTTCCCGCGAATGAACGTATTGCTGGACAGATCCAGTACTTGTCCAAAATTCGAAGCAACCTTATCCGCCGTGATGCTGCCTGCCCTGATTTTCGACGCGTCCACAGATTCTGCCGCCAGCTTGTCCGTGGTGATTGCGCCTGCGGCGATGTTGTTGGCGAGAATCGTCGCCGAAGCAATCTCCTTCGCCGTGATCGCGCCGGCCGCAATGCGGTCTGCGGAGATGCTGCGCTCGGTGAGCGAGCCGCCGTCGATGGTGGTCTGGGAGAGCTGTGGCGTGCCGTTGGCGGCGTTGATCGTGTAGACGATGGACTTCTCGCCGCCGACGATGATGAGCCGCTCCACGGACAGCGTGCCCGTGGTAATTCGGTTCGCGGACAGCTCGACGATTTTGGCGTCGGTGATGGACGCGTCGGCGATCTGCGCCGTGCCCACCGCTCCGGCCTCGATGAGCGCCGTGGTGATCGCGCCCAGCGCAATCTGAGCCGTGCCGATGGTCGCATTGGCGATGTTGGCGTTGGTGATCGTGGCGTTGGCGATCTTCGCGCCGGTCACGGCGAGGTCGGCGATTTTGGCGGACGTGATGGAAGCGTCGTGAATCTTCGCCGTCGTGACGGCGAGGTCGGCGATCCGAGCCTCGTCCACGGCCAGCAGCGCGATCTTCGCCCGCGTGATCGCGGCGTCCTCAATGTGTGCGGAGCCGATTGC